>Ga0307507_10010278_pt1 | contig 12151 bp, 19 predicted proteins | sample 7_EM_MG_FD_207223 | JGI IMG/M metagenome (GOLD analysis project Ga0307507, IMG submission 207223) | Populus trichocarpa ectomycorrhiza microbial communities from riparian zone in the Pacific Northwest, United States - 7_EM | ecosystem: Host-associated > Plants > Roots > Unclassified | place... | reverse complement strand
GCCATGAAAGGGGAGAGATTTGGGTCAGACCACATATCCATTGTATATGAAATCTTCCCCAATGCTTTCTAAATATATGATAATGTAAGTGGTACTAGCTGAAGAATGACTTGAACGAACCTCCATGTCACTCTTGAGCATTGCAAGGTGCTCTTTAAAGACCTCCATAATGCGATCACGCATTTTGGAACGGTGTGGTATATCCGAGTCACGAAGCTCTTCACGCAACATTAAAAATATGCGCTGCAACTCTGGGCTTTCAACAACATTGAGCGACTAAAAAAATGTGTAAGCTAAGCGACATTCTGAGGGCAAAGTTGAAACATACTTGATCATTCCCAACAATAAACTCCATGATGGCATCAACGAAAGCCTCTGGAGAAAACTCGGTCCATGGCTGATCGAGTTTTTCATTCGCAGTCTCTGGCGAACCCCGGGCCTCAATGTTCGCTTGCCGTCGGTAATCTTCGATATCCTTTTTCATCTTTCCACTTGACGAGATTGAAATATTTAGCTGATCGCATCCTTGAACCCATGTCGCGAGATGATTATCGGCGAGATGTTTGCACATGACGGTTGTGCTGGTTGTGTCAGAGTACGATACCACCTCAACCATTGGATTGGTTTCATGTCGCTGACTAGAGGGAAATTTATTAGGATAAGAAGTTCCAGCAGAAAGTCTATTCATACCGGCAGAACAGGCAATGTTTACGCTTGCCTTCAGCTTCAGCAAGAAAAAAAGAGTGAACGTCGTGTGCCTTGTTAGACTTTCGCTTGCCTGCTCTTCTGGAATTAAGTGAAAGGCGTGGTCGGCTGTGGCGCCCAGCCCTCGGTGAACCATGAGACCTGCCCGATGCAAGATTCGGGCTATGTTGTGCAGTGGATGACGGACTGGGGGTGCCAAATGATTCAGGCCCAATAGAACTTGGAGTTGCGGGTGGTTCTAATCAAAGGAATTAGCAGCAATTCATACAACAGGCGTGATTTGGGGATTGCATACCTTGAGCAACTGAAGCATTTGAAAATACATCATCTACAGTCTGTGGAGCTGAACTGGACCGGACTTCTGGCATTGAAAATAAAAGGAAATCAGAGCTACAAAGTGAAATATGAAACGGTGAGTGCATACGAGGTTGTTCAGGAGCTGTCTCAATGATAGGGAGCAGTTCCGCTACTGGCGCGAGGATTGACGCAGGCTGGGTTTGGTGCATGGGGTCTGATGCAGCTTGACCTTGGCGTGGTGTAGTGGGTGATGATGCAGCCCCCTCACCAATGGCAGGAACAGTGGTAGACTTCTTTTTTGTTGCCCTGCGCTTTTTCGTGGGAGGTGCTGCCACAGGAGGATGAGGAGGATTTTGGTTGACTGAATAGGTTTGTCAGGACTTTGGGTGCGAAAATAAAAGAAAATACTTGCCTAGGACAACTTGAAAGGCTGTCTGCATCGATCCGCCTTCATTGTACGTTGTTTGCAACTCTCTCTGTCTACGAGGCATAGTGAACTGTTCGTTGTGAGTTTATCGCATTTTGACTGACCTGTTTAAATAGTAAATTTCATACCCTCTATCCCGACACATGCCCAATTTTTCACTTCCTTACTGTACAATAATCTGTGCCGGATGACCTAAACGGCTCCACCAATTCATGCCTCGAATTCAACGGTTTTGGCATAGTATAGATAAGAAATTGAATTGAAGAAGAACTGATTGAGATGGCTCTCAATGGAAACGCTCACCGGTGGCTTAGCGCATTTCATAAAATCAGCAGCATTCGCGAGCCGGTGGGAAGAAGACTTTCTTTTTTGAGTAGTTAAAATGGCTTGCTTCAGGCCTTGAGGATTGATAACAATATTCTCTTGTGCCTCAAGGTCAGGTATCATGAAGTCAATGATGAGTTTCGGTGAATAATGAGTGAGCAGTTATCTCGCCTCGATGGATGGCTATCAGAATTGTATTGGTAAGTAAACGTGGGAATTTGAGCTCCCGACAATCCTCCCAAACAATCCTCGCTCCAACCGCAAACTTTGCGCCAACTTCCCTTCCACTCATTTACCCATATTGACACCAACATTCACTGTGTTACATCGGAGAGCAGGGACATCAGGACCAACCCCGACAATATCGTGGAACGATGATAAGTAGAGTTATTTACTTAAATTTACACGGCTGAATTGTAAATTGTGTAAATTTCGCACTCCGCCGGATTCCAAATCCCTCCCATCATCGCTTTCCCTGTGCCATCGAGCACCTCCCTGACGCCTCTCAGGGAAATCTCTGCTTAATATTCGCTTCCTCGCTTTGCTGGTGCATCAACGACCAACCGACGGAACGTGTTGCCTTGCCTAACCATTCCGGTTTCTTGTTCAACGCCCTCCGGTAAGCGCTCGCTTTACCAAACGTTTGCTGCCTTCTATCAGGCGGTCGAGGGCGAGGACGGTCGCACCCTTTCTGATCACAATATCCAGAAGGACTCGTCGACCTTGTCCTCTGTCTCCACAGTGGCATGCAGATTTTCGTCAAGACCCTCACACACAAGACAATCACTCTCAAGGTTGAATCTTCCGATGCAATCAACAACGTCAAGGCCAAGATCCAAGACAAGGAGGGCATTCCTCCCGGCCGACAATGCTTAACTTTCGCTGGTAAGTAGCTTGAGGACGGCCGCATTCTTTCTGATTATAACATTCAGAAGGAGTCCACCCTCCACCTTGTTGCGGTGGTATGCAGATTTTCGTCAAGACTCTCACACGCAAGACAGTTGCTCTCAAGGTCAAATCTTCTGACACAATTGACAACGACACAATCGACAATGTCAAAGCCAAGATCCAAGACAAGGAGGCCATTCCTCCCAACCAACATGCTTAAATTTCGCTGGCAAGCAGCTTGGCGACGGTCGCACTCTTTCTGATCACAACATTCAGAAGGAGTCCACCCTCCACCTCGTTTTGCGTCCCCACGGTGGTATGCAGATCTTCGTCAAGACCCTCACGTGCAAGGCAATCATTCTCAAGGCTGAATCTTCCGACACAAACCACAATGTCAAGGCCAAGATCCAAGACAAGGAGGCCATTCCTCCCGACCAACAACGCTTAATTTTCGCTGGCAAGCAGCTCGGCGACGGCCGCACTCTTTCTGATCACAACATTCAGAAGGAATCCACCCTCCACCTCGTTTTGCGTCCCCGCGGTGGTATGCAGATCTTCGTCAAGACCCTCACACGCAAGACAATCGCTCTCAACGCTGAATCTTCCAACACAAACCACAACGTCAAGGCCAAGATCCAAGACAAGGAGGCCATTCCTCCCGACCGACAACACTTAATTTTTTCTGGCAAGCAGCTCGGCGACGGCCACACTCTTTCTGATCACAACATTCAGAAGGAGTCCGCCCTCCACCTCATTTTGCGTCCCCGCGGTGGTATGCAGATCTTCGTCAAGACCCTCACACGGAAGACAATCACTCTCAACGCTGAATCTTCCAACACAAACCACAACGTCAAGGCCAAGATCCAAGACAAGGAGGCCATTCCTCCCGACCGACAACACTTAATTTTTGCTGGCAAGCAGCTCGGCGACGGCCACACTCTTTCTGATCACAACATTCAGAAGGAGTCCGCCCTCCACCTCGTTTTGCGTCCCCGCGGTGGTATGCAGATCTTCGTCAAGACCCTCACACGCAAGGCAATCACTCTCAACGCTGAATCTTCCGACACAATCGACAACGTCAAGGCCAAGATCCAAGACAAGGAGGGCATTCCTCCCGACCACAACGCTTAACTTTCGTTGGTAAGCAGCTCGAGGATGGCCGCCTCTTTCTGATTATAACATTCAGAAGGAGTCCACTCTCCACCTTGTTGCAGTGGTATGCAGAATTTCATCAAGAGTCTCACACACAAGACAATTACTCCCGAGGTTGAATCCTCCGACACAATCGACAACGTCAAAGCCAAGATCCAAGACAAGGAGGGCATTCCTCCTGACCAGAACACTTGACTTTCACTGGTAAGCGGCTCGAGGACGGCCGCACTCTTTCTGATTATAACATTCAGAAGGAGTCCACCCCCCACCTCGTTTCGCATCCCCGCGGTGGTATGCAGATCTTCGTCAAGACCCTCACGTGCAAGACAATCACTCTCAAGGTTGAATCTTCCGACACAATCGACAACATCAAGGCCAAGATCCAAGACAAGGAGCCTTCCCGACCAGTAGCGCTTGATCTTTGCTGGCAAGCAGCTTGAGGATGGATGCACGCTTTCTGATTATAATATTCAGAAGGAGTCCGCCCTCCACCTTGGTGCGTTTGATCAGTATTTTAGTGAACTCACACTCACTGTTCTCCTCATTTCCATGTCCACATCTACGTTCCCCATCTTCATTCCACCAGATCCCCTCGCACACACGGTAGAATCAAATTTAATACTTTATTTACACAAATACCACTACAATATTGCTGCAATATACTACTTACCTCGGGACAAACCCAAAACTTCCTAGAGTCATCTGAGATTTGAATCTGGATCTTTGACCGATTGGTTACTTGGCAAGGGTTGGTTGGTTACTTGGCAAGGGTGGGCTAAGCCGAATAACTATTGTAAATCAAGTCAAAGGCCGCCAGCTCAGTTCTCCTAACCGGGACCACCTGTAAATTGAACTGGTTGGTTGTCAAGGGTCCGTAAATCCTGTAAATTGAGCTCAATTTACGGTAAATTGATCATAAGTAAGTTCTTAACGCACTTATTCCCCTCCAGATGCACTTATCCAGTACTGACCTCCATTTACCTGAGCTGTTGGGATGGGTTTTTAGATTCCCTTTCCAGAAAGCAAAGAAATAAAGGTGTGTAAAAGTATTCTTTCAGCTTTTGGATCTCTTTAGTGCTTAGGGGAATAATCTACCATGGAAGGGGGTATATTTTGACATCTTGACGCGACGCGTCTAAATCACATGATCTCTCTATTATGCGGCGATGAACGGCTTCTTCGTTTACAACTTCCCACCAACCTTCCACCTTAACAGAGGTCTGCCGCCTCCCATTCTCAACCTGTCTCGTTAGTCAAGTTTTGCGCTCCTTGCAAAACCCAGAGGTTCAACACTCTTCTCTTCTCTCTGCAATCTACCCCATGCCGGCCCTATAAATTGACTCAGCATGTCTCGGAATTTCTCGCACATCTCTCACTCGAACCATCATGGGCTTTTCTGGTGCATGGGAGGTAAAAGAAGCTGTTTCCATTGCAGGACCACACTGACAATATTGGCAGCTTCTAAAACCGGTCAGCCAAGAACGAACTCTTACACAGCTTGCCATCAGGGAGGGCTTTGAGAGTGATCGACGTGGAGAAGGGGTTGTGTATGTGGGTGTCGACAGCAGGTATGGGGCTCTCTTCTCTGCCTTTCATGCTGATGTCTCACCCGATGTTAGTATTTGGATGAACCAGGCCCAAACCTTATGGACTGGGCAACGGCGAGGGCCAGGAATGCAAGCTGGAGAAAATCCAGCTATTCGCGTTCTCTTTTTCCGCCTCTGCCGCCTCATCTCCATCTCGGTCGCCGCTGTTTTCGTGTTTGATGGACCAGGTCGGCCTTCTACCAAGCGCGGCAAGAAGGTCAAAACCAGTGTGCCTCATTGGATGACGTTGCATTTCCAACGTCTTATTGAAGCATTTGGATTTCACTGGTACACTGTTGCGTATACACTTTTTTAGTCTAGTCTTTTCACTCACAGCTTCATAGGCCCCCGGAGAAGCTGAGGCTGAATTGGCAATGTTGAATGCCACACACAAAATTGATGTCGTCATAACTGACGACATTGACGCCTTTATATTTGGTGCCTTGGTCATCACTCGCAAGTGAGTATTTCATCTGTATTGGTGGAATTTACGATGCTAACGCTAACTTGTATTTTACCAGCTGGAATATAAAGAACGATGGCGACAGAGTGGTGACTTACACAAAGGAGAATGTACGTGCAGATCCACGTGTTGGCCTTATGCAAGCAGGTCTCTTTCTGGCGGCCATTCTTGTTGGTGGCGATTATGACCAGGTAGGATCTCCTTTCGGAATTGTACAAGCCGAACGATACTGATACAATGCAGAATGGGTTGCGGGGCTGTGGCATAACAATTGCACACCAACTCGCACGCAGTCAGCTTGCAGAGCCGTTGTTTCAGGCTTCACAGCGCTACTCAAAGGCATCCCTCGAAACCTTCCTCATCGCATGGCGCGAGAATTTGAGGGAGGAGCTAACCTCAGACCGACACAATCTCCTCGGCAGGAAGCACCCTCGGATCGCAAACAACATCACCAATGGTTTCCCCAGCATCAACACCCTTTTCCTCTATGCCAAACCCATTACGACATTGACCGAAACTGGCCATGGCCCAGACACTTCTCGCTGGTCACCCCGCCAACCCGATCTCTCACGCATCGCCTCGCTCAGTGAAAGGTTGTTTGGTTGGGGAACAGAGGGTAAAATAGTGAAGCGCTTCTGTGACAATGTCTGGCCAGGTGTTGTAATCCAGTACCTTATCCAGGTATGTACCGATTCCTGCACCCTTGACTGAGCTCATTCGCGTCCAGGCCAGGAAAACAAACAACAATCTTCAGGGTCCCTTCAGCCAAGCCAACGTGCTTCACATCCAACGCATGAAAGTCGGTCCTGGTGGCCCCTCGACAGGTTCAAATGTGCAGGGCTACAGCATTGACATCAAGACGGAGTTGCTTCTGCGAGCAACCCTCTCATCTCTCGATGCCGACATTCATAACAACATGCTCCAACAGGGCTTCGAGGACACGCAGACCATCTGGGTTCCTGGCGCTGTCTTGGAGTTTGCCCTCCCTGACCTCGTCCAGGCATATAAGGCCAGCCGTCGAAGCCATGTCACCTGCCCCACTCCTCCAAATGCTCCACCACCAGTAAGTTCTAGGATTACTTTCTAATTCACCTAAACACTGAGTTCATATTTTATAAATTCATCAGATTCTATTTACTGTCGGCCAAGGAACCGTCATCGAATCTTTTACAGTCGGTTCGGGCGCATCACAGGCAACCTCAAGCATGGTGGGGTCGAATATGAGTGTGGCGGGGTTGAGTATGGCAGGTGCAGCAGAGTTGAATGTGGCAGGGCCAAGTGCATTGGGATTGAGCAGGTCGGAGTCAAGTGCGTCAGAATCGAGCACAGAGATCTTCAGTGCATCAAGTTCCGGTATGGCAGGATTGAGCGGTATGGGATCTAGCAGCAACCCTATCGTCGTCGATGACGACAAAGACAACAACAGTGAAGTGGATGGTGAGAGTGGCGAAGGTGTGAAGTTCCTTGGCTTCATCGACCTCACATAAACTATCAATGTAAGAATGGGCTCTGTATCGAAACTTGTGTATCAAAAATTTTGTATCTACCTACCTGTATTTCTAGTTGCTGTATTTGTACGTTATAAACTCCTTAGTTGGCTTTTTTCCAAGGCTACTCGGGTATTCAATGGTTACCTGTTCGGAATAGTATGTATACAGGGTCACAAGGTGACCGTCGGCAATTTGAAGCTGAAACATAGTAGACTTGAGATCTGGTCATCGGGGAATGCACAATATATTCAATTCTCTCTCATACGTGTAGGCACTGTGCTATGGCACCCAAATCCAGCCCTTGAGTATCACCCATTCCGCAAACAGCAAAACCGAAATGTCGTTCAGTGAAGAAGAAAACCATTGGAGAAGCTGCGAGCCTCGCAACCCTCCAAAAAGTTCGAACGGCACATGTGGATGCATATACAAAGGTTAAGAACACTGAAAATGGATACCGCGGGTATATTCGGAGAGGAAAGGCATTCCTAACTGCCCAGATAGTGGAGAGGAAACTTCACGGCGAGGAGATCTGCAGCCAAGGGATTCCAACATTAGAGCTCGCAAAGGCTTTTGACAACCCACCGAATCAGTACTCCGCAAAGGCACTAGAATTGTTCATAGTGCAGAAGTGTTTTGCTGACGGCCTTGGCAAATCTACTGCAGAAGGGATCCATGGCGCATTTGCAAGGTACTGGGACGCAATGTGAGTACCATTATTCAAAGCCAGAATTAGGCTTCCACTCACCATTGTGGTTGCAGTGATAGGGATGGTGATCGATACGCTGGCGACTACTGCTGTGATGAGTCCACTGGACAGGTCCAAGGTTGTCCTGCACGAGCGCCTGCCGTGACGTCCTTGCTTCATGCGATCAAGATCAGGGCAAGCATCAAGGGAGCGGCGGCAACACGCCAGCATGCTGAGGCCATCTCGATTGAGGAAATCCAAACGTTGATGCAGTGGTCTGAGAAGACGTGCCCGAATGAGTTGCTGGAAATGCCGGTTCCAAATGTGGAGACGTTGATGTTCCGTCTTGAGCATGCTCTTATGAGAGCATTTGTGACCTCAGCATTCACTTTGTGGACAAGGTGGGACTCACCGCCGCTAACTGTTCAGATACAAAACAAATCTCGAGCTGACTGGTCTATGTCAGATGTTTTGAATTACTCACTTTGGAGAAACAAGACATCATCGAGGACTGTACAGGGCCACAACCGTACTGTATCCCTCACTTCAAGGTCAAACTCGAGAATAGGAAGGGATGGCAGCATGAGCAAGGATTTGATGGCCACCGAACGAGTACACACCTTCCTTCCCAATTTTCCTGCAATTTGGCTAATGGTATCCAACAGGTTGCGTGTATGATATCTATCCACAAGATATCCCAGAGATCGATATGAACTCTCACCTACCAAGGTGGCTCAAATTCCGTGAGAGTTTGGGTTCACCAGCTGTGGAGGCTGATGACTTCCTGTTTCCATATATTGCTCCAAACGGCATGATCCATACAAAGCGAGCAATGAGCTATGATCAATTTCAAGTTCTCTTGAAGAAATTTTCAAAGGAAGCAGGACTGAAAGGGTATTACACTACGCACTGCTTTCGGCGTGGAGGTGCACAATATCGATTCATGTTTGCACCTATTGGTCGACGTTGGACCTTGGCAACGATCCGATGGTGGGGCGGCTGGGCAATTGGCGAGAAGGTGAGCTGTCAAGCATCCAGTTCCTAGCACACAGCTGATGAATCAATGATATTCCTGCTAGGTGGATACATTGATTAAATACCTTGTTGATTCTCTTCAGGCATACGAAACAGGCCATGGAGATGCTCTCCACCCTGTGCAGAAAGGTGCAGACCAAAGCTTCATGGGTGACCACATCACAACTGCACAAGTCACGGCAGGAGAGGTGAGGGAGATGACCCACACTATCACACGCACGGTCGAGAGGGCTTTAAACACACTCACTGAGAAGATTCAGTTGGTGCCTCACCTTTGTTCTCAAAACGGCGTCACCCAAGGCTCATGCGTGGACATGCCAGGTGCAGGGCTGGGAGGACGTGGACTTCCAACACACCCTCGAGCTCGAGAAGCACGCTCCACCTCTGCACCATATCCTGAACTGCAGCGAATCTCGCCATCTACTCTTGAACAGGTGCCTCTGGAGCCCGAGTGTCCATCTGTTGAAAGTGATCGTCCTGTGAAATCAAAAAGGGCGCGAGTTCCACCCATACCTGGTGTCTACATCCCTGATCTTGGCCGCAAACAGGGTGCATGGTTGAGGGCAATTGAGCAGTGGGAGAATATTGATCCTGTTACAAAAGTTGCACTGAAAGACTGGCCGGAGGAATGGTACAAAGGGGCAATGCGTGAGTTCACAGGCAGCAAGCGCAGTCAAAGGAAACGAGTTTTCAAAGAATACGAACGGTGCGCCAACCGATAGTATAAACAAATTCCGAAGTATTTTATTGATCATTCTTGTCAATCAGGTTGGGGCGCAGCATGGAGATGTTCCGGACAGAGTATCCTGATGCTGATAAGAGCCTCGCGGAACTTTTAAAGGCCATTCGCATCAAAATGGAGGCACGTCGCAAGAGCAAAAATGGCACGCCTGAGCAACGGACGGCGTCTGAGACACCCCAAGGAGAAGAGGAAAATGATTCGGATGATCTGGATGATTTGTAGGCACAGTTTGGATGAGAAGTGTGAGCTATGAGCAGATAGGAACAGGTGGGGGATGCTCATTGGAAGGTTTCGAGGACGGTTATGACGAGGAGAATTGTGTGCATGATATAAATTACATTTTAATATAAAACCCTTACTAGTCTCCAATCCTGACACAAACAAAATGTTTCATTTCATAGGAATGAGATTCAAAACTGAAGGAAAGATTGGGTGTAACAGGAAACTATCTATCTAAACAACAAACACAAATCTTGGCAACTACAGTAAGAGGAGGGAAAGCCATGTTGGGAGAGGAGCAGGGCACGTAGGAGACCTGGCAGACGTGGAGCAGGTGCGACAATGCGAGACGAGACGAGTTGAGAAACGCGTCGCCTCAGTGTACGCTTTAGAGAAGCACGCGTTATGCACGTGCCTGACCCTTAGGATGACCCTTACCTTCCTAAAACGGTCGAGATCCGGCCACAGCTGGTAAATTCGTCGACATAAGTACACATAACATGAATCACGGCGAATGGATGTTCGATATCCTGCGAGAGGTCAGGTGAGGAAGTCGTAGGAAGTTCAGGTGCATTGAGAAACCACTTTTAAAAAAACTTCCCAAAACTAACAACTGTGAAATATCAGTCAGGTCAAGACTTATAGCCTGAACAGTGGAATGTGCTCACTACCCCTGCTGTTTTGCTCTGCTGCCATTCTTGAAAATTTCCCCGTCTTCCACAGTATTCCCCTATAATGATCATCAGTGCTATCACCACAGACTCAGCCTCAACAAACAACGCCCTCCAGGCATACTGGAAGCTAGTACTGACCGTTAACCCAACTTGGGATCTATTCTGACGACTACTTCTTTTCTAGAAAAATTCAACTATCACCTATCATCGCCACTGCTTCAGTGCATTCGACGCGCTTCCTTCACCTGTTAAGCAAGACATCAGTGAAGTGTGGGATTTAGGCTATGACAATATGTTTGCCTCTGCCCTTGCCCAGCTTTTTCGTGACTTCGAGCTTGCACCCCAGAAAGATTTCCAGACTTTTGTTGATGGGATCTCTGCAGCAGTCCTAGTATGTCGTTGTATTTTCTTATCACCCTTCAAGTTTTCCTCACCATCGTCCTCAAAAGGATCGCTTTCGTCGTGAAGGTTCCTCTGCACCAAGTTGTACAGATCAGACAGATTTATGAATTCACACCTCTTGTATTTCCTTGCCATCAGGCCTTATGTTGATGGATATATTGCTTGTCAACGCCGACAGAGACCTTTCTGAGCTGTATGACCAGTGGATTAGGTAGTGGTCCCATGTATTTCTTCAAACAATCCTATACTCCTAATTTGGATTGAAGTTGATGGCTTAGCCGGCTTGAAGCCGAAGGTAACTGGCTCAGAAGCTGAGCAGAGCTGACTGTTTCAAAAGGTACAGCAGCTTGCTCGGCTCAACTCAGTACAGCTAAGCTCGACTGACTAAGCGGATTTGAGCCGAGCTGCGGCAACACTACTTATTAGTACCATGATACTTTCTATTGGCAAAATTTTCAGAAAAATACCACAAAATATATTGATTGTTGTACCACCTTTACATAATACTTCTCATGGTGAAAAATAAAATTATGTAGATTTGTCAGCAATGAGCATTCTGAGCCCTCAAAAGAAATTCACAAGGATAAGAGGGGTGTCTGCTATCCTTTCCTTTACATTCCTTTGAACCACATGAATCACAGGCATTTGTACACTGATCCTTCCTAATTCTTCCTATACATCCTTCTTTTTCACGCTTCCAACATTTCCTTGCTGCACATTTTAGACCAACATCCTGTGTAGATTTTTTGTTTTTCTGTTGGGTATCCAGTGTGTGTATCTGCCCTGAGGTATTATTCCCACTAGGCAATGCACTTAGTCCTGCAACTGAAATATTCTCAGGTGGAAAATGGATATTGTAGAGCATTGCTTGGTTTTTATCAGCAGAATGACTGCTAATTGGTTGCTTTCCTGATGTTGGAGGTTGGGCCACTGGTAGAGCTATTGCATGATATGTTTGTGAAGCTGTATTTCTTTCAGGGTTATGAATTTGAGCTTCAACTCCTTTGCATTGAGATCTAGTCTGGGATTGTGTTGCAAGATGTGCTACATTTGTCTGCCAGA
>Ga0307507_10010277_pt1 | contig 12152 bp, 10 predicted proteins | sample 7_EM_MG_FD_207223 | JGI IMG/M metagenome (GOLD analysis project Ga0307507, IMG submission 207223) | Populus trichocarpa ectomycorrhiza microbial communities from riparian zone in the Pacific Northwest, United States - 7_EM | ecosystem: Host-associated > Plants > Roots > Unclassified | place... | reverse complement strand
TCTCAAATTGTTATGCATTATGCGATATGCAAAGCCCAAGACTAACCAACATGGGAAAGGCCCAAATGTGATGCTTAATGAGAATTATGCATATATAGGTCATGCATTTTGAGAACTTCTACTGTAGTATATATCCTGTGGTGGAATAGGGGTGGTTTGAGTTGGAGCACTGCAAAGGGTCTTGTTCTGATGGGTCACATGGTTGGGTACAGAGGGATTCAACAGCCAAGTCATCCTCTACAACTTTAATAACAGGCTCAGGCTCTACACACTTGAGGATCTTGGTTCTGATATCATTACCAAAGAAGAAATGGTTGCAGAGAAAAGACATACAGGGTTGAACTTTTTATCTTCAATAGGCAGTGGCTTCTTCCAGCAGAGCAAGGGCAGTGCACGTTGGACAATCACAACAGGAATTGTGACCATTGTCTTTTTAGTGCATACATCGGCCTGATTCTGAAGTTTTGACACACCTTTGTTGATCAGATTTTGTTCCAAAATCTTGATAACAAAGAAAGGAATCAGCAAGGCGAGATTTCCTTTGCTGACACAGTGAATGTGGAGGAAAGATGAGAGGCATGGGAGGCCATCAACAACAACACTGTGAATAACATGATCAATGAGTTCAAGGAGCAGGCTTTTTACCTGAGGAAGAAACTCAGAGTAAACGTGATGAAGAAATGAGGAAGGTGGACACTTACTTCCAGAAGGTGATGAAGGCAAAGCCCAGGTCATACATGCTTCCAAAATTTCTCCATGATCTTATCAGGAGACCAAGAGAATGAACACTCTGCAAGCAATGCCAACTCAGCAAGATCAGGCTCACGATGGACCCACATTGAAAATGGAGGGAGCAGTCAACCACCAGCCCATGATGTGACAGGCTGTGTATATTTGAGAATGATGGATGGCTGAGGGAAGTCCAAGTGAACTGCATTTGTGATTGTGGGATACCTGCATTTTAAGAAGCCCTACTTGTTGAAAAGTAGCTCTTCCTGAAGTTGTAGTTGCCATGAGACTAAGAAGGTCACTAGTTCTCCCTTGGAAAGATCCTTTGCAGCCTCCAGAAGCTGATCACCCAGGATAGTCCTTGCGAGGCCATGTGCTACAGCTTTGCCACAACCTACTAGCCCCACCTGCAAATGTTGAAATAAACACAGCTGCTAAAATAGATTATCTGGTGAAAAAAGCGCACCTTGTCATAATCCCCACCACAAAGGATGGCAATCAAGAGCATCCCACCCTGTGTTAAATGAACACCAGCCGAGGTCTGAATGCCCTCTGAAGTGTAGGGGACAACATCATCATGATCTTTCTTGATGTTTGGGCTGGAATAAGATTGTCAGTCAGGGCAATTGAACAGGCAGGGGATTAGAACTCACTTGCACATGACACAAGTAGCACCAAAAATAAGTGCATCACTATCATCAGTGACGACGATGTTGATGATGCCCAACTTGTTAAGTAACACCAGCTCTGCTTCTGCCTCGCCTGGAACCTGTTTACCAAAGGTTAGTATCTGTGATATGAGGGATTTCTGTTTGCCTACAGTGTGGATGCTGAACCCATATGCTTCGGTGAACTCCCCGAAACGCTTGACAAGCCAATGTTCTTTTGTACGAATGTGCTTTCTGTGCTTCATTGAAGGGTGTTTATCACTGTCAAAGACAAATACAACATTGACAGGTTGATTGAGGAATCAATTCAGCTTGTGGAAGAGAATTTGGAGCTCTGGGTTTTCACCTGCTTGGGAGTGGCATGCATGATAGAAGATAGCTTGGGTTTGGTGTAACCAGATGCTACCAAAGCATGTTAGTTTGTATTGGAGGGTCATATGGAGTGGGCAGCAGACAGACCTTGCATCAACCCCCACTGTGATAGTACGGCAGCCATTCCGATTCTTCTCAGACCCCTCACTAATTGTCAGCTGCGAAAGGGATCACACTTGATGAGCTGGCTGCACAATCTAAGTTTGGGTCAGCAGAAAGTCCCCATGTCCCAAAACATGATCCTACCTCCCAAAGGTGAGTAGTGCCCATGATTCTCAATAGTGATTGGCAAGGGTTTGGAAACCCATGCGGGTACACAGGTAAGGGTTGGAAGGGTAGGGGTCAGGGTATGGAATGTCTGACCCCACATAAACCCCTACCCTTGAGTGAGGGTAAGGGTATACCCTCATTGTTACCCATGATGTTTGTGGGTGTTTGCCACATCACAAATGTGTTATCAACAAACAAGGCTTTTCATTCTCAACAACCATGACCACCCCACTGCATCACCACCATCACCAACCACCACCACCTCTGGCAGCCGTCATTCAACCACCTTCCACCACCACTGCATACCCCAATGATGACAACAGGGTGGCAATGCCACATCACAGGCCCCATACACATGCCTTTGGACAACTATGGTGAAGGCGACCTGGCACGTCAACAGATGTGCCACGTTGTCTACACGGTGACGACACTTGTCATCATCCCTGTCCATGTTACTCAAGGTGAGCCACCTGACACCCCTCCCCCTCCTCTATTCACACAAGAAGTAGGTGCCACGTCACCAATGGTGATGTTGCAACTAACAATGGATGAAGGATGACAAACTGCAGTCAACAAGGTGAGCCATCCCACTGGCCTCCCCCTCTCATTTTTTCAGCAGGTGCCATGTTGGCCGCTGCTGACAGAACAACAATGTGGGATGACAATGATGCGACGAGGACATGATAATCCCTCTGACCACAATGACGACACTGGGAACTTCACCTTGTGACTGCTATTGCCATGTCAATTGACATGTGCATTACATTCACGAGGTATAAATGTTACCCTTGGATGTACCCTTCATGGGTTTTTAACCCATGAAACCCCATGTACACCCTTACCCGTACCCACAGATTACCCTGACCCATGTCGAGGGTACGGGTTTCTGGAGGGTATGGGTATAGGTCATCACAAAGTGACTTGGGGGTTACCCATGCCAATCACTAATTCTCAATGGTTTGAATGTTGGAGGACATCTCGATTCTGGAAAATCCGAAATCCGAAATCTGATTTCCAGTTCTCACATCTTAGATCTATGCCACCAATGCATAGGATCGACACTTTTAGTTGTCTCTCACATAGTAGGGTACAGGTACACCACTGAGCAGAGTGTGATCATCTTCCAGTCGTTTCCGTACACCTTGGGTAAACCAGGGCTGCCAAGCAGCAAGGACATGACACTTTCAGTCATTTTTTGTAGTACAGCACTAGTACACCACCCGGGATTGATAGTTCCAGTTGTTTCTCATGTAGTAGCATCACTTTGAACATCAAGTGAGGTGTTTATGAACTCTGGAACTCTATAAACGCAAGGTACAGGCTGCCATTGCTCATTAACCCCCAGATCACATCAATGAGCTCTACCAATGCCTTGCTTGTTTGCCTCCTTCAGAATGATACCAATGGGTCATTTTCTTTTGCATTAAGCAAGCTAATGTGTTTCACCACACTGGCATCTGTACTTCATGACGACATACTACTGCCTCAACCAGGGACATCCTTTGACTCTTCACAACTGCCACAATATCTTCCACAATCTGTGCGAACGTTCCTTGCAAATGCATGCAAGATTTCCCTGGAGTACACCGATATCTGTTGGGACTCAATGAAGGGCTTCATCTGGACAGGAATATTCAGGAATCAAGACAATGCTAGTATTTTCCTAAAGTTTGGACACCCACTGGGAATACGTCAGTGTCATCTTATCGTTGCTGCCCATAACATTAATTTACATGTGGAGATTTCTAGTCCCCAACTCAATTTATCCTCCAGTACACTTCTGCACCATGATTGGTTGTCATCATACAGGTCGAGGCCTTGCATTGAACAAGGCAGATCAACGCCAAGCTGTTCTCTACACCTTGGACAAAGGGGTGCTTCCTGTTTGGACAGTGCACCTTTATTGTGAAGGTATGGATCCAACTAGCTATTGTCACGAACTTTATCAATGCTCAATGAGACCTCTAGAATGCAGGGTCACCTATCACCACAACTTTTATGTGCCTCAGGATGGACAGCGTCATTATTTTCCTGGTGTCCCTGGTATTATACAAGTGGGTGACCATCAGTTTGTCAAGACGAAGGTCATCAACCTTTGGATCAGAATGATGCTTATGTCCTGGACATCTGTGACAAACTGCGCAAGGCTTTATAGCAGTTCTTTATCCAGTTCTGAAGCATTTCCCCCTGGGTGGTCCTTTGGATCCAAATTGAAGTTGGATCATGTTTATAATGGGTTCATGATTTTGTCACTTATGGAGGATGCTGCCACCCAGAGAGAGGAGCTTCTTATCCCTCACGGAGGCCTGGACAAGGATCAATTCAAGCAGGCTGTTCAAGCAAGGAATAGTCGCATGCACCTATACAACCAACCAGAAATTCGCCACTACTGCAAGAAGTGCACATGCTTTCTCTCTCACAGTGAGAATTTCTATTCATTTTTTTTGGCCCAAAATAATTCATCGGTTAGATCGCAAGGTTTCGGTTGTTGTAATTGATGGAGTTACAGTGGGTCACCCGTGCTGTGCAGTTCATAACTGTAAGAATCCTTTATCCAATAATCGACACTGCTACTGTGATACCCACCTAACCAAGGCAGAACAATGCATGATTGTTGCATGCCAGCAATTGGCAGCTCATGGGAAGAAAACTTGCAACATACCAGAACACACCGAAGTCAAGCGCATTCATAATGAACGAGGACAGGCATGGTTCCAACTTCAAGAGCAGCTACAGCAGGCAAGAATAGCACACCCAAAAGATGCTATTGGTATGTTATCCTGGTTTCTCTCACAAAACCCATTGCTAATCTCACTTCCAGGCGAAGTTTTTTCTGGAAATTCTGAGGTTGCCGATATGGATGGTGACGAAAAAGAATTTGGTGTTGTAAATGGCCATGTTCTCCCAGGAGCTGTTGCACCCAGTAGCCAACGGAAGCTGCAGGCCCAATTTGGATGGAAGCGCACTCACAATGAGCAAATCATTGTGGCGCCATGTGGAATAATACTTGCCCGAGAAACTTTTTATGGTGCTGAAGCAGTTGCAACAGTCATGGTGCGTGGCATATCCCACTCTTTCTCATCAATAGATCCTTATATTACCTGTAGGAAATGATCAAACGGACCTTTCGAATGCCTGGAACAATGCCGGATCACATCTTCTTTGACAACAACTGCCAGCTTGCAAAACATGTGCAGGATGACCCTGTTTTCAAGCATGTTGGGCTTTCTGTTGATGTTTTCCATTTCAAGAGCAAGCATGCCCTCACCGACACCTTTTGCCAGGCCTACTGCAATCCAGCTGCATTTCCAGAGCTTAAAGGTGAAGGTGATAAACTGTGGTACTTTAATTCATCTATCGCAGAGCAGACCAACAGTTGGCTGGGTGGCTATCATTCAATCTGCAGGGAGATGCTCGTTGACAAGTATAACTTCTTTCTTGATGAAATGATCTTGTGCAGAAACAGAGTAACAAAGGAGAAGCTTACACAGGAGGGCAAAATGCCAAGTACATGGCCCATGTAAACCACTGGAACTCGTGAAAGAAATTAGTGTACAAATATGAATGTATTTCTGAACAACAAATCAATGACAATACATATCTGCGAAAACTAAACAATGTAAAAAACCTTACGTTACGGAGACTACTTCTTCGAAAGTTTTAGAAAATAGGACCACAACCCTTTCGGTGAACACCTACCATCCAATACCTGAGTTTTGATAGATGGCTTGGCTGACGTCCATTGGGAGCGGTTGTCATAGTACGTGGTGTGTCGAAATTTGGTGTCAGGGAAGTGTTGGGCAAAGATGTGCTCAGTTGTTTCCTTGGGATGGTTGTCAACATCATCAAAGAAGGCAACAACATCAATAGCATGGTAGTGGGCAGGCCAGCGATGTCGAGTGGTCTTGGATGGGATCCTGTAGCTATCGCTAGAGTCAGAGTCAAAGACATTTGACTGATCAGAAGTTGAACGCGACGTTGACTGCCATCTGATTAGAGGACTGGGGCTGGGGTACTCCACCTTTATGCGAGGGTGAAGGAGAGGGGAATTGGCCATAGATTCATCAGAGTCTGATGATAGTTCCATGATCTCTGGGTCTACAGGGTGTGAGTGTAGGCGCTTGGAAGACTGCGCCACAGGAGGAGGTGACTGAGAAAAAGGGGTCGAAGCCCGCTTTCTCTTTTGTGGTGCCTTCTGATGGACAGACACAGCTTCGTCAGAGGAGAGATCAAGGGCAATGGGTGAAGCAACGGTAATGTGAGAGGAATCTCAAGTGGAACCAAATTCCTGAGAGACGACGGTCACTGGTGGCAGGTGGTGGCGGCAACCTCCCGACGTCATTGGTCCAGCTGCAGCCACAGCTTCATGAACCTTCCCTTTCCCCTTCGCACTGCCTAGATCCAGCCTCTCATGGATGTACCGACGTTCACCAGCAAGGTTGTACCAGAGATGAGGGGTGTTGCTTTCTGTAACCCTCTGGATGTGCTTGTCGAGGTCAATGCAGTCGCAGACCTTCCGAGCCTTCAAGAAAATGGATGCCCCCTCCGAGAGTTGAACAACATAGTCCCAGTGTATTCCAACCCAGGTCCCCAATGGCTGTTGATATAGCTGAACGTGAGGATTGGAAGGTTGATTGGTGGAATGGCTGGTGCTGAGCTCAAGGGTCGCAAGGACATCGGCGTTGATAATGAAATACGGCCATGTAAACCCACCCTGGAACTGGTGAACATTGGGAGGTTCCCCATCCTCAGCCCAGGAGTAGATGACGACACTTCGCTTGGCCTTGCTTTCACAGGCAATTCACTCAGCGTCCGTCCACCTCTTAGCCTCAGTGAGTTCCTGTTCATGACGTACTTGTTCGGTAAAGATGGCGGGCATGTGGGAGGCATGCCGCGGGTTGGGATTCGCATCGAGGACAGTGGGTGTGGCGGAAGATGACCCCACTGGCGTGGACATATGAATTGGGCGAGTTGACATGGGCAGAGTGGGAGAGCGAGTGATGGGGGGGAGTCCAGGTGGTTGCTGAGTACTGGCAGGTGCGACACTGCAGGTGTGGGTCTTCGAGATGCAACTGCCTTCTGCAATACAGTGTTTGCAGCAGTAGCGGCGCTCGCAGTCAGGTGCAATCCATTTTTGACCACAAGGCGCAACTGGGCAGCCTTGTTGAGTGTGGTTTACAGGTGTTCCTACTGGCAAATGGGTAGTGGGGATGGGCCATGTGGTGTGAGGTGGTGAATTGCTTGGGGACTTTGTAGAGCCTCTTTGCCAGTGAACTGTTCCGCAGTCTTCGCCCTCAGCATTAGGGCCATGGCACTAATGAGAATAAATGACAAGGGATGTAGATGAGTCAATGCCAAAGATTTACTATGGCAACCATTCGGCCTTGGTTTCCACATCTATTGCTCTGGCAAGGCGCGAACCGAACCAGGTGCAGGTAATTCCTTTGGGTGGTGGTGGGGTCATGACATTTTGAGTAGGTGGGTTTGGCGAGGACATGGCAAAGGCAGTTGGCGCTAAAATGTGGCGTAGGCATGGTGGAAAACGAGAGGAGGTGTAGCAGTGGTTGTCATTGTGAATTAGTTCAGAACTGGGTAAAGTTGATGAGCCATGTAAGGTAGGAGACAGATCCAACATACCTGAAATTCCTGGAGAATAAGTACACACCAGTGTTTGAGTTCAGGAAGGGGGGCTCACGGTGAAGAGGAAGAGGGAATGGACACAGGCTTCGAGCTCAGTGTTGTTGTCAAGCCATGCCACATCATGTTTGTCAGGAAACCAAAACCAGATACCAGACACCGGACTTTCCAGAATCAAGATTTTCTGGAAGGTTGAGCATGAGAGTAGTTTGGGAAAATGATGTGGTGAAACACCAGTCTAGCCATGTGATGCATCCTTAAAAGGAGAGCCCAGAAAAGGGGTAATAAATTGGGATACTGAAGAGTTGTCCTTAGTGCTGGCAAGCAGGTAGATACAAATGGCTTACATGCAGGAATACGCTGAGCTAAAAAGGACATGATCAAGGTATGTAGGACAGAGTAGACATTGCCTATTGTGATGTGATCTATCACTATGTATTATATAATTGAGCTCAACTAGTCGAGCTTGCTTGCATAATCAATCAATGCTACTGGCTTCCCTCCTAACAAGGTATATTGCAAAAAGTTTGGCAATTGTCAGCTGGCTGCAGCTGGTAGCCTCCCCCACAATACTGTGATGTATATTGTGGGGAGGTACACTGAACAAGGGGGATGTACAGGTTTTAAGTATTGAGTATGTAATGTTTATTGATCAAGCTACAAAACAAGTACTCATACCCCATACATTATGACTGGTGCACTACTTAACATGTCACCATTGTTTGGAGCATCAGCATTAGAAATGTGCACCACACAGCAGGCTTCACACAGATGTTCATGGATATCTTCCAGAGCAGCTCCTGTCAGAAGACTTGTGGATATCAACTAAGCAGGGGTGGAGGTGGCAAAGATTGACAAGAACTTATGCAGATGCTCCTCGAATGTCTCTGCAATTTGACATGACCAACCATACCATCAGAGAAGGGCCTGCTCCCACGTTTCACATACAACTTGACACCATTCAGCTCAAGCTCAACGTCTTTGTTTTTCTTGCAGGCAACATCTGGTAGAGGCATGTCAGGACAGGATATATATTCCAAGATTGTTGGTGAATTGCACATGTGTAAAGATGGATGTGGAAGAGGGTGATGAGGGGAGGGTGAGAACTTGTATACTGATGTGTAAAGGTCACCAGACTGCAGCGATAGCAGGGGCAGCATGCTGGGTTTGCTAATAGATTGTGAATTCTTCAGAGGAGATTGCAACTTGGTTACCACATTTCCTAATGTCCATCAGGAAGTTATCTGGCTTGGTTGGAGACAATGGACGTGACCCATAACCATAGCTAGTGCTGCCATATCTATAGCTTGTGCTCCCATATTCATAACCTGTTGTCATTGTGGGTGGAACCAACAGACTTGAGGCACAAAACCCTGGAGTAGAAACCACCTGTCCATGCCCCCTCCAGGAATCTGTGCCTCAAACTGTGCAATGAGTTCTGTAGTTCTTCCAGGAGGTGGTAAAGCACAATCAGAACTAGGATCTGCAGAGGACCATGAATGGGAAGGTGTGCCTCCCCCCAGCAATGCAGACCTTTGAAGGTTGTCAGGTGTGCAAGTGACTTGCCATGCTGCAGCAGCTGAAAAGGCACCTGATGTGAGTTGGGACTCCTCCATATGCTCTGTAATCCTGCTCAAATGCATGCAAGGGTTGGCATGGGGTAGAACAGGTGAACAAGGTGTGAATGTGGGGAGCAAGGTGAATGAGGGGGAACTGGTGTAACTGCTGATGAATGTGCCAGGAGATGTGTAGCTCGACCTTGAAGAACTATGCATCCAATGTGAAAGAGCTTGCTCTGTGTCTTTGAACTTGTCATCATGATTGTTGAGAGTGGCTTCAACCTCCTTGAAGGAGTTGTTGTTGGAGTATATGTCATCTGAATGTGGGAAGGAAAGGGAGAAATAATGATTTGTCACATGTTGTGTGCTGAGTCATCACCATCAGAGGATTGTCACTGAGTATCTGGAGAACTTTGAGAAAACCTCAAAAGACAAAAAAAATAGAGCAAATATCTTCAGATGTATATGAGTATCTTGAGGTAGATAATGGGGTTCAAGTCATGGAATGGAGTACATTGTGTAATTGATAAGTTGGTTGTTGGAGTGTTTGGAGTGTTGTCATGAAAGCCCTGGGATGGGTAGCAAGCAAGTTCTTGTTCTCTCTGTACAGAATGTGGAGGTGGGTCCTGGGCCATGGAACTTCTTGGCAAGACCAAAGTTGAGCTTGTCAAAGCTGACTGTACATATGAGGAAAGGGGGCACCTTGGTGAGTGCAACGGGATGTGGAGGTACATGGCAATGGAGAGCATGAGAAGGAGTGCGAGGTTGGTGAAGGAGAGGATGGCGAGGGGGAGCCAGAAGGAGGAGCTGAGCCAGCAAGAGCAAGTGAGGAGGCAGATGGTTATGTTATGTGCACTAGGACGCAGCTGTATCAGCTGCAAGGGCTGGCCACAGAGGCCACACACATGCAGTAGTTGTCTCAAAGAAAAAAACGATGTTTCAGGGTTAAATAAGTTGGGGACATAGGGCTGAGGCAAAGGGTAGCCAAAGGCAGTCAAAAGTTGCACCCACACAGAGGCCTGGCAAGACCAAGGTGCCTGGTGCACCATACAGATTTCTGACAGCTGGCAGAGGAGGAACAAGCAAGTGAATTGAACAGCTGCCATGTTGGCAATGATTTATTTGAGTTTGTTGATCAGTACCTTCAATGCCAATGCCTCAAAACACATTCACGTTTCCTATCATTTCCACAAAATCACCGCTTTTCTTTGCCATGTAATATGTGTTGCAATCACCCTTATCTACATATATCCATACTTAAATTTTGAACAAATGATTCAGCTGCAATAGAAAGAGTGCAGCTCTAATTGTTAGGTTCTGGAAGGGCTCAAGTTTCAAAGGTTTGTGGATTGGCGTGCCAATCGAGACAGGAACAGGTCTGGACTGTCTTTTGATGGGACCAAATTGTCTTTTTTTGCCTTCCCCAACATTTCTGTATTGTTTTTGCTGGCAACCCATGCTTGTCTGTGCTAAAATCAACCACCCAGCAGCCACCTTCTCAAGGCAAAAAAGACAGTTCAAAGCTCCCACAGGACAGTTCAATCCAGGGTCTTTGCCACAACCAGATCGAGTGCCCATCCAATCTCAAAGGTAAATTTGATTGGGGTCAGGGAGTTCTTGGTAACTGGAGTCGATATAAGCCCACACACACATCTTGAAATTCACCCTTCATTGCTTCCCCCTCCATCCCAGAGAAAATGGACTGGGACTCACCCTTGCATGACATTCTGGCAATTAATTTGCTGTGGGCATGGGCCATCCTAAACATGACCATGTAAGTTGATTTTCACCTGCATAACAATGGGGATCTGGGTATTTGGTATCTGAATACTACAGGATGCCCTCACTATTTTTCTGCTACCATTTTTCTCCTCGTTGCCCTCCTCCCTCTTTGTGTGTTTCTATCCACCCCATTCCATCTTTTCTTGCTTGCTCTCTCTCTTTCTCTTTTTCTGCAGCAGCACATGTCCCTTTCTTTTTTTTCTTCTTCCTTTTTCCCTGATTGTGTCTGCCCCTGTTCAGCTCAGTGCTTCCCACAGGCTGTGCATCAGGGATCCTTTCTTGGGTGGCAGCATCACAGCTGTGATGCCCCACTTCAGATTGTCTTTCTTTCCATTCACAGCTTTACTTCTGGCCAAATTTCAGCCAAGTCTCATGAGCTGTTGTGGAGAAAATGTCCAAATACAGAAATAGTCCTGGAATTTCTGGCCAGCACACCCAAAAGTGCCAATAAAAATATGAAAAATAGCACAATCACTTCCTTTCAAGGAGAACAATCTGCCTGTCAAGTTTCAAAACAAGTGACCAAGCAGTTCTCACAGAAAAAAATGCCCAACATTGACACAAATTGAGGCACTTTGTCATGACATTGATCACGGGACTAAGAAATGTCATCACCAATCAGCAACTAGGTTCAGAAATGCAGGAAAATTCCTTTTTGATATGTTCCTTGCCCTTTCTGATTAGCTTCTAACCAAACCCCAACACAGGCACCAACTTCTGATGATTTCTGGCCAATTTCAACCGGTTTTTCACTCCAGATGTTGCCATTTTTTGGTCCAAAATTCTGGCCACAGCCAAAATGTTGTGGGAAAAACTTTGGAGGTGTGTTTTTCAATTCATTTCGACAATCTGAGGGTTCTGGAGCCATGTCTGGAACAAAATAACACCTAAGGTAGAGGACACCAGAAACTGACACCCTTATGTAATCAGCTTAGTAAGTGCCAAGCCACACAAAAATCGGCCTTCAAGATTTTTTTTTTTTTTGAAATTGCCAAAGTGAATAAAAATGCTGTTGGGGAAAGTTTTTTTTTTTTTCTTTTTCATTTTGAATTTTTCATATGTATAGCTACCTCATAATCTTTTGATGTCAGTGAGACTACTTGAAGTGCATGTGTAATATAGAGAACTTGGTTGA
>Ga0307507_10010276_pt1 | contig 12152 bp, 8 predicted proteins | sample 7_EM_MG_FD_207223 | JGI IMG/M metagenome (GOLD analysis project Ga0307507, IMG submission 207223) | Populus trichocarpa ectomycorrhiza microbial communities from riparian zone in the Pacific Northwest, United States - 7_EM | ecosystem: Host-associated > Plants > Roots > Unclassified | place... | reverse complement strand
ATGTTTGATACTAACATGTTTTGTATTTGTTATTTTATTCACTCTTAATACTTTGCTTGTTAAATGGTTAATCTAGATTTATGTTGTATAACCCTTGGTACAACAAATACTTGGCACTTTCATAGCCCAACCGTATGGTATAACCGACACTTGTGCTATGAAAGAAACTTGACTTGTTGTTAACATAAGTTATAATCATGAATACCTGACAACATTTACAAGTATTAGCATTATTCGAATAAGATAACTAATGTAATCATGTTAACAATTTATAATCCGATTGGAACCTGTTTTGTGTGTGGTTTCCAGTTGAGTAATAAAAAAAGTTTATATTATACTTGTTTGAAATATCATTAGTGGATCCTCTAACCTTGACAATTGTTTTTATCATTGCTTAATCTTCACATTAATCTTACATCTCAAAGTCCTGTTTAAATCATCATCATCATTATTATTATTATTATTATTTATAATTTATACAATTAACCTCCCTGTGGTTCGACCCCGGTCTTGCCGGGTTATTTATTACTTCGACACTCCTACATTTGGAAAAAGACATCAATCTTTTAGTCGTGTCACTTACCATTCAGTATTGTCCAAGCCATTTCTTATACATCTTTATTCTTTCTCTTAACTACACCATTTTGTTGAGGAGTGATTGGAGTAGAGCATTTTATATGTAAACCCTGTTCTTCATAAAAATATGAAAAGTTAGTATTCTCAAATTATTTCTTATAATCACTATAAATTCTTGAGATATAAAGATCTTTTTATGTCTATAATTGTCCTAATCAATTTCCTTACAACATTAAAAGATTCAAATTTATCTTTTAATAGTATAGCTCAAATATATCTTAAATATATAATCATTTATAATGATCATGATATACTTCTTTCCACCAAGACTCTCTGTTTGAGTTGTACCCATTAGATACATATGCAATAATTCAAATGGTCTTGATGTCAAAATGTTAGCAATCTTTTTGTGTTGAACTTTAATTGTTTTCCTTTCTGACATGCTCCACACACCATTGTCTTGACTGTTTGTAGATTTGGCAGTCCTCATACAACTTCCTTTTTAATTCTTTTTGAAAAATCTCTAAAATCAATATGACCAAAGTGTTGATGTCAAAGATCAAGATTATCCAGTCTTGCCTAGATTTTGATTTTTACTCTCAAATCTGTTTCCTAGATCAAAACAATTTTTTTTTACATGTGCCTTAATTCCATAATCTTTATAGGTAGTAATAAACTTATCTTTCAACTTATATTTTTTGACGTTATTTGATTTTTTTCAAGCATGAAAGGTCCCTCACTTTTTACAAAGATAATTCCTATGGAGGAGGAGGGTACAAACATATTATTGATGGAATTTTCATGTGTCATTAATCATAATCATGTATGATCAGTAGTTACCCTTTGAGCTATCAACAACTCATCAAGTTTTTATGTTGCTGACAATTCTTGTGATTGTTTTCATATAATCAGCTCATTCTCAAGTGCTTTGATTTTCATGAAAGATCTAGATATCTCTACTTTTGATAGTTTTAGAGCTTTTGCTAGATTTTTCTTCTCATTCTTCATATATTTCAGTTTATTAAATAATTTCTTGTTCAATTTCTTGACTTTCACAACTTTTCACACAAATCATCATAAGCTTCCTGCAATATTAGTTCATGATCATCAACAACATAAGTAATATTTTAAATCACTAAAATTATTAACAATCTGATTTGTGTTAGAACCATATGATTTCTCAACAGTTTGTATCATGTTAGTAGATCTATTAACAGGATCAGAAAGAGCAACAAAAGAAAATTCATTATCAGATGAGTTAAAATTTTAAGATTCATCACTTAAGGTAACATTAAGAGCTTTTCCTTTATTTCTTTTGAAATTAGGACATTCATTTCTTAAGTGACTATATTTTGAACATTCAAAACACTTAAATCTTTCTGATTCATTTATTTTGACAAAATCGTTGATCTTTTTGCCTTTATCAATATTACTTTTCTTAAACATGAATTTTCTAAATTTCTTAACTGTGAGAGCTATATCTTTATTATTAAGATCATCATAAGAAGAGAAGTCATATTTTTCCCTAGAAGATTTAAGTGAAATGGACTTACCTTTCCTTTGCTTAGGCAACGTAAATTCAACATGTATAGTATCAAGATCCTTGCTTTCTTCAATAGCTGTTACTTTTAGCCGAAACCTTTTAGGTAAGGATCATAGGATCTTTCTTACAATTCCTGCATCATCCACTTTATCTCCTAGATTGAACATGAAATTCACAATGTCATTAAGTTTAGCATAAAACTCATAAAAAGACTCATCTTCCAACATTCTAATTTCCTCAAAATTTGAGGTTAACATTTATAATTTAGGATTTTTCACTGTTTTAGTTCTCTCATGAGTAACTTTAAGAATATCCTAAACTTCATTGGTTGTTTCACATATAGAGATTCTTTTAAACTCATCAGGAGAAACTACCATAAATATACCATTCAGGTTTTTGTTATTCCATTTACAATTAGCAGCATCATCTTTGGTCTATTCAGCAAAAGGAGTAATAGGTTTGATCCACCCTTGTTCTACTAAGTGCCATACATTCTCATATAGTGATTTGAGAAAGGCTTTCATTCTAGCCTTCTAGTAGGCATAGTTCTCACCATTGAATTATGGTGGTGAATTCAGTGTTGACATTTTCAATTAGAAAAAATATATCTCACACCTATAGAGTTAACATGTTATGATACCACTTAAAAATTGTTTTTCCTGTTTACTATCCGTTAACAAATGATTTGATAACAATTTGCAAACATTGATCAATAACCCAATTAATAGAAAATACATAAAACTTAGATGTACAAGATATTTGGTTACAAAGAAAAAACCTTTTAAAGAACTCTTCAACATATAAAAAAACCCTCTAAGGTAGCCAAACACAAGATAAACAATTTTTCACTAGTTTGAAAAATTACAAGAGGAGTATCTCTTACCACAAACCCTTTATGTTTATACTACCTTGTTGAGACAATGAACAATGTTATATCTCCTACCGTAGTAGCTTAACTAGAATATCTTATTGCTAACAGTTCACATAAGAACTCCCCTAGGAGTTTGCAGGCTCTCTAACTCTTTAGGGATCAATTCTCCTCAAGAATTTCTTACACACTCATGTGTCTAGAGTATATATTGTGTAACAATGTATAAACTCCTTAGTCGGTTGGCACAATTGCTTCAATGTAATTGATTAGGAATAGTGAAGAGTTCACTCTCCACTATTCACGATGTGGCTAAAGGTGGTGAAGTTGGTTGCTGGTGCTAGTTGCAGCTGGAAGAGGAAGAAGTAGAACTTGCAAAGAAGAGGGGAAGCTCGTGGTGGATGTGTTGGCGGTTTTTATCGTTGGACCACGAAGTTGCTGGGGGAGGAGCTGGTCTATTGGTGGTTGCCTTTGGCAGATGTAAGAGGTGGTGGCGGTGGTGGAGAGAGAGAGAGAAAATAGAGGACTATCACCTAACAATAGAAATAGGGGGAAGAAGTTGATTTTTTATCGACTTTGGACCTAATTTTCTTCCTCCTCATGCCATGAAATCCACCCCTATTTATAGGGGGTGGAAGAGGGATGTTTTTTCTTTAATGGTGACAAATCTTGGCCCTTGTTTGGCTGGGAAATATCTTAATTGTTAGTTCAAAGTAGGCACCATGAACTGTCAAATTTGGCAGTTCAAAGCTGCTTGAGTTGTCCTTTTTAGGCCTACACCACAACCGTTGTGTTGTCAATCGGCCTGAATGGACCATATTAGGATATAGAGAAATGTCAGGTGATCATTTTGGTGTTAGTGTTGTCAAATTTGGTGGAGATTAATGGCATTAAATACACCTGCAAAGTAGCCTCCCTAAGCTGTCATTTCAGAGAAAATTGAAGAAGATGAACAGTAACCCAAACAATATTGTTTTGGTAATGTTCATTTTGGTCCTTTGATTTTTGATTTATCTCATTTACACTCCTGATTGGTTTCAATCTTTAAATTTTATGCAATTTAGTCCATAGAAAGCTTCAATTTTAGCCCCAGATTTCAGCGTCTTTTCTATTTTTGTCCTTGGTCATGTATTTCTTCAATTTAGCTCCTAATTGACCATTAAGCTTTCAATTTTCTTCAATTTCACCTATGATTTCAATCAATTGGGTCCATATAGCTTGGCATCTTTTGCAGATTGGTTCTTGGCTGTGAATTTTTACAATTAACCCCAAAACTTTAATTTTTTTGTGATTTTGCCTCTGATTTCAATTAATGGATTTGGTAAAAATTAAATTTGGTCTCTTAAAATTTCAATCTTCTGATTTAAGCCCAAGTTGGGCTCCCAAACTTAAGTTTTTACCAATTAAGCCTCTAATAAAATTAATTTGACCCTTTTAAAATATAATTAAGTCCTTGCACCTAATAAAATCCTTTAATTGGACCTAAATTAATTCTTGAACATGATTAAACTTTAATTTGGCCTATGATTATATCAAATTAGCCTATTAAAAATTTAATTATATCTGTAGACTTAATTTTTATGCAGATTCATCCAATAGTCATTTAATTTGACCTTGAATTTGCATTGTTTCTTCAATCTTGGGTATAATGGGATACAATTAGGCTTCAAATTTCATCCAAAATTACAGCTTGATTTTTCTATATGTTTGAAATCCTTTTTTACTTGCTTTCTCCACGTCGACAACCTTTATTTTATTTTTTTTATTTTGGACAAAAATTGAATTTGTTAAATAACCCAGAAATGGATTATGACATAGAGTAACAACATATCATAACTAAGATTTTCTATAATCAATATCTAATTGAAAACTATCATCTAAAAAACCATGAACTTCTAATTCATGTCCTCCAAAGACTAGAAATACATTCTTAGTTCTTCTTAAGTACTTAATAATATTTTTAAGCATCTTCTAGTAAATCTTATCTAGATTAGATTGGTATCTACTCATTATGCTTAAAATATAAAATACATTTAATCATGTACATAAAATCACATACATGATAGATTTTATAGCTGAAGTATAGGAAATCATTTTCATCATATCTCTCTTAATTTGTGTGGCCGTTAGGTTTATTCTTAATACTATTTGCTTGCTACTTATATTTATTTGTATGGGCGTATTTATGTGTGCAATTAACTCAGTAATCTTGTGAATACTTGATTGAGAGAGATAAAAGGAAATGATAGGGTGTCAAAAAGATAGAAAAAACCCTTATTAAAAGAGAGATTATAAATTTAATCTCACGATCACAAATGCAAAAAAAAATATTAGAAGTAAATGAGTAATACAGCTAATGATATTATACTACAATTATATTTAGGAGGAATGAACCTTATGTAAATCTCCTAATGTTATAATTCATGCAAGACATATATACAATATATTGGAATGAGATAGCTTTAAAGTTAGTTCATAAAAATTAGAAAACAAATAAAATAGTGAAAATAAAAAAATTAGAAGTAATCTCAATTGAGAACCTAATCTATATACTCATTCTCAATTGGATCTCAAATGTATAATAGAATCAATTTGTTCGCAAATGTTTTAGAAAATTCTTAATTACATCCTTTTTATTAATGTTCATTAACTTTTTTGATAGTTTTTTTTTTTAAAATCATGTCACTTTATAGCATGAAAATGCATAAAATTTAGGAGTGTTTTTATGTGTCGCTACAAGATGTTTATATAGGTTATGTTGTATGTTGAGCTTGAAAATATTGTGGACATGGTAATTGATAATGATAATGCTTCAAATTATTTTTTTATTAGGAAGTTGTTGATGAAAGGAATTCCATCAATATTTTGATCGTATTGTGTTGTATATTTATACCAACCTTCTACCCTAGAACATTAGTAAATTGCATTCGATTAGTTCTATTACTGAGCATTTTTTGGTATCACTATTATCCTTAGTTCACTTAGAGGGAGGAAGAAGAAGAAGAAGAAGAAGAAGAAGAAGAAGAAGAAGGCAGTAGTTAATGAAAACAACCTAGGCCATGTCTTGCATGTTCAATCTGAATCACTCTATTTCTACGCTTATCCGCAGCTAAATTGTTGTAGTTCTTGATAACGCCAGCACTCTCTTTTCTTCTTACACAATACTATTAAAAGTTTTATTTGTTCATGCCAGAAATGTGCGTATGGACCACATCAAATTTTAAACCACCAAGTTGCGTCGATTGTGGATATCCTAAGCCTTCGCAGCCTTGAATTCTTATAGGAAAAAAAAAAGGAACTGGATGGATGACTTGGCAAATAAAAGGGGTTTCATCAATAGGCTTTTAGCCTAATCAGTTCTAGCTATGAATAAATTAAAGAGTGGACATTGACGATATTTGAGTCCTTTTTTTTTGTCTGAAGTTCAACAAATAATGAAAATATTAGTTGGATTTTAGTCTTCATAACCCTTATAAATTCAAGAATTTCCATCTAAAAGTTCTCACGTTGGATCTTGACCGTATATAATGATTGAGAAATGTCATGAAATTTACTGTTAAAAAGCTGTAAGCTGAAATTGCCACTTTTATATCCGAAAGCACTTTTCATGATTACTTGTGTAGTAGTAGGATGCAGTAGCAGCCCCACCTTGCCAAGCTGCAAAAGCAAAAAACATCTACACTCTTTTTTTCTTTCCGGCGACCTCTCTATGCCCAACAAATATAATCCTGCTGTTGACAAGTAGGGATTAGATTAGTATTTTATTATTAAGAAAATAAAAATTGTCTTACTACCAAAAAGGATTGCTATAAACATGAGAATTTATTTTAAAATAATATATTTTTATAAAAAAAAAACTCAAATATTTTAGGTGACCCCCTCTTACAATCTCGCTGTTTCTAGAAGTAAATTCACTTGCCAAGTTTTGATCAAATAATAATGAATTCACACTTTAAAGTTTAAACCCTCTTCCATTGCATGCCTTCTTGGTCAACAGCCTGTCACCTTTCCTTTAAGAACACGTGTCACGTTTCAAACAACTGTTGATCCATTTGGACCACTTCTACCACGTGGCCATGGCCACCCCTTGCCGGCCGTGCCACGTGGACCCCCTTAAAAGACCACCTTATAGATAGATAGATAGATAGATAGATAGATAGACACACACATATATTATATAATAATAATAATAATAATAATAATAATAATAATAATAATAATACACAGTCTTTGATAAATAAATATCAGCTTTCAGCACACCACCATTCTATAGCAGAAAAACAACAAGTGCTCAGCTTTCAATTATTTCTGGTCGTTTTCTATGTGGCCCCCCATTACTACCAAGGCCCAAATACAGCACCCATCATTTTAAATGCTTTTCTTTTCTCTTCCCCTTTTTTATTCCTCTTTTTTTTAAAAAAAAAAATCTTTTTGTAAAACATTTTAGTTTCTAACTTGAAATTAATAGAAAAGAAGAAGCTAATATTTCCCAAGTTCAATTAATAAGAAGAAGCTAACATACTTTTCTAATTTTAATTTAATTAGTACTATAAACTCATTTTTCACGGATAAAAGAAATAACAAAACCATCTAAATACCGTACTTAAACAACTAAAACACAAATTAATATAATTAAAATTGCTACATGTACAGTTGTGGAAAAGGTGAAAAGGGGGAAATTAAAGCCACAAAAGCGAAAGAAGGTAAAATTATCTCGGAAAAGGGCAGAGAGCCATACCATGAGAATGTTGGCCCCTTCAGCTAATGTAATGATATGCGAGGAAAGTGACCCGTTTTGAGAAGGACATATGGCTCCTTGGCCCTCAAGCCCCGGGCAGTGTTTTAAGACCCGGCCCGGCCCGGCGGGTCAACCCGGGACCCGGCCGACCCGGCCTGTGGCCGGGCCGGGTCTAAGCAAAAAACAGGCTGGGAATTGGCCCGGCCAGACCCGGTCGACCCGGAGGGTTAACCCGGGACCCGGCCGGCCCGGCCAAACCTGGCTGAGACCCGGGTTTATTTTTTTTTTATATTCTTATGCCCGAAACGACAAGAGCAGAGAGACGAATCACGAGCATTGCAGAGCAGAGAAGTGAGAAGAAGACCTAATTAATTTCAAGAATTTGTCAAACTCATTTCACTCTCAGTCGCGAAGAAGAGTAGATGAGCAGAAGAATCTTGAATCATTGATCGCCGTTTCAATTCTGAGCATAAGGTTAGATGAGTTTTTAATTATTTCTTTCTTCTTTCGCCTTTCGCTCTGTTTCATCTTCTTCCCTCTGTTGAAATTGCAGGAGAGTATAACAGTGGCATCGATTCTTCCCTCTGTTCAATCTGTTGACCCATCGGTTCTTCCCTCTGTTCCCTCTGTTGACCCATCGGTTCTTCCTACCGATTGACCCATCGGTTCTTCCCACAGGTATGTATCTCTGCTCTTTTATTTTTCTAAAAACCAGCAGCTCAAATGTAACTGATAGTATGAATTTAGGTTTAAGCCATGAGAAAGAATTTAGCAATGCATTACGTACCTTGTCCTGTTGCCATGTCAAGTAAGGTTTATAGAACTTGAGTTGACTCGAGAAGAAATTTTGCGAACTGTATGAACTGTATGAACGTGTTGCTTTGATATTGTAATTTATCCAGAATGGAATACCTGCCTTCTAACAATTTGTGTATGCGTTGGCCTATCACCCAAATAGGTGTCTAACAATTTGTGTATGCTCTTAAAATGATTGACATTTCTGCCTTGTTCCTCTGTGATATGAAAAAAAAATCTTATGAATTCCCCACTGAAAGATTTTATTTTGGCAGTAGCATGAAATCAGAATTTTGTTATAGAAATGAATTGAAACTTTAATTATGGTAGTAATTAGTAATCTGGTTGTAATTAGTAATTAGTATAGAAATGAACTTTAATTATTGTAAATTTGTAATTAGTTAGGTGTTTTATATAGGTGTTTTTTTTTTGTTGACCCGGGTCAACCCATCTGACCCGTGACCCGGTCACTAGACCGGGTCGATGACCGGGTCGGGTTTTAAAACTATGGTGCCAGGAAGGAGGAGCTGCCAAGCCATGGTAGAGTATTGTCTTATTTCAAAAATACCCTAGTTAATAATCTTAGTTTAATTAGAGCACAATAATATCCATTTGTCAGATTATATACTCTAAAGTCTAGAAATAACAATTCTATATGGACTGACTTCCAAGCTACATCCTCCTCAACTACATCTTTTATCAAAAGCAAGCAGATACATTTTGTAAATATATTCAAAGTTTTCTATTCCTAGTGGGTAGTGGTAAAGTGAAAAAAGGGATGCTTCAAAAGAAATCACTATCACCAACATTTTAATTTACAGTTTTTTTACTCAGTCCACAAACAATGATATGATAATGTATACTCTGATTCAATCGTGTATAATATCTTTCGAGTTCTGACTTGACGCCATAGAAGTCAGTTTCATATGTTCTTAATTTACTTGCCCAGATAATTTTCATCAGAGCATTTGTTTCCCTTTCCAAATTGATAATTAATTAGGTAAATTCAGAGAGTGGAATTAAGAACTCTAAAGAGTTGCTGGGGATAGGGTTCTAATGTCAAGCCAATATAAGACATTAATCATGTTTAATTACAGTAGATAAACCTAAATAAGTTTAGCAGGTTTTGTCTGTGGTTAGTTAGAGAGTGTATACTATCTCTTTCAATATCAATATTCAAATCTCAAATAAGATTAGTTTTGTTTTGTATAGTTTATTTTTGGTTGGACTGTAAGGATGAATTTTATTTCCAAACGCAGAATCCTATATACAATGAGAACATATCAAATGAAAGCGAGATTAAAAATAAACAATTTAACTTACATTTCATGTAGTGAATTTGCAGAGATAAATTATTATCCACACCTGAATTTACATAGTGAAATTATTACTTTACTCTTAAAAAAAAAAAACTCATTTAACTTGATTTTATAAGTAGAATGGTCTTTTTATAGAACTCATAACGGGGTTAATTAGTCTTTTAATATTTTTATTGTACAATGTAATTATTATATTACTCTTGAAAGCAAAAAGCATTACACTTAGATCAAGTGGCTTTTTGATCTTTGACTTAATTTTAACACCGTTAAATTACTTCATTACCATTAAAATTTAAAAATCTTTGCCTTTGATATAAGAGTTCTTTTGTCTTTCATTTTTGGTTATTTGGTAATCATCGAGTGTCATTAGGGGCAGTAAAGTAATTTGATAAATAAGCAAAAAAAAAATTAAAAACTAGGAACACGTGAACAGTGCTTGTAGGATTCGAACAATGCATGCAACATCGTTTAGTGGTTGAAACCTTGCTTCTAGGACAATGATTGGAGCGTCTTGGCATCCCCTCCATATACAGGTGGTGCATGTGAAATAATTATTATTGGTTTGGCGCGTGTAACTTTGTTTTCTCTCTCTCTCTCTCCCCCTCCCTCTCTTTCCTTTTTGATTTTTGTACTAGCCTTTCAAATATTAAGGTCAGCCCTTATGGTTTATTATCCTTAAGATTTGATCTCTATTCTCTTGATTATAATTTTTTTTAGTTTTTTTTTTATCTTTAATTGGTTGGGTGTTTAGGTTATTAGTTGAGTTCGATGTTTAGAATTTAACGGATTGTGAGCTTAAAAGATTAACCCGAGTTTATGAGGTTCACCCGGGCGTACTTGGTTTTTTCTCTTTTTCTAAACTCTTTTTTTTTTGTTTCATCCTATAGTATTTTGTTGTTTTTTTTTAATTTGCTTTCTATAAGATTTTTCAATCATTTTGAAAATAACATGGGTTGCCTTGGATTTGTTTTCTTTGTTAAATTTAGCTTTTTTAAAAGGATTTTAAGAAAATTAAATTAATTGATTTCATCGTTTAACATTTAATTCTTCAGGTGTTGAGCTTCTAGGTTGAGCCCAAGTCTAGAATTTAACGGATTACGGGTTTGAGAGTTTAATTCAAGTTTATAAAGTTCACCTGAACTTGCTTAGTTTTGTTTTCCTTTTCTTAAGCTCTTTTTTTTATTTCATCGTCCAACATTTTTTTTATTCGCTTTCCATGGGATTTAGCTATTGTTTTGAAAAAAACATGATTTTTCTTGGGTTTTTTCCTTCTTTTTTAAATTTAGCTTCTTTAAAAGGAATTTTTTTAATTAAATTAAATTTTTTGATTTTATCCTCCGACTTTTAATTGGTTGGGTGTTGAGTTTTTTAGTTGAGTCTAGGTCTAAAATTTAACGAGTTGTGGGTTTGAGAGATTAACTCAGATTTACGAGATTCACTCGGACTTACTTGGTTTTTTTCTTCTTTTTTTAAGCTCCTTTTCTTTCGATTTCATCCACCAACATTTTGTTATTTCCTTTATTTTCTTTCCATGAGTTTTTTCTATTAATTTAAAATTAACAATGGTTAACTCGGATTTTGTTTTTGACCTTTGTTGATTCTAACCTTTTTAAAAGGATTTTTTTAATTAAATTAAATTAAATTAATTGTGTGAATATGAATGAGATGCTTGTTTTATAGTGTTTTTTTAATTTTCTTTTTAAATCAGTGTTCTAACCGCACGCGCAACCTCTTTCAATTATCAAAATTTTAGATTTTTCTAACTCTTTTTAAAACATTGATATCGTATAAATATCTTTTTTTACATTAGAAAAAAAATATTTATTTACATTAAAAAAAATTAATGTAGCCCGTAATGCATCGCATGACATCTGTATAGTAAGTATTACTATCGAGATGAGGTGGGTTTATGATATGAATTAATTATCTCGTACTCAATTTAAATGACGTGGGCTTAGCCCTACTAAGATCAGCAAGGAAGATTTCTCTTGATTTAGTTTAGATTATTCGGATGACTTGTCTGCAGCATGAATGGCTCTTTTGAAATGTCGAACAACCAAGATTATTGTAATAATTTTCTCATGATATACGTCTCCCCATGGGTGGATTTAAACTTTTTGGACCAATAGAAGAAGAAAGGGAACCATATGGTTTGGTGGAACAAGAGTGTCACGAGGCTTGAAAAAAAAGATACATATAACCCCTTCAAGGAAAAAAAAAGGTTTGGTAGGCCCTAACATCATTAGGTGAGAGTACAAATTTAATTTAAAACTTAATTTTTTTTTTCAAGTAAATAAAAGCTAATATTATCGT
>Ga0307507_10010275_pt1 | contig 12157 bp, 12 predicted proteins | sample 7_EM_MG_FD_207223 | JGI IMG/M metagenome (GOLD analysis project Ga0307507, IMG submission 207223) | Populus trichocarpa ectomycorrhiza microbial communities from riparian zone in the Pacific Northwest, United States - 7_EM | ecosystem: Host-associated > Plants > Roots > Unclassified | place... | reverse complement strand
ATAAATATTTCTCGTGGACGTGGAGAACAGTGCGCTCCAACGAATTGACATACAGATATATTTATTCATTCGCACATGATCCAACATGGGTCGACACGCCACATTGTCGGAGTTTGAAAATTAAATAAACTTGGCAAGGTTGACTTGTCAGAGCTCGTCTCATCACATCGTTAGCCCACCATGTCATTCGCAGGGAGACGCAGGGGAAACAAGGTCAAAAAGGGTGTTCAGTTCACCGTTATGGTCGTTGGCGCGTCGACATCTTGCTTTCCCGATCTACTCTTCTGACGTCTTTCTGTAGGGGCCTCCGGAACTGGGCGTACAACCTTCGTCAACACCCTCTGTGAATCTGAGGTTTTGGCTCATAAGATTTCCGACAACCCAGAAACTGCACATGTTGAGGAAGGCATCAGGATCAAGCCTGTCAATGTTGGTGAGAACATAACTCGTCCATCCGATGCTCAGGTCCTGATGTTATTGCAAGAATTGGAAGAAGATGGAGTTCGCATTGCTTTGACTATCGTCGACACGCCTGGCTTTGGCGATAACATTGATAACGAGTTCGCGTAAGCTCTTTTTTTTTTTTTTTTTTGCTCCGTGAGACCCCATTCACCGGCCTGTTTGCTCCGTTGCCTGTAGCTTTCAAGAGATCGTTGGATACCTTGAACGCCAATACGATGACATCTTAGCTGAAGAATCTCGCATTAAACGTAACCCTCGTTTCAGAGATAACCGAGTTCATGCCCTCCTGTACTTCATCCCACCGACCGGCCACGCGTACGTTCCATCATCTCAGGATCTGTTTTGTTAGTGTTTTAACCGTTCCGTCAGGCTACGAGAAATGGACATTGAACTTATGCGCAGACTTTCTCCGCGCGTGAATGTAATCCCCGTTATTGGCAAGGCGGATTCCCTGACCCCCAGTGAACTGAAAGGTTTCAAGAAAAGGGTTTGTTTATTCTTCGACCGAGTTTGATGCCTTACCTATTTGAATCCAAGATCATGGAAGATATTGAAAATTATGATATTCCCGTATATAACTTTCCTTACGATGTCGAGGAAGACGATGAAGAGACAATTCAAGATAACAGTGAACTTCGTGTCAGTTGCGAGCTTTGGCGTACCAAATTCAACTCTGATTAGCCTTTTTCCAGGCTCTGTTGCCGTTCGCAATAATAGGCTCAGAGGAGGAAATTGAGATTGATGGACAGGCCGTTCGTGCTCGAATTTACCCCTGGGGTATCGCTGAGGTGGACAACCCAAAACATTCGGACTTCAGCCGTCTCAGGAGTGCCCTTCTGAAGTATGTGAACTCGCATCTTCTTTGGGAAAAAACTTTGATTTTATCTCCTTTCCAGCTCTCACCTTGGCGACCTCAAGTCATTGACACATGATGTTTTGTACGAAACGTACCGTACAGAGAAGTTGTCTCGAACATCTCATGCCGATACTACTCAGTACGTTGACCTGCTATATTTGATGTCGCATTTATAGTCATTTCCATCAGGGAGTCCTCTATTCTCCCAGAGGAGCTTGCGTCGCAAAGCGTGCGCCTTAAAGAGGAACAGTTACGTCGTGAGGAGGAGAAGGTTTGTGTTGACTCGATGTTTTTAACGTGTTTCTTGCCCTGATCGATTTTTTAAGCTCCGGGAGATTGAACTCAAGGTTCAACGCGAGATCAACGAGAAAAGGCAGGAGCTTCTCGCCAAAGAAGAATCTCTTAGGAACTTGGAGAGCCGCCTGGCTGCTCAAGGGTCGCAGCCAGAGTTCCGTGATTAACCGTTCCCAAAATTGTTACGGGCTAGGCTGGTTGTGGCTGTATACCCTTTTCTTATTGTTGGATTGCGCAGACCGTCGTTTTTTGATAATCAGTACTTTCCTTTCCGCCGCCACTCCCTTGATAGGTTTCGTATTACTTTTGATAATCGTAGGAGTTGTGCAATCGAATTCTAATACCAATACCAATTAAATACGCGCACGTTGGCAACATCATTGTCATCAACGCGAAATCACGTTCGTTGACTGCTCTTGTCCACGTCGTCGAGTATAATCTCGACGTCGACGACTGACGACTGCTCATCGCCGTCCTTGCCCCCGTTGGCGTTCCTAACGTTGCTCTGACCCGCACCCAAAGTTCTATCCTGCTCTGGCACGCACCCACAAGAGCATTCAATCGCAATTCCCCTGAACTCGCCAGGGGTCTGCCTCCATCATTCTTGAGCCCCACTCTCGCTTTCACCCCACCATGGACTTGGAATGGGAGGCAAGACCTTATCCCTACACCGACTGGCGTGATGTCCCTCAACCCGCTACTTTTTCTCCATCATCACCTCAGTCTGCCTTTGAATCAACGTCGTCTGGTCTTTCTCAACGCCGTCGCTCATCTGCCGCACACGTACGACCAGCCGGTCCACCACCTAACCTTCCTATTCCAAGTATCCCAGGCCCATCGCCAAATGGTCTGCAGGCTCAGACGTCCATCTTCGATTCATCGTCTGACGTCTCACCATCAAATATCAACGGTCGAGGAATATGGTCCACCCTCAGCAGTAACAGAATTGGAGCTTCGCCACATCACTCCGCCGTATCTGCTTTCCCACAAACCCGACACCCCGCTTCGCCATCGCAGCCTATAGCAATAATGGACGACCTGTCAGATCCACCCCCTCAGTCCTTTCTTCCTTCCACTTCCTCTTCCTCTCGCGAACGTCACAGAGTTGGTCCATCTGAACGGTTCCTCCATCCTACGGAGCATCGTTCGGAACAGAGACCTTCGTCCAGGCGCGCCCTTACACGAGCTCTAGAGCTAGCGCGTGAAGCTGTTCAACTTGATTCAACGAACGACAATCCAGAAGCCGCTGTAAACGCTTACGCGCAGAGCGTCGCGCTTCTTAGCGAGGTAATGGAAAGAGTAAGAAGAGGCGAAGATAGCAATGATTCTCGTCGCAGGCAGCGACGAAGAAGTGTTGCTGCTCAGGAGGAAGAAGTAAGACGGTTGCAGAATATTGTGAGTGGCACCTTTTAACCGCTACGGTGTATTCTCAGCTTTTCTGTTCCTGTTTTTTTTTTTTTTTGCCAGCACGATACGTATGCAGATCGTATGAACATTCTGAGCCTCATCTACAGCATTCCCGCCGTGCCGTACTCGACCTCATCAACATATTCAACCGCAACTCTCTCAGCCGACTCAACAACATCCAACTCTCCCACCAACTCAATTTCGCCTTCATCGGACACTTCGCCACAGATACCACAATCAACTTATACCACGAATTATATCCAGGAAGAATCCGGGTCCCAAACAAACGATTGTGATACTCACGGCCGAGACGATCCATACTTTCCAAACGTTGACTCTGCTGTATATACCTTGGACGAGTCAGTGTTATCAGGAGCCGCAATTTCTGGTCTTCCTTTGACAACTCCTCACCCGTATGCTGTCCAGTACGACCAACACCCTGAAGGTCCTGCGCGTACACCCATTATGGTCCGAAGAGCAAGGGCATCATCAATTCTACCACCAGCCCCTCCGCCGCCGACGGGCTTATTACCGCCTGCACCTGCCCCGGTCGCGAATGAACCACAACCGGAACCATCGCAACAAGGGTTTCGGCGACAAGATATGCAAACCCGTCAGCAAACAGAATTGTCTTCATGCCGAGTATCCGCCTCCGGTCTCTCTGCGTCCGGCTTAGCGGCCCTGGAGGAAGAAGCTGACGGGTCAGGGAGAGAGGGCGCGGATAGGACTGACTGTCGAATGCCAGACACTCCCCGTAACCCGAAGCGAAACTCTCATCCACTGCCTCCCTTACCTTCTCCACCACCAGCTTCCACAGATTTCCCGGGGACTTCTAAGACAACCTTGCCTATTTCAAAGTCACCATCCTCCTCACGTTTATCAAATCCTGTAGTCGCACGACCCCGGGGTTCGTCGCAGTTAACTACGCGCTCTGAGTTGTCTAATCAATCTCACATCATCAATTCAACAACAAATCAGGGAACTATTCATCAACGTAGAACAAAAACCTCTGCTCCTCCTAGTACACGTTCGGCGTCGCCCGCGGAATCCATCGCGTCGGCAGGCTCCATTCCTCAGCAGAAGTCTATCTCATTCCCAGGAAGTTCAGCTTCAAGCGTGGTTACGGGAAGGAGTCGATCTTCGTCCCAGCCAGGCAGACGACCTTCCCTCATTGGTGGGCGCATTTCACCTATTGACCAACGTCCCCCTTTGCCAGGAAACCCCGGCCCTCTGAACGGCGCAAACGGGCGCAAGGCGTCATTTCCTTCTAAACTTGCCGCTCCTCTTCCTATCCTTCAACTTGATCCTCCATCTGCCAATCCTCTACTCCCGCCATCCACTTTTCCCGGAACTTTGCCAACGACGCCTACATCTCTGCTGCCTCCTGCACCGCCCTCCGACCCTTTGCTAAAGCCATACCATATGATGAATCTCCTGCATAACACTATGTCATCCACGACGGGAGGTTATGTCACACGCCGGTTGCACGTCCCATGCGAGGTCTGGTCCCAGGGTGGGGCGAAGTTGGCCAACGTGGCTGAGAAAGTGCGCGTGGTCGCGATCTTGTGTTCGGCGTTGGAGGACCTTCAAAACAGCAGCTCAGACTACTTTGGAGCGGGAAATGTTAGCAGCGGTCTCGCCATGGGGATAGGGAGTATAGGGCGGAAAGAAGCGGATTCCTGGCATGCCAGGCTGGAAGATTTCTCAAATATCTGTGACGGTGTCGTATCCAATTTTGGAAAGAAGTTAGGTGTTGGTGAGGGATTTGTTCTGAAGAAGACAACATGGGGAGACAAGCTGACTCGTCGGTTCGACAAGTTTACAAACGGAAAGAAGTGAGTGTCGCAGTAAACAATGGAGATCATCTCTAACTCAATGTATTTAGTCTCGATTCGCCGGCAGCCTACGTCCAAGGACTAAAAAGGCTCTTCTCTTATGCTGAATTGCTAGACGAGCACACGAGGGCCGTGTTTTCGCAGCCTGTAGCCCCTGCATATGCTGCATTTCCTGTGGACATTCGTGTCGCAGCAGAACAAAAGTTGAAACGCTCGTCCGAGTTCTTCGCCACCGTCGTTCTCACTTTTGTCATTCGGGATCTGTCACAGCTACTCGACAAGTATGCCAAGAAATGTGAAAAGTGGCTGGCTGAATAAGACCCCAACACCACCACGGACCTGCTGTGTCCAGATGGTGTGACCCTCTTCTGTTGCGGGTTCTTTTGAAGTTATTAGAATTTCCTTCTTGCAAATCCATCTTACGCATCTGCCCCTTATTTCGCCTCTTCTTTATTTGTTCAGTAGTGCTTACTATTTTCTCATTTCGATCTTACATTTTCGGGCTCAATTTGTGTGTTTAGTTAGTTACTGTATAATATTGCATTTCCTAAACTACTTTAGTGGTGCAAGGATGTAAGAGAAATATATCATTCCTTAAAAATGGTGTAGCTCAATAATCAATGGCGTATCAGTAAGAATAAGAATAGGCCAAGGAAAAGTAATCATTTTACATTTCCCATTCATTAGGAAGACCGTAATTATCCGGAAACGCGTCACTCTTATGTTCATACCAGCGTTGGCGTGAAAGATGAGTAACAATTTTGAGTCGCTGGACTGTTAAGACAATGTTAGGGATTATGAACACTAGACAAGATAAGAAAGCACATACCGTAATCCCGCCTGTCGTACTCATTGCCGTGTTCATCATCTGAGTCCAGAAGTGGGTCTCTGGTTGTAACGACATGCCACGCATCTAATTTGGACATAAAGTCATGGCGGCGTAGTTTTTTTTCTTGTACTCACGTTGAAGAGTTGTCCTGTCTGGAATAATTCGTGAGCGATTGGGTGGGTAAGATTCCCCTCGTCGTATGGTTGTGCCGTACATCGCATCCTGACTATGCGACGAATATTGATGGTGGAAGAGTATGCTAGGTTCTGGGCTCCGTCGACATGATGGCAAATGCTGCGCCGATGAGTAAGACTTTGCTCGACGATCATTGAACAGAGGTTCGGCTGTTCAACGAGCTATATTAATGAGAGAAGAGAGTTGTTACTGACTCTTACAGGGAGGTATGACGGTATCGCAATCGCCCTCACTAGGTTTGAGCTTTTCAAGGTAGGAAACCGCTTCCTCGTCTTTCGCCTTCTGCTTGATTCTTTCTCGTCGTCGTTTGTCCGCGGCCGCTTTCCTTTCTTTGGCTGCAGCGGTGCGCGTGCCCCAGTCAAATGCGCGAGTTTTTCCCCTGCGGTTGACTTTAAGTTTATCTTCGTCTGGGGTACGTATCATTTCATCGTCTTCGCCTATCGTCTCCTTATTCGTTTCTTTTGCAGCTTGGGCTTTCACAATGTGATCCCTTTGTGCAATCAGTTTCTCCGCCAGTGTTTTCTCCTCTTCTGAATCGACATTCTCCAATGCGATCTCCTCCGGGGTAAGCAGAGAGAAGGATGGTTCATTGACCAGTCTCTGGTCAGCGAAGGGGTTGGGAACGCTTTCTTCGTCGTAGTCGTCATCGGTCGAGAGATTCTCCAAATAATTATAACAAAGCCAAAGGAAAGCGCGTGCTCGTGAAAAGGACGAGACGTCGACACGAAGGAATAGATCGATAAAGTCAAGTTGTTCCGAAAAATGCGTTCTGCCGATTTGCTGATGGAGCCAAGCGTTAATTGGAGAGAGTAGAGATATTGAACATCACTTGCGTATGTATAATTGGCTAGTACCGATATGACGTGTGGGACGCTGGTTGGAGGGCTAAGCCTCGACCTCTGTCGAGACATTTCAACGCTGTGTTACCGAACACAAAAATACGGCTCACGCGTCGAGCAAGAATGGCTTCAGGCGTTCTGGGTAAATCTATAGGCAACATCCCAAAAACACTCGCTTGCAAAAGATGTTTGATGCGGGGGCCGTCGTGCAGACTGCCACTCGTTCGCTGGAGAGCGGGAACTGGATGGTAAGTTCTGATATTCGTTTTCATCTCTGGAAAAACTATGCGTGACGAGTAAGCAGTATTCAGTTAACGGCATGGAAATGGTGTTTCACAGCTCATGGTTGTGTCGATGCGCCCAATATTCACCAAGAGAGAGAGCATGGCGAAATCCGTTGCAAAGATAGGAGATTCGGCGAGCCTCTCTTTGAGAGCGTTGGTCGCCTTGGTGGAGTGCATGATGGCTTTTACGTATAGGTCACGAAAACAGATCTTGCTGGAGGTGTGTTCAGAATAAGGGTCTGTAAAGACACAGGTTGTGTCGTTGAATATGTTTTTGAGGAAATCGTACTGAAGATCAACGCGGGTCAACGGTTGGCCGTCGACGCGTCGAATGGCAAATCCTACCCGCCGGGGTGGGCTTGAGTGGCGCAAGACCATAGTCAACGACCAAGGAAGAAATTCATTGCCCAGTCACTAAACTTCTATGACATATTTCCTCACGTGACGGCGATACAAGTAAATCGTCGTAATTTTAATTTGCAAATAGGATAGACTACATAATCGGACAAGTAGAATAGGGAATAACGTCAAATGATTGAGAAAAGGATATCATGCAAGGATGGGAATGGTATATAACTTCCAATATGCAAAGTGAATGAATGACCATAAAAAAATAAAATCAAAATTAACTTATCATGGCCACGGCTTCAGCGGAGATCGGAGAATGGTTGAGATTGCTCGCCAGTTCTCCAAGCCGCCAGAACCCATTCCAATACGTCAACCACGACGCTACTTCTGTACATGAGGCCATGATCGGCGCCTTTGACAACCTTGACGGAACATCGATTGGCACCCATTGTTCGCTCCATCCATCTAACAGCGTTCTCCGCAATCTTCTCGTCCTTGTCTCCGTACCAGACTCTAACTCTGTGCGGGTAGGAGGCGTATGAGAAACCCCAAGAATGGTTCTCGTGATTCAGAATTTGCAAAAGATCATTGTGAGTCCCCTTGGCAGATTCAGCATGAGAAGCGGCGATGAGAGCATTTCCCAACGCCGCTTGGTAATTATTCGATCCATTGGAGGGTGTGAAGGAAGTTGTAACAGTGCTGGGCGAGGGAGAGCCAGGCATCGGGACTAGACGTTTCCCGGACGTAAAGGAAATTGAACGTTGACCCACGGACCTAATAGTTGGTTCGTGACCGCTCACTGAGCATGTGGTAGATGGCCCTTCTCGCATATTTTCCGTAGCATGGGCGGCAAATGAATTTGTCCAACTTAGTTCTTCTAGTCCTAGCCCGACTTCGATGCGTAGGGGAGGGGGCAATTGGGGACTTGAAGACTCTGATTTCCGAAGGGGAACGTGGGTTTTGCCCTTGAGAGATCCCATTGATCGCAGACCTTTGAGCTTTTTGCCAGACGACTGCTTTTCCTCGGGATTGGAGGGCTTAAGTCTCTCCAGAAACCCTCTGGAGGTTTTTCGCTTGTTCACAAAAATGACATTCTCGGTTCCGTTTCCTTGACCAGCCCCGAGTGTGCTGCGACTCTCGAAACGTCCGTCGAAATCGCCTAGGTCATCGTACTCGCTAAAAGTGCCTGATCCGATACTGGGGCGCGGTCGGCCTTCACCATTCGACGGATAGACAACATTGAGATTGCCGTTCGAAGGGGAGGTTGCAGCTCGTTTTGGCTCCTGTGGGCGAGGGGCGTTGTAACCTATACCTTCATACGCTATTGTGGGTGGCTTCCCAATCATCCAGGCCTGTAGCTTCCACTCAGCAGCCTGCGCTGTCTTAAGGATACCATTTGGTATGTATTTCAGCCATTTATAGCCACCTAAAGTAAGATGATGAGGATATGTTTGAGGATTAAAATGAATTACGTACTGCTTTCGCTGCCGCCAACCCAGGGAGCGAGGAGACAGACATCACCTCGAATGCGCGAAGGCAGCTTGTTAGCGAATGAGAGCGCGTAAGGTGCACCAGCCGAATGCGCCATTACGCTGCATTGTTTGATATGAAGAAGATCCAGGACTTCCTCAACTACTGATGCCCATTGCATGATACCTTTCGCAGACTTTGAGCGAGGTTCGGTGCGTCCCAGTCCCCATCTATCAAAGCTGTCAGCGATAAAGCGTAAACAGAAAAAAGATGACGAACCGGTCAATCGTTATTAACCTCAAGCCTAGGCATTCTGCCATTTCATCGTATAAACCCATGATATGACGTACGCATCCCAGCCCTAAAAAAACCACAACAGGAAAACCTGTTGGATTGCCTAAATCCGAGAGGCTGATGGTCAAAGGGTTGTCTCGCGAAGCGTGAGGCGATCGTGTAAGGTGCAATAGTGTAGTCAGCCTCGCAGAGCGGAGATACTGGGCAACGGCTTGCGAGGGAGATGGCTTCAGCAGTGACAAAAAGGTGGCATCGAGAGGCGAGCTAGGGTGCTGATAGATTGAAGCAGCAGAGGACGAATAAATGGACGAAGCTGCACCAGGGTCTGAACGGGGGGAGTAGACACTGGCGTTGTCAGAAATGACGGAGTGGCGCTTGAGGAAGGCAGAGGGAGGGGCAGAGGGAGGTGGTTTGATAGTGTTTTGATGGCGCAAAGTACGCTGCACCTCATCAGCAACGCTGTCAATCGACGAACGGGATAGTAATTCAGTTTCTTCTTCAACAGTGAGGGGTTCAGGTTCTGATTCGACTTCTTCATGGACTGTTCCATGTCCGTGACTAGGAGTGTAAAGAGAAGAAGATCGTATTGTAGACGGTCGAGATCTCGTTTGGCTTTCGGGGGGTGCATGCGCGCGGATAATCTCAGATATTGAAGGGACTATACTCTTTCGATTTTCAAATTGAGAATGATCGGTAGCTGGCCGGGAAGGATCCCTAGCAGGTGTGTTCCTGACAGAAGATGATGATAGAATGTTTTCATCGGCGGATGTGTATGATCGAAGAGGAGTGATTGTGGAATTGGACGCCGTTCTTGACGACGAGGGACGCGCACGGCGGCGACGTGATCGCGCATTGAAAGCCGCTAGATTGGGCGAATCATTTTCATCGTCACCAGAATCACTGGATGGAGACTCTCTCCGTGTCACCTTGTGACGTCTGGCCTTTCCACCACCAAGAACAACACCAGGAGGTGGAGTGGGCAATGGCGGTTGATACAAAGGGTGATGACCAGGAATTCCAAACCTTGCTCGATTGGAGATGCTCGGGGATGCTCCAAGAATGCTTCCGCCGTTCATTCCGTCAACCAGTGCATCCATCATCTCCACTCCCGAGACGGGAGCTGAAACAAACACAGGAAAATGGTCGAATGATTCCCTTGAAGATGGATAATCATCCGGAGTGCGGGGGGGAGTTTCGGTATGTTGAGTGGAAGATGATCCGGAGAAACGAAGTTGTGGGACCACTGACATTGGATCCCATTTTGACTTGCTTGAAGGCCCTGTCCTTGAGCGAGTACGGAAATAAGGTGTGTTGCTCAAAGGAGTGGGCGTGGAAAGGTCTTCTGTAGAGTCAAAACTAGGAAAGGCATATGTTGCTTCCTTGGGTCCCTTTGATCTCTCTTGGAGATGTATAGACGCCGATGACTCCGCACAGGTGCCGACGCTCGAAGGAGAGGACCGACGTGTTTTAGACTTGTGTGAACGAGAGGTGGGACTGGATTTTGTCCGTGGATATGCGTCGAAATAGCTAAAGGGCTTAGGACCTGAAGAAGTAGATGTGTTCGAATCAAGGGCCAAAGAAGAGGATTTATCTTTCTCGCGACGGAGAGATAAAAAAGAGGAGCTCTTGCGAGGTGCACGGTGGGATGGGTTTTCACCTGGCTGGTGGCGAGGTAATACAGCTTGCATGTCGTGCAAGCCAAGTGAGTCGTCGTGGGCAACGCTGAAGGTGACGGTGAAAAAGAGAGCTTTAACCTGGTAGCAAGCTCGTTGAAAGCTCGTAACAAGCTCGTTACGAGCTTTTAAAACTCTGTCGCGAATGTCGTTGCCCAAGTCAGGGTGAAAAAACAGGTCATCGCTGTCATCCAAATCGGGCCACGCAACTGATTTACACATTTAAATACAACTATGGTATATATCCTATCCACTATCGTACACTCCCTCCCTGTTTTCCATCAGCAAACTAAAAGTCGCATGTTACGAGAAGCACAGGCGTCGTGTATGCCCCTCACTGCTGCCGACGGCCACGGCACAAATGGCGGAGAATTGGTTCCCCATGGAAGTCCTAAACGCTTCAACGACCCAAACGACCCAGAGCCGATCAACTCGCTCCATTCCTTTGCTGTGACTCGTACCATGCGTCCGCATACAGTGAGTTCCACCAAATTCTGACAACGCGCTTCAATTCCAATGAGGGTGCCAACGTCAACCTGGAGTCCCCTCAGGTGAAGGCCGTGGAGGAAAGGATAGTCGGGTGAAGCCGCGTCGATGATGAAGCGCGTTGAAGGAACCTCTCCTCGTACCTCATACTCCAGGCACCCGACACTACATGAATCAAGCACAAGCCGGATTTGTTCATCAAACTCCTCAGCTCCTTTCGTCAACACATGCAGAAAATCGATGGATCCCCCGTTTATCATTTGACAAATATAACCCCCAGAAATATCGACAGCTTCAAGCACGAGTTGGGAAGCAGGTAATGGGTATGAAATGGAAGGGGGAATGATGTCCAAGTCGAGATGGGTGAGCCGTAATCGCTTGAGATTGGGAAACCTAAACGTCATATTCTCATCCCATTCCAGGGATGGACGGGAGCAGAGAGAGTCAGCGAGGAGGGTGCCATCAATATGTAAATCATTGACAGCTTCTGGATTCGACAGCAAGTTTAGGAACCTCTCTGCCTTTCGAGATAGTTGTCCTCCAAATGTAAGCCTAGGCAAATCAAGGGTAAGGAGGTGACGGATCCCACCCATGTCCTTCTGGCTGCAATCGTCCACCATGACCATTGGTCGAAGGTTCAGCCCAGAAATGAGCGGAATGAGGGATGGATTCGTTGATAGCGTTCTTGCAAGTAACGCACATGCAGGAAATGTGTGGATGGCCGGGAAGAAATAGAGTCGCTTTCGAACGTAGAACAGCCATGACGGGGACACCGTCGCAAGACGAAGGAAGTCACGAGGCCACCAATGGTCATTACTGTCGAGTATGAGGGGAATGAGATCGTCGATGAAGTGGCGAGCGGTATATGGTTTGAAGGTCATCATG
>Ga0307507_10010273_pt1 | contig 12158 bp, 10 predicted proteins | sample 7_EM_MG_FD_207223 | JGI IMG/M metagenome (GOLD analysis project Ga0307507, IMG submission 207223) | Populus trichocarpa ectomycorrhiza microbial communities from riparian zone in the Pacific Northwest, United States - 7_EM | ecosystem: Host-associated > Plants > Roots > Unclassified | place... | reverse complement strand
TCCATGGTACCATGGTATTGGTATGGTGCTCATATACCACCCCCGGAATGGGTACCCTCAAGGTACCCTAAATCAAGGAATTGATGTACCTCATAGGTACCCAAAAATGGGTGACTGAAGTGCCCTGCTCTCAGTTGTAGTCCTGTGTGGTTGAACCTCTAGCTCCCAGCTCCAGTTGAGCCTTGCTCCCATTTTATTACTAACCTAGGTCTGATTCAGTCCATGATCTCACTTGCATTCGATCCCCTCACCCCCTGGCCTCTCACTTTCATTATATCCGAATTCTCCTCCATTCTGCCTTTCCAACAACCCCTCATACACCTCATTCTGTTCAGAACTTGCCCTGTTACACATTTATCTCTTTTCGACAACCTATCCTATGCTGACACCCTACCCTATGCTGGTGACCTACCCTATGCTGCCCTAAGTGGGTGACCTACCCTATGCTGCCCTATGCCAGACCTGCCCTATGCCACCCTACACTGGACCTGCCCTACACCAGTAACTTACCCTACACCAGTGACCTACCCTATGCTGCCCTAAGTGGCTGACCTACCCTATGCCACCCTATGCCAGACCTGCCCTATGCCACCCTACACTGGACCTGCCCTATGCCAGTAACCTACCCTACACCACCCTACACCAGACCTTCACCCTACACTGCCCTACACTGATGACCTACCTAACTCTGACAACCTACCCAACTCTGAGTTCCTTGTCCATCTGTGAGTTACCTCTGGCTGCAACCCCCTCTGCACCTTCGTCGAACCTTCAGGTGCATGAGAGGTTCCTTTTTAGGATGGTTCCTCACAGAATCCATAGATGACAATGACATTGGATGAGGTGAAAGGTTTGAAGGCTGTCCTGGAGGAGCATGGGTTTGCTATCAAAGGGCTTATGGCCAAATTTTCATCCCTTTGAAAGCCAGAAGTGCTGCCTTGCATGGCTTTTGTCACACTTACCACCTCTCATGTGTCATGACAGTACTGGGGGTTGGTGCAAATGCTGATACCAAGAACTTCACACAAAGGAAAACTTCAAAGCTGCAAAAGAGAGAGCAATTATGGATGCTTACCCATCTGTGATGACTGTAATTGAGAGTAATAATTAGTCACCTCATATACCATATGTAGTATAAAAATTGTCCAAAGTTTTGGCATGATCAAAAATCACATGTAAAAAATCTGGAAAAATCATTTTCTTATGTTTTTGAGCTCTAGGAGTCCAAATATGAGGTTAGTTTTGCACCAAAATGCTCAAGTCATGAGTTATGAAATAAGTGGGGTTTGAGTGTCTGCAACTGTAGCCAGTTGTAGAGAAACCTGTACTTTATGCCTATGCCCTGTTGCAAGACTCAGATATATTGCAGAACCTACAAGAAAAGCTATTTCTGAAGTCACTGTATCACCTACATTGTGTTTTGTTGGCAATAGTTCCAGGAAATTGGATTTGCGAGGCATCTGGGACAGATTAAGGTCATGCTGATGATGTTATCTTACCATATATGGACATGTGCCTGATTACATAGGTAGGTAGGTCAAGCCAGCAAGGGCTACCCCAGGTATTTTTTTTAAATCCTAAGACCCCCTTGCAGAATTTGCAAGCAACATTGAGGAGTGGCTCCTTGGAGGCATCTGCAGATCAAAGTGATAACAAACAGCTGTGATGGGTTCACAATCTTATCTTACAGCTCAGGGTCTTACAGCATCTTACAACATGATTGTAATGATACAGGGATATTTTATAGGGTGGTCCCTTACAAGGCACTGTGGGTTTTTCCAACACCCTGCTATTGTCTTTCCCTTCCCTTCCCCTTCTGCCCTTACCCCTTTCCAAATCCACATCATCCCTCCAAATCTCTTTTCCTTCATCAACAGCTCTCAGTGATCCATTATACATGGTGTTGAATGGCATGACTTTGTAATCTCAGTTGTACTTTCTTCCGATATTGGTATTGCCTACTCTATGGACAGAACAAGAGAAAGAGCAGTGAAGTCTGCAATGTACTATGGTGCATGTCACCTAAACACTGCTACTTTTGTACAAAGGATATTGACAGCCCAGATCTCACCCCTTTCCTTATTCCTTTTACAAAAGTGATGCATTTGATTGAAAGAAGAAAACTGTTAGATGGTTTGGCAAAATATTGAAAATTGAGGGAGTTATAAAATTCTATGACCCTGATTTGGCCAGCTGACATAATATTGTCCAAAAATGGTACAGTCATCCACCCCTTAATGATATGGTGAAATTATTAAATTCAATTTTCAATTCTGAGCAGTATGTCTTCCCCATAAAAACTACATAGTAACTCTCTGTTAATCAGTGTGATCATCCCTCCAAATTTCAGAAGATTCTTTTGTGTTGTTGTGTAGAAATTTACAAAATACAGGTGTATCATTGGTAGTGTTTGAAAGTTAGGTTGCTTAACTGGAAATTAACCGAGACCGGACCGGACCGTAACTGGTAGAGACCGGAAATACATCCTAACCACCACTAACCATAACCGCAGTCCAGTCTTCGGTTAGTCATGATCTCAATTTTTGCAAAACCAGGCAATGACCAGTTATAACCGGTTATAACTGGTCTTTTGGGGCACATTATAAGTACAAATATTTTATCAATAAACAAACATTATCAACAAATAAACAAAGACATTATCAACAAATAAACTGTTTCCTTCTCAACCAACCCCCACCATCCCAACCACCCACCTTCACTGCGGCGTCACCATCACCACCAACCCCCACCACCTCCTGCTATCGTTCAATTGCCCCCACCACCGCTCAATGCCACCTCACGAGCCCATTAGGGCAGAAGGCACACAGCGACGTGGGCCCCACACCACCACTGATGAATGGGGAACGAGGCCCCACACCAGCACACATGAACGGCGACGATGAGCACCCACCTCAGCATGCACAAATGGTGACGACAAGTGCCCACCTCAGCACGCACGCATGGTACCCTCGTCTCCGAACAAACATGGGCCCAGGACAACGAACAAATGCAGGCCTAGGCTGACCAACGGATGAACGGCGACGTGGGCCCCACACCAGCACACACAAACGGCGACGATGAGCACCCACCTCAGCACACATGAACGGTGACGACAAGCGCCCACCTCAGCATGCACACATGCACGGCACCCTTGTCTCCAAACAAACGTGGGCCCCAGACGACGAACAAATGCAGGCCCAGGCTGACCAACGAATGAATGGCGACATGGCACCATCCACATGCATGGTGAGTACCAACAATCCCCTCCCCTCTCTGTAACACTCGGCGCCAGACCTCACTTCTATTCTGCCTGTATAACGTGCCACGTCACAGGTTGTCGACCCACACCTCCTTGACCCAGCCACATCAACCACTGTGCATTGACCCCGCACCGCCATCATCATGTCAGCCTAAACACCAGGAAGGAAGTGGGAAGGTAGAGATGACGAACGAGAGGATTTACTCCCTCGTTCATCGCTTTTTTCATTTGTGTTTGTACTTTATGTTAATACTTCATGTAATTTGGTAGTTGGACATAACCGGTCTTGACCGGTTATGTAACTGGTCATTAACTGCTACTAACCGATTATATCGGTTAGTAGTGGTCAGGTTAGGTTATTCTGGGTCTCGCCACTAAAGGTAACCAGTCTCGGTCTCAGTTAGAGCCCTCGAGGGCCCAATAACCGGACCTAACTGGACTTTCAAACACTAATCATTGGGGGGTGAGAGCATTTTCAGCAAAGTCCACAGAACATCCACTTTTGAACATTTTACTGTGGAACCACAACTTGTTCAATTGACTTGAATATTGGATGACTTGTTGGTATGTATATGTAGTCAGGAAATTTTATTTGAAGAAAAATGGTGATGATTTGGGGAAGCTATAAAGTATACAAAAGTGTATCAAATGGGGGTGGTGTATCATTCAGGGGTGGATGACTGTATATCTTATCTACTCTATCTTAGTATATTCTGGTCCTCAGAAGATGCAAAACTGTATATACAAAGGATCTGAGGTAATTTCAGCCACTCCTGACTGGGAATAATATTAAACCAATAAAAATCTCCCTTCATGTGCTGCACTTAGCTCTAATGTGTAATAATACTACAGCCATTTCGGAAAACCTTGCCTCCGCATGATTTGATGTGACGAAAAATCAAATAAATCCAAAAATTCAGAAAATTCAAAAAGAGCCATGAAAGGTCTGCAAGACGTTGTGAACAAGTGTAATTGATAATTTATGACAATGCTGAGAAGTATGTATGAGCAGCAGCTATCTAACATTGCTGGAACTGTGCTATGTGTCCCCTTGATGAGGACTGGGTCATATACAGCTGATTACCTCTACACAAAGAAAGAGGGAAAGAGGGCAGCATAAAGCCCTGAATAGTGAAGATGGACATGGGATAGATTCATTTAGAAAGAATGATGGAGGGAGGGAGGCAAGGGGAGAGGGAGGGTAGTAGAGTTGGACAGCTCAGGCCAATGCTGCATGTTCTAGCTCGAGACCTCTGCTCTGTTGTATCAGGTAAAGCTTCTCCAAATCACCCTAACCATGGAGCCCTCAGTGTAAGTATTTGTGCTACGGATGTTGTGGAAATTCATGACAGCACGAACACAAGGGAATATGTGGTGCACAACAACTCCGGAAGCAATGGGCCAGAGAGGGGGTGATGAATGAGGCATAGAATCTCCTTCGAGTGCATACCAGCTGGAAAGAGGGTTTTGGAAAAAGGGCTTGAATGATGTTTTCGGAGTAAGGACAGTTGTGGTAGATGGCTGAAGATTGTGCACCAAAGCTGCCACTGTTGCCCTCTGCCACTCAAGGAGTACACCCACGACAAAATTCTTGTGTTCTCCTCTCCTCCAAGTATCCCCTGGTGCTTCTCGGGTGTTCGTGATTTTGAACCATCAGTGTTGCTTTTGATTCATCGTCAGCAACACCTTGGTAGTGTTTCAGCTTCAAGTTGCACTGAAAAAGCTCGAAACATTGGATACACTCTATAGGCAGGCTCATACATACATTTCAGCATTGTCATAAGCAATCAATTACACTCGTTTATGACATCTTACTGCTCTTTTGTGGCTTTTTTTGAATTTTCTGAATTCTTGGATTTATTTGATTTTTTGTCACATCAAATCACCCAGAGGCAAGGTTTTCCGAAACGGCTGTAATATTGGCTCTGGAGCCATGTCTGGAACAAAATAATGCCTAATCAGGCATTATTTAACACCCATTTGGGAACCATCAAAAATAACACCCAATTTGGAATGCCATCAAAATTACAGTGATTTGCATATTGTTTTGCACAACGAAGTTTCATGAGTGCTGTTTGGTTGTGTTGCAATGTGTCATTTTTGGTCACATCCCAAACCCTGAACCCACCGCCGTCCTCGTTTTTCCACATCCAGAACACTTCCAGTTGGTCTTATCCACCCTATCACGTCATCTACTTGCACATTCAACACTTTGAAATATTGAATCGACATCAGAATAATATTTTAGCTTGAAAGTGTACAGACACCGGAACTTTTAGTGACCAAAAACATTATGATGCAACACAACCAAATAGTGCTCACGAAAATTTGTTGTGCAAAACAATATGCAAATCACTGTAACACCCAAATAGGCAGGCAGCCTCTAATACACACAATCTTTCCGCTCTTCCACAACACCACAGTTTGCGCCACAGGCTGAGAAAAAAAAGAGTATTTATTCTATGTTCATCTCTACTTGTTTTGTCAGTAAAATTTGATAAGCAAGATGTCTGAAATCGGTGAAATGTAGTTGACACCTGTTTTGGAGCCTGGGAAACATTAATTGTAATTCGCCAGCATAGTGAAGTATGAGTGTAGCATTAGAATGTAGTCTTTGTGCGAACAGGTGGTGCGGCACATGATCTCTTTCCTCCGCACCACCATCTTGTTCGACCTACAGAAGGAGCCCATAGACTCCTTCCTGCTTTTTCATTCCTTACAACACTCCAAGAATTTTATGCCAGACATACAAATCCTTAGTATTCTCACTACATCCCCATGCTGCGAATCAACCGAGACCCTACTGATGTTGCATGCCCAGACTTTGCAGGAGCCGCGTATACACCTGTCAGACAAATCATGTCCAACAACGGACAGTTAGACAACAAGCAGGCAGTCCAACAACTCACCACGGCCTGGAACTTAACGCATGAACAGGAAGTCGAGGCCTGGTGCCAGCAGGTCCAGGCGGATGCAGCTGAGCAAGAAGAAACCACTAGGTTGGCCCAAGAAGAAGTGGACAGGCTTCAGGCAGAAGAAGAGTGCCTGAAGGAGGAAGAGAGACGGGAACAGGAAAAGAAATGCCCCAAGATGAATGATTTCAACAAGGGCCGCATGGTGTCAGACCATGTCTTACCCCGGCCCTCCCAATTTGCCATTGGCAAGTTAAAATCTTTCAATTTTGTGGAGCTCTGGTACCTTACTGATGAGGGCTGCTGCGAAGCACAGGATTCCAGTAGAATCCAGTCTGATGACGCATATGCTCTTACAAAAGTTGATGACCTTGTCGCCTTAAAACCAGTCGCCTCGTTCAAGGCCTCTTGGAATGTGATACCCAATGCTGACCTCACCTGGAACCAGCTAAATGTCGGCAAGAACACCTTAATAAGATACATGGAAATTTGCAGCTGGATTCAAAAACACATCCAATCCTTCGCCCACTTTTATTTCAACCTTGAGCTCGATCTGATGCATGCTCGCCCCAACGGTGAGAAGGTTCTCATTATATACCACGCCAGAGTTAGAAGACAGTGGCACGACGACCTGTCCCAAGGACAGGGTTTCAACATCATGCAAATAAACCAAAAACTCCTCAGCGCGGTCACCGAAGAAGTTTGGGACACAATCAGGACAGAAGCAATAAAAAAGGTCAGTACCCCTTCCAAACCTCATCTAACACATGCTAAAAGTCTTTTCTCCCTCCCTCATTACTCACTCGCACACCTCATCTGTCCTCAAACCAATGCCTTTTGCCACACCATGCCATTCTACCATGTACACATGTGTACTACACAAAAACCATCACCAAAAAAAAAAAAAAAAAAAAAAACTGCCATGCCATCTCACAAATATCGCAAACCATGCCATGCCATATACCAAACACGCCATCTATACACAATCGCCATGCCATGCCACACACGCATCTCGAATCGTTTTTATACCCCCCATCAATGCATATAACCATGCCACGTTGCACACCTGTCGACACCATGCATGCCAAATAAAAACAGCTAGATGCCATCACACTGTCCCCAGCCCAGGACTGCGATAGGGGATGCTCAAACATGTTGAGACGTTTCTCGCCATCCAAACGTTCCCATGCCCAGTCCCCTTCACACTCTCGATCCCCATCATGGTCACAATCCCCTTCCCGCCATCGCAGACGTCGCTACACCTCCCCAAAACCCAGTGTGAGGTGTTCCCGTCTTACCTCCAGTGGTAGAGGCAAAGCCAAGGGCTCTGGCCCTTCGTTTTTTCAAGGGGGCATGGTGGCCAATGGCTCCTCTGTCTGTGCCATCTGTTTGGGGTGCCACGAACACAAGTATGCCAAATGCTCAGTCACAAAACTTTGGAACGGAAAGAAGACCTGCATACACAGGAACGATCGTGGGAGGCTCGTCTTGCTCAACAGCCTCCCCATCTGTTTCAACTTCCAGACCATGGCAGGATGTTCAGATACCTCCCACCTGTCCTGCCACATATGCTCAGGATGTGGAACCTCGGGCCATGGTGCCCAGCAGTGTCCTCAGGCACAGAAGAACTAATCCGCTTACCCCTTACAAGCCAGATGTGTGGCATAGACAGCTTGACAGATTTGGCCTTGTCAAAAGATACCCAGATCTATGCCTTAGCATCATACAGGGTTTTGATGTCAGAATCCCTAATATATCAAAGACTTATGCCCCTCATAATAGTTCAATCATTACTAAGTACCCTGAAGTGTATGAAGAAATTGTGGAGAAAGAATTTAAAAAAGGAAGATACCTAGGCCCTTTCTTGAGGTCTGAACTCGAAGCACTTATTGGACCTTTCCAATCCTTGCCCCTCTCCCTTGTTACCAAACCAGGCAAGCCAGGAAAATACCCCACAGTACATGACTTCTCACACCCACGCTCATCAAACATGAATCCAGTGCCATCCATCAACTCAGCCATCAATTCACATCACTTCCCATGCACCTGGGGAACCTTCTCCACAGTGTGCCTCATCATCTATTGTTCACCACCAGGGTCCCAAGCTTCCATCAGAGATGTCGCCGAGGCATACAAGACTATACCCATACATCACAATCAATGGCCAGGTCTGGTCATGCAACTTCAAGGAGAAGACAGCTTCGCAGCAAACACAAACAACAGCTTTGGCCTCGCCTCAGCGGGTGGGGCCCATGGCCTCCTCGCCGATGCAGGTGCAGACATCCTACGAGCCAATGGCATTGGCCCTCTGTCCAAGTGGGTGGATGACCACATTTTCTTCCGCCTCCCCCAACAACACCTCGAAGCGTACAACAGCCAGCACCACATTTGGTCTCAAATGATCTCCAAACATGGGGGAAGAACCCATGAAGGCAGCCGCATTTGGTACAGGGGAGATACCATGCCTGACAGACATTCAGAGGAATACGACAAAGACATGGTCTTCCCTCTACGTGACTTCTCCAATACATCTACATGCTCACCAACTGACGCGCTTTACACATACGCTGACACAGATATTGACCTCATCTCTGAGGAACTCGGCATCCCTTGGGAATCATCCAAGACGATCCCATTTGCGATGGTCATCCCATACCTTGGTTTTCTCTGGGACCTCGACACTCACACAGTGGCAATTCTGACAGAGAAAAAAGCAAGATACCTTAGCGCGATTGAGGAGTGGCACAAAAAGCGCACACATACCCTGGATGAGGTCCAAGGACTCTATGGTAAGTTACTCCATGCCTCCTTGGTTATTCCCGCTGGACAAGCATACCTCACCACTTTGGAAACCATGCTCTCAGGTCTCAATAACCATCCTTTCATGCCACACACCCCACCCCGCACTACAGCTAGTGACCTTCAATGGTGGATGACCCTCCTCAAATCCCCAAACCTCTCAAGGGCCATACCTGGGCCAGTACCCCTCATGGACCTCCACACTTTCTCTGACGCCAGCTCCGGCTTCGGCATTGGCATCATGATCGGAGACAAATGGCGTGCCTGGTGTCTACTACCAGGTTGGAAATCAGACAGGTGGGACATCGGATGGGCTGAAGCTGTTGGCTTCGAACTCCTTACCCTCGCCATCATACCATCCAGCAACAGCGGTACTCATTTCAAGGTTTATGGGGACAACAAAGGGGTCGTTGAAGGGTGGTGGAAAGGATGCAGTCGAAACAAGCAGACAAATGCCGTCTTCCACTGCATACACACCTTCCTCAGAACCCAACAATGCTCGGTTCACACAAGATATGTCCCTAGCAAGGACAACCCGGCGGATGAACCATCCCGTGGAATATACCTGCCTTCTACATATCTTATGCCCTACATACCCATCCCCCCAGAACTTCACGGCCTCATCACAGACTTCAACGCAAAATTTCCCATTACAAGCACTGATCAACACCTGCCACCAAGCACCCTATCCAAGCCCCAATGCACATTGTCAGACAACAAACGTGCCTCAGTCAATGCTGAACTTGATCGCCAAGGAGAAGAATTCTTTGCCAGCTCCTTCAACTAGACAAGAGCGCCGTCCATGGAATACCAAACTTCCAACACCATCATCAAGAAAACACCAAAAGCCTGCACCGTACCACAAAAATCTTACCCCTCTCCCATCATCCCTTCATCCACACTGTCCAGCCAGCCAAAGATTACGCTTATGGTGTCCACTCGTCCCCCGCATCTCACAATCCTCACAAATATCAGACGAAGACCTCAAGCACATCGAAGCAGTCATGGTGCACGCATGGGAGGCAGATACACATACAACCTACACCTCGGGTTTACTCAACTACATGGTGTTCTGTGACAAAAAGAACATACCTGAGAAGGACAGAGCCCTGGTAAGCCAGCTCCTACTCATGTCTTTTGTCTCAACACTAGCCGCTGCCTACTCTGGTGCCACCATAAGCAACTATGTACACAGAATCCATGCCTGGCATATACTGCATGGTGTACCTTGGAGAATCGAAAAAATGGAAATGGATGCCCTCCTAAAGGCCACTGAAAAACTAACCCCACCGTCCTTGAAGCATAAGAAACGGCGCCCCTACACAATCGATTTCATGTTAGCCATCCGGCGCAATCTGGATTTGAACACCCCCCTGGGAGCATCAGTTTTCGCATGCCTCACAACTTGTTTCTTTGCAACAGGCCGTGTTGGAGAATTCACGGTCCAACGCCTCAACATTTTTGATCCCAACAAGCATGTCTCCCAAGCTTGAGTTCGCCTTGACCAGGACCGAGGAGGACAACAGGTGACTGTATTACACATACCACACACCAAAGCGTCTCCACAAGGCAAAGATGTCTGTTGGGCGAAGCAGGATGGGCCCATAGACCCTGATGCAGCACTAGCCCACCACCTGGAGACAAATGACCCACCGCAGGATGGTCACCTCTTCACATATCGCCAAAAGAACACATATCGACCCCTCACCAAGTCCAAGTTCCTGGCCGAACTCGCCAAAGCTGCACGCACAGCAGGTCTGGAACTGCTCCAAGGCCATGGCATCAGGATCGGTTCTACTCTGGAATATCTACTGAGGGGTGTACCCTTTGACATCATGAAGGTCAAAGGTAGATGGTCTGGTGACGCATTCATGCTCTACCTGAGAAAACATGCACAAATCCTGGCCCCCTATATACAGGCGGTACCAGCAGTACATGATACCTTCGCCAGATTGACCATGCCAGCTGTACGCTAACAAGGTAAGCACCTGGGTCCCTCCTAAAAGATTGGGGTCTGAGACTCACTCGCCGCGTCAAGACTCCAGATGCATCGGGTGTCGCAGATTGTCTCGGACATTACCAGAAGACCCTTTGCTAGATCAGAAAGTGCTTCGTGCTTTCGCCCACTCACTTACCTTCAATATCAATCCATACTGCTCATTACTAGCTTTCATGTTATCACAATATATTACTTAGAGTGTCTAATAAATCCAGACATGTTTTGCCGTGACAAAACCTTTCACTTTAGGCAAGCTCACAGTGATACACAAAGACACCCGATTGGGATTAATGCCCAAATAGGCAACTGCTGAAGCAGACCACTGCCTACTGGCTTTTCTTCTTTTGCTATGTGCCGCAGGCCAGAAAAATATTTGAATGACTCACTTTATTTGTGACAAACTGTAGGATACACTAATTTGAACCCACAATGAATTTTTGAACCATTGGGAGAAACATTCTTTAAAAAAAAATTGTTGAATTGCTATGAAATGTTGATACATGAGCTGCTGGTATGCAACTGGTATGTTATTAATATTCCCTGACATTTTCTTGATCTATAACAAGTTGTAAATATAATACCACTTTTAGGATGATTATGTTAAAAGATTTTCATTCAAAGGTAAATTATAGTGATTGGTGGCTGAAAAAGTTACAAGCTCAGTCTGTGGGATCCCCCCTTCCCCCCCACAGTCTAATTTTTGAAAAATTTGAAAAATCTATGGCTGTTCCAGACATGACACCAGAGCTGTAATATTTCCCTGAGATATGCACCTCAAAATCGTGCAAAAACCGTGTAAATGCATCTTCCAAATAAATAAACAATTTGCCTGTGGCGCCCCACTGGGGTGTTGCAAAAAAAAATTTCTCAGCCGATTTGGCCGCTGTCCAAAGTAGCGGTGACTAGGTGACGTGCACCATAAAGGTGTTATGAGGTGGAAATACGAAGACAATGCTCACAGATAGTCCCCGCTACTGTTGGGTTGTAAGTAGGATGTCCACGTAGTGAATTTGCTTGTAATTTCTCTGGTGGTGATTTCACATCAGCAAGATGACACAGTCTCTAGAAACACTAGTGCTAGCATCCCTAGCATCCCTAGCCGTTTCTAGTGCCCTAGCCCGAGCAACTAGGGCTAACGGACTTATCGGATTCTAGATGCTAAACTAGGAGGATCGGATGGCTAGGGCTA
>Ga0307507_10010272_pt1 | contig 12159 bp, 20 predicted proteins | sample 7_EM_MG_FD_207223 | JGI IMG/M metagenome (GOLD analysis project Ga0307507, IMG submission 207223) | Populus trichocarpa ectomycorrhiza microbial communities from riparian zone in the Pacific Northwest, United States - 7_EM | ecosystem: Host-associated > Plants > Roots > Unclassified | place... | reverse complement strand
GACCAGGGGGGAGCGTGTGAGGCCCTCCTGCAGGGGTAGGATGAGGTGTGCCAAGGCGTCGACTGGGAGGTGTTTTCTTAAAGGAGGGGAGGGGGTTTTTGTCCGCCAGTATAAGGGGAGGTAGACAGAGGAGGGGTCTTTCGTGAGGTGCCAGGACGAGTCCTGGGCCCTGGAGGCTGAAAGGGAAGGAAAGGAGGACAGGAGCCTGGCTGCGGCGGGGTTGGTATGGGGGAGGGTGCAGCCAATGCTGAGGGCGGCAAGGTGCCTTCTGTACCTGAAGTAGGAAACGATGGGGGAAAGGCAGGCTTCGCATGACTCGGATAGGATGGAGATGGGTGTGGAGAAGAAGTTCTTCGTTGTCCATCTCTGGACTCTGGGCCAGAAGCCGTTCCTGCCTGTGAGTGCGGAGGAGTTTGGTGTACGGAGGTCGGCCCCATATGTGAGGATGGGGCGGAAGAGGCCATGCGCAATGCGGTGGCATAAAAGAGGTCTTAGCCCTGCCCCAGGGGAGGACAGGCGCTTGACGAAGGAAAAGATAGCTTGAACCAGAGCGTGCCTATGCCTAAAGTGATGAGTTGAGGTGAGGGCAGGGGTGAACTAGTACCCTAACCATCTGACAACGCGGAACGGGTGGAAGAGGTGTCCTTCCAGTTCGATGGGGGCCATCGAGTGGGGGGTTCTTTGGCACGAGGTTCGCCAATGGATGAGTTCGGTCTTGGGGATGGAGAAGGACACGCGTATGTCCCGGCCCCTGGTGGAGATGGTGGAGAAAAGTCTCTATAGCTGGCGAATGTTGCCCCTCTGGGAGGGGGAGACCACGATGATGGAGAAGTCGTCGACGTAGGACATCATAAGGCCTTTAGGTATCGACATGTCTAGGGGGGCGACTTACAATAAGACGAGGAGGGGCGACATTGGTGACCCTTGGGGAGTACCCACAGAGACCGGAGAGGGGAGGTTGGGGGAGCCTTGCACAATCAGGGTGCACGACCTCTCTGATAGGAATGAGGAGACCCAGTTGCCCATGTAGGCAGGGGTGTGGGTGGTCAGGGGCCTGGCCCTGAGTGTGTAGGCATTGACGTTGTCAAAGCCCACCTTGATGTCCAGGAAGAGGGTGGAGACTTTTAATCTGGGTCTTTGGAGGGTCCTTACATCGTGAAGGAGGGCGAGGGATACATCGGAGGAGCTGAGGCCCGGGAGGGAGCCACACTGGTTCGGGTGGAGTAGGTGTTGGGACCAGGCGATGGCTGACAGCCTAACCGCCATTACTCGTTAGAGGATCTTTGATATGGTTTTAAGGAGGGCGATGACCTGGAAGGAGGAGGGGGAGTAATAGGACACTTGCCAGGCTTATCGAGAACCAGACGGTGGGCGGTCTTGAGTGAGAGGGGGTGGTAGCCGAAGGCCACTAGGGGGGAGAGGAGATCCAGGATAATGTTGGCGTTGATCAGGTTGACCCTTTTCCATACGGAGTATGGGACCCCATTGGGACTGGGGGCCCAGGTGGGGAAAGACTTGGCTATTGCGAGTCTGACATTGTCTTTGGCAAGGGGGACCTCTGAGGGGTCTTGTGTGAGACGACCCCTCTGTAGCAGAGGGTCCTTGGGGGGGAAGAAAAGGTCCAACAACGCTTTGTTGATTGTGACTGGGTTGGAGGCCCCGGGGAGGGAGGGGAATCTGGAGCTGTTTCTGGGGGCGAAAAACTGTTTGGCTGTGCAGATGTTGTTTGGGGAGGTCTTGGAGCGGAAGTCGGCCCAGTAGAGATCTTTTGCTCTTTTTATGGCTTTGAAGTAACTGACCCTGGATCACCTAGCGGGGAGGAACCCCTCGGGGTTTTGGAGTTTTTTGGCCTTACGGGTTGCCTTCGTGAGTTCTTTGTGGAGTGAGGTGAGGAGAGGCGTCCACCAGGTTTGGACCTGGGGGAGGGGCGGGAGCGGGGAGCGGAGACTTCAATCGTGGTGGTGTATCACAAACGGTGACCAAGCAAGGCAGACTCTGGCATGACTAATATTTATTAGTCATTGGTTTATTATCTTTCACGCTATGAGATCAGTTGCCTCACAGGATTTCAGATGACAGGGGTCAATAGCGTGTTAGTCTTTTTGATGTTATTGGTTGTTACCTGGCATGAATCACGTTTGTAGTCATGTGGTTTGTGTATTTTGCACATAACTCATAGTTATGAGTCATGCCAGTGGATTTCACGCATGTGACCCGGTTAGAGCACATGAATGGTTTAATCGGTTTTGATTGGTTGCGAAAGATGGCGCAGTTGACCCATACGAGTCAGCTGATGGATTTCAAACTATGACTCACTATGAGTCATTAGTCGCGTGACGCAAGGATATGAGTCATGCAGAGTTAGGGTTGAGGGAAGAACCCCTATATAAGGGCGCCCGTGTGGCATGGGATTGGTGTCGACAGAGAAGAAGCCATGGATGTGAGTGATGATGGCCGCCCAGTACCCTCTACTCTCGAAGTCCCGCCAGCCTACACTATCGATCTTTCCACCCCCAGACCCCTCCACCAATCTGGAGACGCCCCCGCCCCCCCTCCAGTGAGCCCCAGCCAGCACCCCCTGGCCAGGGCCTGTCACCGGTTACCCCTTCCACACCCTCAGGTTCGTCTCGGAGATGATTAAAAACCTGCGCTCCACCTCACGCCAAGGACTGGGTCTGGCAAGTAATTCAACCCTCGTTCCACACAATTGCCTGGGTAGCTGGGATGTGTTTCTCTCCTTGTTTTCCTCCCGCACGGAAGGTCCCCCTGTTGATATTGTTCTTTTGCAAGACCCCCTCTCGTCTAGAAGTTTCCTTCCTAGCTTTTCAGGCTTTAGGTCCTTTGCCCGCCTGATTGCCAGACCCAAGGTGGCCTGCTACGTCTCCCAAAAGCTTTTACTAAGTTTTTTGGTATTACTTGTTTTTTGTTCGGAGTCAGAAGACTTTATGGCCCTGGACGTATATACGCCCCAAGGCTGTTTCGGCTCCACCTGCTCTTGCTTTAGGATAGGCAATACATATGTAAGGCCCACCAACCCCCCCGGCCGTTCAGTCCCACCGGAGAGATCTTTGGTTAGCTATGACCTTCCCTACCGGGTTGCAGGCGACTTCAACATAGACAACCCAGCAGTTGACCCTTTGAGAATCCTCTACTCAAAAGAGGAAAGAGAGTGAGCTCCCTTTCTTGACAGAGCAGCTGATCTAGACTTTTCCCTCCTCAACACCCCTGGCACCCACACCCGCTTTCCCTTTTCCGGCACACACCGGCCCAGCGCCATAGACTTGGCATTCCCCAACCCCTATTTTTTTCCAGCATTCGCCCTAGGCTAAGATGAGACGACACCGATGGGCCCAGCCTGGAGAAAAGCCTCAAGGACTGGCAAACTCCCCTCCCCCCAGATAGACCCTCCCCGAAACAGCTCGACCTCTGGTATCCCTCCGCTCTCTCTACCCTCACCTCTATGATTGAAACCCACACCCCGCACTCCCGCATTTCACCAAGGTCCAAACCTTGGTGGACCCCGCTCCTAACTACCCTCCGCAAGGAATTCGCTAAAGCCTCGTGCAAGGCCAGAAAACTCCAGACCCGCGACCTCCTTGCCGCTGCCAAGTGGTCCAGACTGGGGTATTTCAAAGTGATTAAAAAAGCTAAAGCCTCCTAATAGGCAGACTTCCTCACCAAGACAACACCTCACAATATATGGACCGCAAAACAGTTCGTAGCCCCAGAGAACCCCCCAGGTTCCCCTCTCTCCCAGGCGCTAATGACCTGGTATCCATCAACAAGGCCCTTCTGGACCACTTCTTCCCACCAAAAGACCTCCTTCCCCCGAGAGGGCGCCTGTCATGAAACCACTCGGCACCCACCCTCACAGACGACGAGATTAAACTCGCCTTAAGCAAATCCTCCCCCTCCTTCGCACCTGGTCCGGACGGAATTTTGTATGTGGTTTGGAAGAAAGTCAACCTGATAAACTCAGGAATTCTCTTCAGAATCGTCTCGCCCCTGGTGGCCTTTGAGTAGTACCACCCCCCCTCGCTGAAAAATGCGAACGGCGTTGTCTTGGACAAACCAGGAAAGGCCTGGTACAACTCCCCAGCATCCTTCCACATAATAGTCTTCCTCAAGACCGTGTCGAAGATTCTTGAACGAGTCATGACGGTCAGGCTCTCCGCTATGGCCCGCTCCAAGAATATGCTCCACCCCAACCAATGCGGCTCCCTCCCCAGCCTTAGCACCTCGGACGCCTGCCTCTCCCTGGCGCATGAAGTCAGGACCCTCCAAGGGCCCAAACTCAAGGTCTCCACCATCTTCCTCCACATCAAAGCAGACTTCGACAACATCAACGCCTCCACCCTCAGGGCCTCTCTCTTGGCCACACATACCCCCTCCTATATGGTCGATTGGCTCTCACCTTTCCTGTCCGAAAGGTTGTGCACCCTGGTCTTCCTAGGCTCCACCAACCTCCCAGCACCAGTCTCAGTGGGCACCCAACAAGGATCCCCCATTTCCCCCCTCCTCTTCATCCTCCACGTCACCCCCCTACACGCGACAATACCCTGGGGCATAATGCTCTCCTATGTTGACAACTTCTCCATCACAGTAGCCTCAGAATCCCACTAGGGTAATATCCGCCGCCTGCAAAGAACCTTCAAAAAATGACCGCCAAGGGCAAAGACCTGGGAGTCTCCTTCTCCGTCCCTAAAACCGAACTAATACACTGGCAGACCCCCGGCCAGAGGACCCCCCACGCCACCGCCCCTATTCAACTGGAGGGTCATCTCTTTCACCCCCAACGAGACGTCAGATGGCTAGGTTACTGGCTGACCACCGCCCTGACCGCCACACACGACTACAGGCACAGACTGTCGCTAGCACAGGGTGCCTTTTTCTTTCGTCAAAAGACAATTCTCACCTGGCGCCGGCCTTAGACCCTTCCTATGCCACCGCATCGCCCAAGGCCTACTACTCCCCATTTTAACCTATGGGGGCGACCTGTACACCCCCAACTACAGTGCCCTCCGGGGCATGAACAGCATCTGGCACAGGGTCCCAAGGTGGACTACCCACCCCTTCTACTAGACCCCAACCTCCATCCTGTCTCGAGAGGCTTCCCTCCCCCCCATTATTTCCCACTGCAGGTACAAAAGACGCTTAGCAGCCCTGAGAATCGCCTGCACCCCCCCCACGAATAACCCGGCCCCGGTGAGGCTCCCCACATCCTTCCCCTCCCTCTCGGCATTCAGAGCCCAAGACTCGTCCCGACACCTCGCTAGAGGTCTCTCATTGGTCTACCTCCCTCTAGACTGGCGGAGGTCCATTCCGTCACCCCCCACCAGGAAGCATCTGCCTATTGATGCCTTAGCACACCTCACACACCCTCTACAGTGAGGTCTAACCTGCTTCCCTCTCGTCCTCCACGCCCCCTTCCCCGTCGGGAGCAACATTCCTCCCCCTCAACTCATGGCACACACCTACCGCGCCCTGCGGACCCAAGCCATCGACAGGCTACTTAAAGATTGGGACGCCGACACCCCTACCCCCCTCTACTACCAATATCCCTCCCGCCTGTCCCCTCACCCCTTTATGGGATTGGGGAAGTTCGTGGCCGGGAGCATCCAGCAGATGCGCTTGGCCAAAAGCTACGTCGCCGCCCATCTCTCCTGGTTCGATGAGGACCACGATCTCACCTGTCCTCGATGTGGAACCTACTAAGAAACGTTCCGCCACGCTATACTCCACACTCCTGCCCGCTCAAGAGCCCGGAACCTCCTACAGAAAGAGGTCGACGGCATCGGCGCACACAGCCCCATCTGGTCTGAACCCCCTTTATGAAGACCTTCGGCCAATACATCACCAGCACCAAAACTCCCTTCCCCGGGGAGAGGAACTTTAACTTTTTTCCCCACCCTTCCGCGATAGTTTCCCCACTCCCCCTTCAGAGCGTAGCAACTTCCGAGTAGAAGGTTTTGTACTATATTTTCCTTAAAAATGGTTATTATATTTTTCCTTATTCAAAAAACATCTAATTTTGTTTGCGTGTTGCAATATCCATATATTTTTCTCTTTAGCGAGAACGTTGGCATTTGGTTTTAGCCAAGTTATTTTCAGATTAGCGGTGGACTCGGGTATATGGTTTCTTTTGTGTTTTGTTTTGATTTATAGGTTTTGTTCTTTCCATAGCTTACGCTGCAGGAAGCTTCTTGTACCTAAAAACAATAAACGCATGATAAACAAAAAAAAAAAGTCCAAAAAAGGAAAAGCAAAAGGCATGAGATTAGATTCCATATCACCCACGGCCTCCTACTGCCTATACTCACCTATGGAGCAGACCTCCTCACCCCAAGTTTCTCCGCACTCAAAAGCATGAACAGCTTCTGGCACAGAGTTCAGAGATGGAGAACGAACAACATTTTCTCCACGCCCGTATCCATCCTGTCCAGCGAAGCCTGCCTTCCTCCCATTGTCCCCTACTCCAGATACAGGAGGCAACTCACTGCCCTTGGGGTCGCCTGTGCCCCCCCGAATGACAACCCCGCCTCAGCCAGACTCCCACCCACCTTCCCCTCCCTCTCCGCCGTTCATCAACAAAAATATTACCTTGCGTCCTGGTGCGTCCTGTTCGCACTGTACGCCAGACGATCCAGGCACTTATAACGTAAACTCCAGTTCCTGATGCGAACGCCCGGGCTCGCTTCGTCCGGATGCGGCCCCTGTGTGTCCGGAGGCACAGGGCGTGGCCTGGCGCAGTTCTCCCTAGCAACCCTGCCCCCAGCGCATAACCTCTTCCTCCCCTAGCTCTGAATGACCCTGTCTGCAGGCTCCTCTTCACAGACGCCTTGTGGCCGGGGCTTATCTCCTCCCAACCCTCTACCAGACACCCCTGTCCGCCACCCTTTTTCCCATGATACCCTGTTCTGCCCTGATTTCGTCCTCCAGATCCGGGAGAATACGCAAAGGGTTCGGGGGTGCAGGGAGAAAAACTGAACTTGTTGGGGGGTTCGGACGAAGAAGCACTAGGAGAGGGACTATGAACGTTCTCCCCGCTTTTGCTTATTCGTCCGAACCCCCCCACAAGCTCTGGTCTTCTCCCCGCACCCCCTAAACCCTTTGCGTATTCTCCCGGATCCAGGGGATGTTCTCCCCTCTTAACCTTTCACCCTCCTCCCTCCCCAATCCATCTTGTCCGCTGGATGCCCTACTGTCCGCTTCGGCCTCTCACTGTCCGCCCGACACATGTCTCTCTCTTCTGAACCGACAGTTGCCGGCTGCCCAGCTTATCCGCATCCACCCGACGCCCTCCCATGTCTTTCATGCCTACAATGGCCCGCCTGACGCCCTCCTACTGGCCTACACACTTTAACGTTTTGTCACTTCTGGACTCTATTGGCATATATCATTTATTTCCCTTATTACCCTCTCATAATATGCATATATGATCATAGAATACTGATAGGTGCATTCCCCTCCTTGAGGTTAGTTTCTTGAACCTGTAATGGCGCGTCCGCCGGTTCTCGCAACAGAGCTACATCATCTAATACCCCCAGATTCGCCCCTTGATCCCATTGCGGTCCACGTAGACCATGTCCTCTCCATGCGTCTCCGAGGCTGCTAGCGGCTTCAGATCCATCCACCTCCGGATCGAGTCCAAACTTCCGCCTCAATGCGTCCTCATCATTGGAATATCCCTCCGTTCACTCAACACGCTTTCCCCACTCCTTCTCGATTTCTAGCCTTTAATGTTGTCCTGATCCCCTTGATTATTCATCCGCGCCAGACGTCTCCCGTACCGTCCCATGTCTGTATTTGGCGTTCTAGCAGGCCTATCATCCCGTTAGACGACTTATCACCCCTTTAAGTACTTCCGGTTTTCAATAGTCTCTGGATGCCTGGACGCCTGGGCGCCAAGGGATCCGGACACTTCTCAAAACCGCAAGTCAGTGTTATTTTTCTTACCTTTGGAACTGGCATGTGTGAAAGCTATATTATCGATAAAGGTTCCAGTCCGCCATCATCGCAGTGAATGACACAATCTGGCTGCTGTCAGACAGATAAACAGACTATCGATCTTGCCTAGGAACCCCTGATTCATCATGCCTTTCGTTCTAGGGCTGGAGTAATATTGTGCCTATAATACATCCGGGATTTGTGGCGCTACAAATCTAAGAGAAATTGACTCTCCGCCAAATTAGATGGATTTACTCTTACTACAGTTCGAAATAATCAGAGGAAATTTTGAAAAGCTACCCCAGAGTTCCTTGGTAGGCCAGTGAACCTATCTTCCTCCAGCAGGTATTCCGCCCTTCGTCTGCAGACCACAGGATCATCAATATCAAGCTTATAGAGCTCTGTTATAGCCTTCTTCACTGTATGCAGATACTGAGATCTGCACGAACTGTGCTTTGACCGGATCTGCAAACCAGTGGCCGCCGGCCGCTTCATTTCGTTTGGGGATAAGATGTAGGTTATCGATTAAGGGTAACTTGCCTGGTCATTTGAGTGTGGGGTAGCATCGGCAAAGTTGGGAAAGCCCAATTCCCTCCGGGCATCGTTCCAGCACCTGCAGACTAATTTGGTCAGGGTAATTGGGTCCGGAAACGGATTCACGAAGATCATCCAGTTCCACATCAAGGCACAGGCTTTGGCCAGGATGCTACACTCAAGCCCTATGGCCATATTCTGTCTGCTCCTGGGCCGCTCTCCACCTCCACTCTCCAATTCCGGCGTTGTTAGCTCTGAGTGGCTTGGAGTTATGGCCGGTGTTGCAAGCGAATTCAAGACTGCAGACGAACGGGAGAGAACCACAGATGGAAAAAGATTTTGGCTAATATGTACTGGGCCAGGTGTTCTCCGTCCGGGGTAACCAATCCTGCTAGAACTCTGGGTATTCCCAGGGGTGATTGTCAGTATCGAAGCTTACGAGTTACGAACCTCATGCCCGATCGGCCTTTGCCTTTTTCCCCAATAGGTGAATAGATCTTCATCATTCCCATGCGGTTCTCACTCGTTCTCCTTTTGGCTCTCCAGGCCCTCCTGGCTCTCCTGGCTCTCCTGGCTCTCCTGACTCTCCTGGCTTTCCTGGCTCTGGCCCTGGTATTCTCCATCATCAGAGTCTATACGGTCATCCGCTGGCTGCAGGCCCTGCTTCCAGTTGTCCGGAACAGACTCCCAGTTGCCCGGATCAGCCTCTGGTATCTCGAGTCGGGATGAAGCTGGTCCCAGCACGGCATTCCCCCTCCTACTTACAGTAGACCCAGCTATAACCGACTCAAGAGTGGGTGGTATTCTAGTTAACATGTCCCTGGATTGAGATATCTGGGCACGCTCGCAGCAGACCTCCCTTCATCTTTGCCTCTCCTGCCTCGACAGACGGGTTCTGTCCACCGTAAGCCGCCACTGTTGTTGTGACATAGAGTGCAGGTGAATTGTGATAGAATAGGATCGTAGTGAATAGAGTTGCCAGATAGATGGTGTTAGGAAACGTGTATTGGTAGATAGCCAAGTGGGCAATATGGGGTTTGAATCTAGAAGATAGGAATTGTCCGAGCACGTTTACGTGCTCTGGACATTCACAGCTTGTCACTCGGTCTCATACTCGACGGCATTGGCACACACCTGCGTGGCCGAATGGCCGCTGGACACATGATCTGGGAATTGCACCCGAGGCGTCAAGCTACAAATCGGCCGCACAACTGTTTTGCTAAATCATAATACGAGCGTCAAGGATTTAGAGTTAATGAAGTAGATGAAGAGGTTTATTGAATGCGCGGACTAATCTAGTCCAAGTAGGTCTGCCAAGCGGACCATAACGAATACGGGTAAGACTAGGGTTCGGAGCACGGAACGCTCATCTCAGAAAGTACAAGCTGCCGCTAAGGCTCAACACATGGAGTATAGGGTGAAAGCTAGGGTGGGCAAAGTAATGAGGGGGGTAATCCCGAAGGAAAAACAGCTGGAAGAATGATCTGCACAAACCCAAAGAGCAAGGTCTAAAAGTAGAAGAAACATATGCCAAACGAAAAAAAGGCAGAAAAAAACAAGAATGAACTGCAGAAATTCCAAGAGCAAACCTCAAAAAGCCAGAAAAGACAACCCCAGACGAAAACCAGCCAGTGCCGAACACGAAAAGAATGGTCTCCCAAACACCCAAAGAAAATGGCCAAGCTCCTCTCTTGCCTCAGTAGGGTCTGTGGACGATGGCAAGTCTAAATTTACCACACTGGGTCAAGGCAAGTTGGCCCAGCCGTGGCAGGCTAATTTAAAACAGAAATGGTCAGGAATGAGTGAGAACAACCCGCGGAACTCTAGGAGCGAGAATGAAATACACCGAAAGGAAAAGTCCAGGATCTGCAGCGGCCTAGTATCCTAATCATGAACGGAACTACCCTCTTTGCGGCTTCACGTTAGCCACCTTGGGTCGAGGCAGGCTAGCTTTGTTGACAGAAACTAGTGCGCAGAAACGAACCGGAGCGGACTCCTAAGGTCAGTTTCTCCTGACAAAGCAGTAGAACCTGCTGCCAACATAGCAGATGAAAGACCTGGTAGTTGTAACTGCACCTTACCAGGTGTAAAGTATCCACTTGAGCTGGTTCAGGAGCTGGCGGCCTGGCCTAATTTTCGTCCGGCATCTGCTGCTGCCATATCTACAAGGGCATCGTCGGTGCAGAGATTAGTGGGGGAATGGCTTCTGCTGGGGGTACCAACTTGGGTCGCCGATGTGTCGGCAGGCTGCTGGGCGCCGGAGGCTAGCATCAAAAGATGCTCAGCTGATGTCCTCAGGTGTAGCTGCTCATAGGCTGCAGAGGCTAGATCGTGACGCGGATTGGGAGCCAACAGAGGACGACTGGTTGGCGGACTAGGCGTGGTGGTAGGTTGCCGACTCTGATTAACCGCCCCATGGAGTCTATCCGGTTCACCCTCAATACTACTATCGATTATTGTCACGCCGTGGGCGACCTTCCTTGGAGGTTCTGCAGCGTCAGCCGGACCGTTTGGTTCGTCAGCCTTAGCCATGGCTGCTAGGTCACGTTTGCCACTGCTATTGAGTGCCTTCCCGGTAGATTGCCGGAATACTTTCTTTAGGTCAGTCCCCCTTCCTATTTGTCCGCCAGACCTCAAGGCACGAATGCCCAAGTTAGTAGGAGGGGCAGAGGTTGCTTACGACGAGATGGTGTGAAATTGGAATCCAAGGCTTGCGCGACCTTGGTGGCTGAACTGCCGTTTGAGTCTGGCTCCGGTTCATCCATGTCCGCTGGACCACTGCGCACCCTTTGTCCAGTCTTTCGCATGCTGCTCCGGGTTTTTTTGGTACTCAACCTGGTGATTCTCTTTGCCGCTGCAGTGGACGACTCGGGCTGGTAGCCGTCTGAGTCAAACTCATCACTATCAACGGACGGATTGGGAGATTGGCCCTGATTATCACGACGGCCAAAATTCAGGGCTCTGGGGGCGGGAGTCCTATCTTCTCCACGGGTGCGATGGCCACAGAAGAGCAGATCCATTGGTTTGCTCGGCGAATTCATTGACCACCACATGTGGACATGTCTACTGTTTGTGATTGAGGTCATTTTGGGAACCGGCAGTGGCTCCTCAGGATTATCAAGCAGCATGCGTGTACTGTGTCTCGTCGCACCAAAGAGCAGACAATAGCCGTAACCCCGTGCAAGGACTCTGTCTATGGACACAAATAGGTTCCGCATGGTAAATTCGGTTATCTCCATCCAGTAAACCTGTCCATGGGTTTTGTAACCGGTACAGGTTACTGTTTGGTTTCGAGTATCGTTTGATACTTAGTATGATTTATGATTGAGTTTGATACTCATGATGTTTTATGTTTGGTTTCGAGTATCGTTTGATACTCAGTATGTTTTAGTTGTTGTGTCAAGGTATCCTATGATACTTGATATGTTTTATGTAACATTTCAAGGCTACCGTTTTGGGAGTCTTTATGGTTATTGTTTACAAGGCTCCGGTTAGCCTGACAAGTGTATTTAAGAACCTGCTATTCTCCGGACTTAGAGAGAGCAGAGTTCGACAGACAGAGTTTTCAATATACTTGGTTGAACAGTTACTTCTTCAGTTCGCTTCGAGAATCCAATAAAGACCAAACGTACTTAGCTATTAGGAACTACTTGGTAGTTTCGATATAGTAAGAAGTTT
>Ga0307507_10010271_pt1 | contig 12159 bp, 9 predicted proteins | sample 7_EM_MG_FD_207223 | JGI IMG/M metagenome (GOLD analysis project Ga0307507, IMG submission 207223) | Populus trichocarpa ectomycorrhiza microbial communities from riparian zone in the Pacific Northwest, United States - 7_EM | ecosystem: Host-associated > Plants > Roots > Unclassified | place... | reverse complement strand
TATTTTAACGAACCACTCTCTTTGCTGCAGAAGTGCTTTGAGGATTTGGAGTACTCATACTTGGTTGGTCAAGCTTTGGAATGGGGAAAGCAGGTCAGGTCCTCAGCTGTGCTTTCTTTTGTAACAAAGCAGTTTTAAAACATGATCTGCTTGTTACATTTTAGTACAGGTAGTTGGTTAATCAAGCATCAGTAGACTGTAACAGACTTTTTTTCCTTTTCCCCACTTTTTTTTATTAATGAATCGATTTGTTTCCTTTCCTTTGTTTTGTATGTTATCACTGATTCAATTTGTGACTTAGCTGTTACTTAGGCTTCTTGGTGATTGTGATCCCTGTTGGACTAAGGTCATTCTGTCCTTCTGTCCACTTGCTTGTCTGTTTGTTTGATTTTGGAGGACTATCTGGTTTGAAATAAGCCTCTTAAGGCCTTTAGCTTTTGTTATGGAGAATGAGATATTCAGACCTTGATCATATTTGTAGAAAATTAATATTAACTGACAGCAGAATTTTATTGAAAAGTCTTTTTCATTGTTGTTAATTAGCTCCATTCTTTGGTTCCCGCGGGAACTGTTTATGGTGGTACTTATGTTGTATCAGGATGCATTGAGTTGGCATTTTTTGTTTATTTATTCATAAATAATGGGATTTTGCATGTTTCAGGGGAACGATTTGATGAGAATTCTAAACGTTGCAGCTTTTGCTGTATCCGGGTATGCCTCAACAGAAGGTCGTCAGTGCAAACCCTTCAACCCTCTCCTTGGGGAAACCTTCGAGGCTGCCTATCCAGATAAAGGACTTCGTTTTTTCTGATCAGAAAAACTAATGCTCTCTCCCCCCTTATGTTTTAAACTGATTGCGACAAATTCTTGAACCAGATGTGCAGTTACTATATATGTTGAATATCATTGAGATAAAAGTTAATCTGGCTTTTCTCTTTATTCTTGATATGATGCTTGACTAGCCTTTTTTTCAGGTAAGTCACCACCCTATGGTAGTTGCTTGTCACTGTGAGGGAAGAGGCTGGAAATTCTGGGCTGATTCCAATCTCAAGGGGAAGTTTTGGGGGCGGTCTATTCAGCTCGATCCTGTTGGTGTCCTCACCCTGCAGTTTGAGGATGGAGAGACCTTTCAGTGGAGCAAGGTCACCACTTCCATATACAACATTATACTTGGTAAAATTTATTGTGATCACTACGGAACCATGCGTATCAAGGGCAGTGGAAAATATTCTTGCAAGCTCAAGTTCAAGGAGCAGTCCATCATAGACCGAAATCCCCATCAGGTGCTTAATCTATTTTTCATACAACTTGTGACAAACCCATGCTTACAACCAGGGGGGCAGTTTCCCTCTTTAGTTTTTGTTCCAAAACATAAATCATTAATATATTGAAATAAAAAATTCACCTTGCACTAAAAGATGTTTGACCTCCTTGCCCTTTCACCTAATTTGTAGAAAACCCTTCAAGTGTTAGACTAGCAGCAAGAAGCTACACTGTCTGAATTTCTCTTATCAACGTGATTTCATCATTTTCCTTTGTTGTTTGTTAAAGAAATCAACAACCTTTCCATCAACATATTTGGAAGATTATTAATCAATAGATTGCTAGCTATTGTTAAACAGGCAGAATGCTTTATGAAATGTGCTAAGTAGCTGAAAGTATAGCCACAAAAGATAGAGATTAAATAAGTTGGAAAATAATAATGCTGACTTCTTGAGGAACTCAAATAATAAGTACTTTGAGGCAGCTTAGAAGCTTGCTTTAGCTCTCCAAGGGTGTGTTAAGGTTCTCTAAATCGCCCATGAGATGTGGACTAGAGCTGGAATTGTTACAACCACTGGCGTGTTGCTTCTTTAATCATATAAAAGTGAGATCCACCATGATAACTACTTGGGGGTTGCACTTTTATGCGAGCGAGGGAGCATTGCACCAGGAGCACCTTACAATCTCTCTATTATAAACAATTTGAGATAATATGGTAACTATAACAACGTGCTCTCTTTTGGGCTAGTTTAGAGCTAGAATTATTGTATCTATTAGCGCATCGCTTCTTCATTCATATAAAAGTGAGACACACCATGATAACTGATTGTGAGTCCTACTTTTATGCAAGGGAGGGAGGACGACACTGAGAGTACCTGATAATCTCCCTCTATTATAAACAACTTGAGAAAATATGATAGCAATCGTTATAACTTGCTCTTTTTGGGCTAGCCTAGAGCTGGATCTGTTAGAACAACTATCATATTCTCCTTGCTTAAATATATACACAGAGAGTATGCGAGAACACTAGGCCAAAGTCCAAAACATTTGCAAATATTCTCTCTCAATATAGATATGTATTAATATTATAACATAATAGAGTTTACCATTAACATATGAAGGGTGGTGTTATTTCCACTTCACCTTTTGTCGTAATGACCAGTATAATCTTGTTTAAGCAACACATTAAATAAGATTGCAACAAAAAAAGTGAAGATTAACATCACCCTTCATTAATATAAACGCTAATGTTGTCAAAGCTGCCAGGCACTCTTAAAGCTCTTATGGCTCTAAGCCTAGGCCCAGGGTCAAGTGCAACCTTGCAATTGAGTGAACTAAGGTTCACCCTATGTAAAGTGGTTTTAAAGATATAATACGAGAAATGTTTAAAAGTTGAATATAATTTGTTTAGCCTATTGGTTGAAGTAGTAGAATGTTGTGTTGTTGCTGAAAAGTTGTGGTTCGAGATTCTAAGCAAGCTATTATTTTTTTAAAAAAACTTATAGCTGTGGTTTGAAGTTCTAAGTAAGCTATTCAAGATTTTTTAAACTTGTATATCTATTAACATGCAAAGCAATTATCAAACACATAAAATGAAAAATATAACATTTGGTTCCATTCTCGGTTGTTTATAAGACACGTCCATTAATGGTAGTAGGAATATAGCTCAAACAATGAATCTGCCTAAATACATCAGAAGTATAAAATTCATAATAGAACATTTCTAGAGATATAATCATCCCTTTATCATATGAGATGGTGGTTCTCTTTGGCTTCCTTGGCTTTGTGTCTGTCAATGCTCTTATTTCTTCTCTTTCTTGTACTTTTCCCTCAAGTCTTTCGAAGTTCCAGCCCAATCTTTTTCAACTTCAGAGATAACTGTGGGGACCATACTATAACTTTAATTGAATTAAGCCAGATAATTATAAAAGAAATCAATGGCACTAGTTTGAGCTGCTTGATCAGGCACCGTGCATGCCTTGTGTGGCTAAGGCCTGCCTAGTTTAAGGCCCTTCATGTAGGGCTTTGTACACATTTTGTTTTTTGACACCTTTTCCTTGCCCTAGAATCCTGTTAATAATCTGTTTAACGCCTCATATTTGTGACAATCATTATAAATTGGTTGAGGGTCCATCAACTAGTGCTCCTGAGTAGAAAGAAATTAAATACGTACTACTCTTTCTCCTTCCATCCATTAAAGAATAATTTGCGTGTGAATTAAAAAATATCACTAACAAATTGGTTTTTACACTGATTATACATGTTTCCATTCTCACAGTTTGATTGCTATTAGAAAATTATCCGTTCTGGTACTTTGCTGCACTTTGTTTCTCTACATCTGTCCTGCGCTTACAAACCATGCTGACCAAATCCCTAGCTCACACATACTTGGCAACTCGACAGGTCCTAACTTAATAGATGAACAAGACACAGATGTGTGCACTTGTTTGATGTGGTGCTGGAACCAACTACTTGCTGATAATAGACTGATTAGGCAGGTGTTTTTTTTTTTTCTATTACAGAAGTAAGATCCGTTTTCTAATGTAGGTCCATGGATTTGTACAAGATAACAGGACAGGAGGGAAGGTAGCAATGCTGGTCGGGAAGTGGGATGAAGCAATGTATTATGTGCTTGGGGATCCGACTGCAAAGCCAAAGGGTTATGATCCGATGATGGAGGCTGTCTTGCTCTGGGAAAGGGACCAATCTGTTCCCAAGACGAGATATAATCTCACACCTTTTGCAATATCTTTGAATGAACTGACTCCTGGCTTGTTGGATAAATTGCCCCCTACAGACTCGAGATTGAGACCAGATCAGAGACATCTAGAAAATGGGGAATATGAGTTGGCTAATTCAGAGAAGTTCAGACTTGAGCAGCTGCAAAGACAGGTAAAAACCTGTTTATCTATCTTTAATTAGGTGATGGCATTAGCTGAACAAACAAAATATAGAGGTGTGCAGTTGGAGAATGTCGATTTCCTTTTAATTCACTTTCATTTGTCTAGAGATTTTTGGCTCTCTCATTATCTCTAGATCTTGTGATGGAACCCCTTTGATAGGTTTTGCTTTCTATAATCATAAATTCATCTTCTACGCTAATTAGTTAGATGATATCGGGGTTGCATTAAAAGTCTTTCAGTTTATGGCCTTGTATGAAGTATGTATTTGGTATTGTGGTAAAAAGTGTTTTTTAAAAGTATTTTTTACTTGAAAATACATTAAAATAATTTTTTTAAAATTTATTTTTTTATTTTTAATATCAACGTATCAAAATCATTAAAAAAACATTAAATAAAATATTAATTTAATATTTTTTCAAATCAAACATACTCAAATGCAGTTCCAAACTCAAACAAATGGTGCCGAAGTCGTTTAGTGCGTGTCTGTGTGTCCTTTCGCTTGTGCTCATCAGGAAAAAAAAAAAAAGTGGCATTCTTCATTTCTTTTATTTTTCTCAAGTAAAAGAGAAGCTTGGTAATTTATGTCTTCTCTGGGACAGGCAAGGAAATTGCAGGAAAGGGGGTGGCAACCAAGATGGTTTCGGAAGGATGAGGATGGTTGTTACTGTTATATAGGTGGATACTGGGAAACAAGAGAGAGAAAGAACTGGGATGAAATTCCTGATATATTTGGTCAGAGTGCTGATTCGTCTTCAGGTTTAGTGAAAGAGTAAGCGGTTTCACATGTTTTTGCTAGTATGTTCTGGTTCCCATTCTTTTTCTGCATTTCATTTTTTTCTTACCTTCCCCCTACTCAACTGGGAACTGGAAACGAGAGTTGCAATGTTTAGGTGTAGCTTTTGTAATCTTAGCATTCAAAATTTTTGGTATATCCTAGGAAATCAGTAAATCTAAGGACCAGCAGTGCAGTAATTATTCAAGGTACACGCTCTTCTTCATAGTTATCATCTTTTGTTCATTTTTTTATTAATGTCTAATATCCTTCCCTCCCGTGAAGTTCTAAGAAAATTTTTATTTCAAGGTCAGTGACTATTCATAGCATCCTCCATGAGCCTTGGATTGGGGATCCAACTTGCTTTGTTGTGGGACAATTTTCAAATCAATTTCAATCCTTACAAAAAAAAAAGATCATGGAGACATTTTATTTCCTCATTTGGCTATCCATTGAAGTTGTGACGTAATTTTCTAAAACCGTGCTCTCTATACACTAACAAATTTACCTAGAATAGATCTCTATTTAGACTGGAGAATTTCTTTTGGTGGTCTTCTTTCTTGCTTAGTGAAAATATAAAGAAAATGCAGAAGCGATTGCAGATTTCTCTTTTCAAGTTGCCTTTAGACCGAACCCACATCTGTTTCCCCTCCTAGCGCCAACCCGATTCCAACTCATTTCGTTCCAAACTCAGTCGACTCTTCAAACCCCAGATTTCTCCACGCACGTTTCAAATCTCCATACCTTTCACACACCCTTTTAGACCGAACCTACGAACTCGGTCCCTGACTGATCGAACTTAGAGAGGACACAGTGCTGAGTTCGGAGGTGAGTCGGTGCTCTTGTTAGATGCAACCAAGAAGCTGACTTGAAAAACCTCAAGTTGGAGATTAATAGCAAGATATTCTGTAGGAAATCTTGCAGAACATATTCTGTAGAAGCCCAAAAACGTTGGAGATTAAGATATAAATATGCAAACAGTAAGCATGTGTGCTCCTGAACCTCATACAATGTCAGGCAAAAATTGCAAGATATGGCTACGTTCAAACTGCCCTGCCTTTAGATGTCTCTTTGACCTGACAGAGACTGCTCAATAACAGCATCTGTATTTCCGCTTTGAGACAGGTAGATCCATACGGGTGCTGTCCGGTTTTTAATACTTCAGCATGAAGAAGATTTATTTCATGAACGTAGCATGTTTTCAGTAACCAGTGCTGGATATTGCCAGCACCTGAGTTCTTCGAGAAACTAGAGGCTTCATCCCTTTAGAGTTTTTTTCATGTTATTATTTTCCTAGTTGGTTCCAAAATAACTTGTTTATATCTGATGCACAATTTACCTTGTGATGCTTTCACACAATCATGCCATGGAGTATATATATGCTTAGCGTTCTTATTCTTCATACGTCCACTACTGGGTAAAGTTTAGACGGAGAGGGGAAAGATTGCAGACCTCAATTTGGAAGGCAGCAATGCCATTGTTGTTTTGACGAAGGATGTTGCTTTGTATATTTGCATGGCATGATATGCAGTCGATTACTTCTAGTTATCTGGCATAACCAAGTGTCGAGTCAAATTAGAAATTTAGAATATTCTCAACATGCTTCTCCTACTTCTGATGAGTTTTTATGGCTTTTCCTGTCGTGTCTATATGCAAGATGCAATTTAATTGTCTCATCAATATTTTATTTCAAATATAATTAATTATTTTATTATTATATATATTTGAATAAATAATATAATGATATTATCTCCTTAACCATGCATATTGTTTTTACCCGTAGAGAAGTTATGATTTTAACACTCAATATAAAACAAAGGAAAAAACATCTCTATTTGTTATTTTAAAGATGTTAAGCTTCATGGTAATAAAAATAAAAATAATAAAAACTCTTCATAAAATATTTCAAAAATAAAACAAAAAATATTTTTATATTTTATTTTATCATCATGATCTATCTCTTGTCTTCAAACAAAAATCAATAATCAATCACTACTGAAGTATTGAATCACCTATTTTGACACCTAGGTTTTATGCCACGATCAACGTTTTTAACCCTAATAATAAACTGCATCACCTAGAAGCTTTCACTAGACAAGTATACGGTGCCATAATCTTTCAGGACTTGGTGCGCTTTTGCCTGGTAATAAGTAGCCAAATCCTTCTCAAATCAATGGTTTGTTTTGCTGGTATTGTAATTAGACAGTTGGCACATAAGAGGTCACCAACAAACCAAAACTATATCCTCCAAGAGAGTCTGGTATTTTATATGTATAAAAAAAATGCTTCATGGCATGATAATACACGGTTCTGATCATTTCCATGCTTTCTTCCCCCGGAACTGCTTGCCAGAAAGGCTTTGCTTTTTCTTTTTCTCTTGTCGAGATCTTGCTACCTTGGCCCTTTTTGCAGCAAGAGGCATCTGCTTTTTGTGTTCTTTCTGCCTGTTGCTCTGCCCGCCAGTCTGTCAGCACAAACCATGAAAGAAGTTCGTCAAACAATCAAGCAAATCACATAAAAACATTAATGCTTTGAACAAATCCGAACATGCGCTGAAAGATTTAAAGATCTATTTTAAAGTTTGTGCCAGAATCAACTATTACTGAGAATAAGATGGATTGGATTTCAGGACTTGGACCCCAAAATGTAAGCTTATGAAAAATGAATGAGCACCTTTTTCTGTTTTACGGCGATTCTAGATTTGTAGCTCTCTCTATCCTCTCTCCCTGCTCTCACCAGCGCTAATCTTTCTTCCTTGTTTAGCCTCGCCCGTACATGAACCTACGAAACGGAACCACAAAGCAAATTATATATCTCTTAGAGCTCATCAATATATGTGTGTGCGCTCGCGAGCGGGCGCTTGCTTAAGAAGCAACATTTAACTAGGAGGAAAACTTTTAAGAAGAGACCTGAAACAGACATTTAAGTTAGTTCACATATCTAGGCACAACTGCGAGCGAAACTATTCATCAGTAATAACTAATAGAAGACTTACTTCAAGCGTAGCAGGATCCACCCGCTTAGCACTCAGATCATCAGAACTTGGAACCTTAAATCCTTGCCGATTTAAAGCAATCCTGGCATCCTTCTTGGCCTAGCGCATGAAAAACATGTCAAATAAACACTTCATGGTTAGCATATATCAATACTGACATCAATGTTAACCTATTAACATACCGTAAGTTCCTTGATTCTTTGGAAGTCTTCATTAGAAAGAATACCATCTGTAGAGTCTGATGGTGGTTTCTTCAACTTCTCTTCTGTCATTTTCTTTAAAGCCCGCAAACTTGTATCAGCTGCTAGAAGTTGCCCATCAAAATCAGAGAACTTCCTCTTTCTAGCAGTAGATTTGTTAACTTTATTTATGATAGCCCTCGCATAACTGTCTTCATCATTCTCCTCCTGATCCTCATCCTCGTCCCCCCCCTCACCACCACCACTGTCATTGTCTACAGCATCATCACCATCTTCATCAACTGAGCCATCTTGCACGTCACCATCCTCACTTTCAGCGTCATCACTGTAAATCTGATCTCCTTCATCACTGGCAGAAACCATCTCCTCATTTTCAGAATCATCATCAGAGCCACGGGATGCCAAATCATCAACATCATCATCGCTGTCCTCCTTGTCTTCATCATCATCATCATCATTAAGTTCTTCTAACAACTCAACACCAGGAACACTGCTGACAATATTGACTTCTCCATAGGCCTTCGGCCTAGCTTTTGGGTCAATGGGACGACCTCGATCTTTCTTAATCAGCAGAGAAGGACAAACCTGAAGTAAAGGAAGCAATTAGTCTCACTGTATTAGTTGTGCCTGTAAGCATGTCTTGCAAAAACCGGTACTCATGGACAGAGGAAGCATATTGAGGCGCACAGTTCTAGTACCTCTCTGAATAAAGTAATGAGTGAACGAGCAGCTATTGAAACTGCCTTCTCATGAGATTTCTTGTATAATACAAGGTCTTGCAGTAAATCTTCATTCATCAACTAGAAAACAGAAGCAAAATATTACCTTTGTCAATAAAAGTAAAATTCACATGTGAGAATATTTGTATTTGAACTGATGCATGCAAAGAGATGCAACATCACAAAGGAGATTAATGTTTCCATAAAAAAAATTCTAATAGAGGAAGCACAATAATAGCATACAAAAATATTTCTTCGTATCTCATCAATATTTTAAGAAACAGAAATAAGTAGTCAAAAAGAAAATGGCAACTGAGTTATAGTTACCAAAGGTATACGCAAGCAGATTTCCCTGATCACATTCAGTCCAACAGCAATGGCCTGGAACAAGCAAATAAAGTCAACAGGAAAAAACAGTTTACAATTTTAGAATACAGTCGTAGCAAAGCAGCTGGTGATCATACCTCAGGACGCGAGTGATCATGTACAAATTGATTTACTATTTGTTTGAATAATGGCTCAACTGCATCAGGAGGCACCTGGTACAGCAAAAACAGTGAGTTAGCAAGGAAAAGAATCTAAGAATCACATAGAAGTAGAAGAGGATGGAAGTTGAAGAGAATAAATTTACAGGAAAAAATCTATGATCACAGCATTGAATTCAATCAATCAAAATGGACGTTACCAGATCATGACAGGCCTGGACAGCTGCTGCAAGTAAATTTGTGATGTCACGCTGATGTGGCTGCACATAACAATACCACCTTAGGATCAAAGAAAAGTGGGTAACAAGAAAGGCCGTGGCCATATTTCCATGGCCAACAGCATAACTTTAATTCATTCTAATAGCACACCTGAACATATTTCTGAAGAAAAGGATAAAAGTTTAATAAAATCAAGCGGTGGAGCCCCACAGTTCGAGCAATTACTTTCAACATCATCATCTTGACCTGAAGTTTAAACAGAGCTTGACGTCAATAAAAAATGTACAAATCTAACTGAAAAATATAAAAGCCAGTGCAGCTTTTTGGGAACAAGAATCTCAATATAACCCCTAGTGTTCCAACATTTTCTCCATTCTTTTTACTCATTGTCCATGAACCCACTTCCAGTTATTTTTCAGAACTCAAAATAAGGTATACACAGACACAAATGTATATTTATGTGATACCAACATACAATACAGAAAAGATGCAAGTGTGCATGCTAACAGACACACCACAAACTTTGCCAAAGCCAAGATTTCATAATCACCTCAAAACGTTCATTGCAAGTCTGAAGGCGAGAAAATAGCCTCTCAGCAAACCCCTGCAAGCAAAACGAAATCCTAAAATCTCTTTATCCCACATAAAAATGCTCAGAGTCTGTAGAACTACACTCAGTAAATTATAGGAAAAGAGGAAAACCTGTGCGTCTTTAAGATGGTTGAATGGTGAATAATAATTTGAATTGTTGTTTTCTGATGACAATCTTTGCTGCCTTTTCATGCTACGTATGGCCCGCTGCAGTTTTGCTTTCTTTTTCTTCTTGCTAGCTACAGTACCTTTATTGTGTGCCTGGGGTTTTGACAAAACAGGAACAAAATACTGTAAATTAACCATATTTGTTCAACTGTTATTGATGAATTATATGGCACCTCCTTCAATGTATCAACACCAGTTCTGCCAAGAAGGGGTGAGGTTGTGTAACATACCCGTTTAAATTGATTGTGTAGATTGGAACCTGAAGACATCTAGATACACTGGAGTTCCAAGATTGTAAACAAGTTAAGGCTGATTTGGTGTTGGTTTCATGTGATGTTTGGCTACTGGATATATGATTTTGCTATTCTTTCTTGGTAGATAGTGAGATTGAGTAGGATGACGAAAGTCAGGGGTTAACTTGGGGATTCAAGTTCATCTTAGTGGCTCAGTTTTTTCTGCTAGACAAACTAACTGTTTAACCAGTTGGCAATAAGTTACTAACCATGTGGACTATTATGATAGTGGCTGTTGTTAGTTACTGTAGAATGGCTGCCTCTAGAATTCAAAAAAAATAAATATATATATATATAAGGTGTATCTGACCTTATAAATAGACTCTTTACTAATGACAACTTGAGCTGTTCGAGGATTTGGATCGTCTTCGCCACTTGAAGCATCACTATCATCATTGTCATTATCTTCAATCTTCTCATAATCGAGGAGAAAAGACAGAGCAGCAATCATGATTCTGACAAAGGCAATCAAATTTCAAAAATTGGAAAGCAGAAGTTCCTTAGCAACCACCTCAAAAAAATAAAAGGGGGAAAGCTAACCTTGATGATGAATGAAAACATGCCATACAAATTGAATTTGCAGTTCTATCATCGAACCACACCTTCCTTCGATGAAGCTCACATAGTGTGATGAGTGCTCTCTTCGCTCGTGCTTCATCATCTTGCTAAGTGAACATTAAAAAATAATACGATAATTCAAACCAACAAATGCACAAAGATAGATGTTAATACTAGCAAGCAAAAGATTACAAACCTGTAGCAAGGAAAAGAGGATATTTTGAAGGGCCCGATTCTTAGCCTCATTTTTATGCTTCTTATTCATCCTCCTAATGCTATGAACAACATGAGTAAAAGCCAAATTCCTCAATGTCCTATCTCCCAGTGTTTGAAGCTCCATGAACAATGCTAGAGTTTCACTAATATCAACCATCTAACGACAAATTATACCAAATCAAATCCACAAAATTAGAAAATAATTATCACAAATTAATGGGCAATTCAAAAAAGAAAAAAAATCATACATCTCGATTAATCAGTAGAATAAGCGCTTGAGTAACATGACACCGAAGTCCCGAAGGCAGAGTCCGAGCAGACGATTTGAGAAACTCAGCGAGTTGAGCTGGGAACTCAGCAAGCTGCTTCGGGTAAAAAGGTGTAACATGAGACAAAAAAGTGGCGCGGTCACTGAGGTCCTTGTAAATAGTGGGGTCAGCGCAGACACCGGAGGAGGAGGCGAAACTGAGAGCTGCTTGCTGTTGAAAAAGATCCAAAGCCGACTTAAATTGGTTGTAAACCAAGCCGAGCTCCGTTTCGTAACCTTCTGGGTCAATTTTCATTTTGGATTGGAGAGATTGAAGGCTCAGCTTCTCCGAGCTCCGCCCCGACGCCGACAAGGAATCCGCCATCGACAGTTTTAAGATTGATAAAAAGAAAAACCCCTGCTAAAACCCTAGTCTCTGTTAATTTTTAGCGATGTATATATAGCCGGTGCATGATACGACACCGTAGCATCCTAATGGCATTTTTTTCTCCCATTATGGGACTGAAGGC
>Ga0307507_10010270_pt1 | contig 12159 bp, 3 predicted proteins | sample 7_EM_MG_FD_207223 | JGI IMG/M metagenome (GOLD analysis project Ga0307507, IMG submission 207223) | Populus trichocarpa ectomycorrhiza microbial communities from riparian zone in the Pacific Northwest, United States - 7_EM | ecosystem: Host-associated > Plants > Roots > Unclassified | place... | reverse complement strand
CTTTTAAAAAGGTCTGCCGTAGTTCCTCCTAGTCCTTAAATTATACTCGCTCTATAAATTATATTTAGTCGCTATAAAGCATCTTACCTTTAGTTAACTTAGAAAATAAATTATCCTAAGGCCAAGTCGCACCTTAGGATAAAAAGTAGAAGAGTATAAGTATCTAGGCTCTTCTAGCGCTAATATATAGCATAACTCCCTTAATATACTTAGTAAAATTTAAACACTTAGAAAATAGAAGAAGGTATAAATTCTAATAGACAGCAGAGCCACTAGTATAGGCTTTATTAATACAAACTATGCAAAAACTTAACACTTAAATTTAAAGAAACTTAATAAGCCCTAAGGCCTATAAGGCTTTAATGGCAAACCCTTAATATATAGCAAAATAATACACTATGACCTAGTAAAAATGCAGATAGGCAAATACCTTAAACATATCTCTCTGTTTGTAATACCCTTAAAGCAATATAAAGTTATACTTAGACATAGATGGCTAAAATAATACAATCCTTTAATTAGCTGGGTTAAAGAAACACTAAAGTTCCGTATAACTTACTACTAAAGTTATTACTTAAAAAACCATTTGTCCTATAAATATACATATAACTATTTAAATTTAACATAATATAAATTGCCCTTACTATAAACCTTAAGCTAATATAATAAATCTATAACTGCCAATTATAGTAAAGAATGTAAAGAAGTTTTAATAAAGCCTTTTAAAATTTATATAATATAAGCCGCGCCTTTTATCTTGTTAGCAAAAAGACAAGATTATAAAATCTTTGCTATAACTATGGAAGATATTAAAAAAGCACTAGAACCGAAATAATATCCTAATCCTTAACCTCTTAACGTAGGTGATAGGGTTATGACAGTCGGCATAGTTATGACGGTTTGGAAAATCAAAACTACGCATAGAGGAACCGTTATAACTATGCCAACCGTCGTAGCCCTATTACCTACGTTATGCAATATATCGATCTTGCACGCCTCTGCAAGCCGTTATGGAGGCCCTAATGGAGTTGCAAGCTCTGCATCTGCCTGGAGCCGTGGAGCTTTGCGAGACCTCTGCCGAACGAAGCTCAGGGGTTGACGTGCACGGAGCTCTACACGGAGCTCTGGGGCAGTATTTTGATGTTCCAAACCGTAAGCCTAAGGAGGAAGGCGGTAGTAGCCGACCGTTATAACCATGCCGACCGTCATAACCCTATCACCTACGTTATATCTAAAGAGTATTATAACCTAATTAATAAGTTTAAGAAATAATTTACAGATTAACTAGCCCCGTACTAAAATAAGCACGATTTTAAGATTAAACTTAAGCCTGGCGTAACACTAAAGTTTAGTCCGCTATACGGTATATTATAAGAAGAACTGCTTATAATACAATAATACCTTAACAAATATTTGGGAAAAGGATTTATTCACCCTAGTTAATCCCTATTCGCCTTACCTATACTATTTATTAAAAAGCTAGGAGGAGGCTTAAGATTCTATATTAATTATTAAACTCTAAATATAATTATAATTTAAAACTAATATCCAATTCCCCTAATTTAAGAGACGCTTAACTATTTAGTAAAGGCATAGTACTTTATAAAGCTTAATATAGTCGCTGCCTTTAATAAAATCCATATATATAAAGGAGATAAGAAGTATATAGCTTTTTATATATAATAGGGACTCTTTAAATACCTAGTAATACCATTTAGTATAAAAAACGGTCCTAGTATATTTTAATAATACATTAATAATATATTTCATAAATGCCTTAATATATTTATTACCGCGTATATTAATAATATCTTAATCTACTTATTCTTACTTTCTAAATATTGGAAATATATTAAAATAGTCCTTAAACACTTATAAGATGCGGGCTTATAATATAATATTAAGAAATACAAGTTCTATGCATCTAAGGTTATATACTTAGGCTTAATTATATCCTGTAATAGAATTAAAATAGACCCTAAGAAAGTTACCGTAATTATAAACTAGGAGAGCCCTAGTAATATATAAAACATTTAAGGATTTCTAGAATTTACAAATTTTTATTAATGATTTATTAACTACTTTTTAGAAACTATTTAGCCGTTAGTAAACCTAATAAGAAAGAATATAAAATTTAAATAAACTATTAAATGTAAATAAGCTTTTAATAACCTAAAGCATCGTTTTATAACTGCTCTAATTCTTACCTACTTTAACCCTAACCTTAAATATATTATTAAAATGGACTTGTTAGATTATACGCTAAAGGGAGTATTATTGCAATATAATAAGAATGGTGAGCTATATCTAGTAGCCTTTCTCTCCTAGAAACTCGCCCCTACTAAATTAAACCATAAGATATACAATAAGGAACTACTTATAATTGTTAGATATTTTAAATAATGGCGCCCTAAGCTTAAAAGATTATTATTTCTAATATATATATTAATAGACTATAAGAACCTGCAGTACTTTATAACTATAAAATAATTAACACAGCACCAAATTTAATGGGCTAAATACCTCTTATAATTTAATTTTAAGATTATATACTAACCGGGCAAACTTAATTTAAAAGCTTAATATATTAATATAATAATTATAGGACCTACCTATAAACGCTTTAGACGAATAAATTATAAATTATTTATAAATCTTATTGCCCCCTAAACGTTTTAAAAAACTATATCCTATATTTCTAGATATGGAACTTAATAGAAATAAATAGGAAATTAATAAATGGGAAATAGAAATTAATAAGCCAATAAAATACAAATATAAGAATAATATATAGATAATGGATATAATAAAAGCAATTTAAACAGGAAAACAATAGTATAAGGATATTATACTTGCTAAATGCGAAATTTAAAATAACTAATTATACTATTAATAAAAGATAGTAGCCCTAAATTCCAAACCTTTATAATTTAAGATACTTAAATTTATATACAACTCTTCTATAATAGGGCATCCTGGCTATATAAAGACTTATAAAATTGTTTAATAAGCATAATACTAGCCTATAATATATGACTATATATAAAAATATGTTTAAGTATATAGGATATACGTACGTGGGAAGACCTTTTATATAAAGAATATTACGGCGCTAGTGGAAAACGGTGGATCTTGGCAGATGTGGATTATGGTAGACGCGAGTCACGTGACTCGAGGACCGCATAAAATATCGAGCGGCGCTGCTATTCTTCTCCTTCCTTTCTCTAGCTTTGGATCCTCGTTTATAGACTACCAATTGTACAGGCTTGCGCGTCCCTTATGCCGTGCTCGTGCCTTAATTAACTGAGTCGCTAACATTATCTAAAGCTTAACTACTCTTTCTTCCTGAGAAGGAACTTAAATATATCTATAAAGGACACAGAATAGGACCCTAAGGACATCACTAGGACTATAAGGACAGGACAGACCCCTAAGAACTAAAAGAATACGAACAGAACGCGAAACCTAAGAATAGGACACGCATGGACTAGAACCCCTAGAAAATAAACAAATACTGGAAATTACCTAATACCCCTACCACTATGCTAAGAAATATAGCAGCCGGCAAAGCCGCTGCAGGACCCGTAAATACCTCCAATAATAAAATAGTCGCTGTTTTAACCCCCTAGGAAGAGCTTATAGCAGCTAATGCCAAAATTAAACGGCTTTAAGAGCTACTTAAAACTAGAGACACCCCTACACCTAGTAAGGAGTTATTAGACACCTAGAGACTTACTATAGTCCTTAAAACCCTAGCCTAATATATAGCATTAGCATCGTTGCGGTCCGCAAAGGTTGCGGACCCCCTATTGCTTATAGACGGAACTAACCCTATATTTAACAATTGGAAGCTTTAACTGCAAGATAAGCTTAAAGTTAATACGGACCACTTCCCTACTACCTAAGCTAAAATAGCCTACGTCTTTGGCCGTACTGGTAGGGACGTATAGATGTATCTACGTCCGCGATACGCCTAGGACTTAGTAGACCCCTTCCTCTCTAAAGAAGAGATAGTTAATTACCTGTCTTCCATTTACAAGGACCCCTTTAAGATATAGAACGCCCGCCTTAATTACAAAGCTCTTAATATAAAGACAACGGAGACCTTTTTAGCCTTTTAGACCCGCTTTCTATACCTAGCTGGCTAAGCCTAAATTCTCTATAAAGACCTAATGCTAGACCTCTTTAATAAGCTTACCCTAGACCTATAGCGCGCCGTACTGCTAGTTTTTACTACTGTATAGACGCTAAAGGTACTTACGGACTACTGCCTAGCTATTAACCAAGGCCTTTATTAAATTAAGGCATAATCTAAGCGGTATAAGCTAGAAACTCTCCAAACTAGACTATAAATACTTTATAAACGGCCCATAATACCCCAGCATAATCTGCAACTCCTATGGCACCAGCTATATAGCCCGCCGTTAATTTAGTAGCTAGCCATACAGCTAGTCCTACTACAGGTCCAGCGCATACTTGGCCTATATACAACGACCCCTATAAATAGGCCCTTAGTAATTAAGGAGCTTGCTTTTTATACGGCCAGAAAAACCACTTTACAAAGGATTGCCAGATAAAGGTAAAAACGGGCGAGGTTCTATTAATTTAGGAGGACAGTATAGAGTTAGAAAAAGAGGAACCCTAGAAAAAGACTCCTCTCTAGGGTTAAAAGGGATTGATATATTATATATTAATCTAGGTTAGCTAGTTAGTAAAAGAAGCTGCACTATCCCTTATACCTTATTCCGCAAAAGATATCAAGTTTTAACCTCTGCTTTGGCTAACTCTAGAGCAAATGCCTTTGCCTTAATAGATACCTAGTGTGCTGTAAAGCTGGCTAACTTTTTAAATATACCCCTTAAAGAACTGCCCAAACCAATTCCTATTTACGGGTATAACGGACGGATAGGACCACCTATTATAACTATCTTGCGGATTCACCTCCGTGTAGACAGACAAAGGCAGTATAACGTCCCCTTTCTTATTATAGACCTAGGAAGCCATAATATAATCTTAGGAAGAAAATAGCTAGCCTATCTAGGCTTATAGCTTAATGTATAGAGTAGACGGCTTATCTAGCCCAAAACCCTACCCCCAATACCCTCTTTTATAAAGGAAATTAGCATTACAATAGAAAACCTTATACGGCTATAGATAGACACCGTTTACCAGGCCGATGCTATGCGTAAGGACTAGGCTTTTGAAAAGAATATATAGCTTAACCCGTAACGGATCCATATATTACGCCGCCCCTAGACTACCTATGTCATGCCACCCGCACTAGAGATTAAAAAAGTTAGTAAAAAGCTAGCAGAGTTCCCCACAGGGAACTTAGGCCCTATATAGCTATAAAGAATAGTAAGGAGCATTAGATGCTATACTAAACGTATAGACTGGAGGGATAACTTGTAGAAGATAAAATAGGAGCTAAGAAAGATTATAAACCCTAGGCCGTAAAATACGGCCCAATAATAGTCCGTAAAGAAACCTATGGGCCTCCCACTAGTTAATATCTGCTATATTAGCGCTGTAGGATTTTACTAGAACTTGGTTTAACCTAATACCATTGCTTTTACTACTAGCTTATATGAAATTGATTAAATAATTAAGGAAAAGGAAAATGAGCTTAGTAAATAGGAAGGCGAGCTTATAGACGAGGAGCTAGTAGAACAGAAACTACCCTATTAATACTGGAAATTTAAGGACGTGTTCTCCAAGGCAGTATTAGATATACTCCCGCCTCACCAACCGTATAACTACAAGATTAAGATTGAGCTAGATAAGGAAGACATACTTAGCTATAGCCCCCTTCGTCAGCAGTCTACTGCCGAATTATAGGCTATAAAGCAGTACCTTATTAATAACCTAAATAAGGGCTTTATTAAACCTAGTTAAGCCCCTTTTAACTCGCCTATTCTCTTTGCCAAAAAGCTAAATGGAGGACTTTGTTTCTGTATTAACTACTATAAACTAAATAATATAACCCGCAAGGACCGCTACCTACTGCCCTTACTTAATAAGACTTTAGCCTAAATAAGTAGAGCTAAGATCTTTATTAAGCTTAATATCCGTCAGGCCTTTTACCGGATTAGGATGGACCCTAGATTAGAAGATCTTACTATATTTTAGACCCGTTACGGAATATATAAATACAAAGTACTTCCTTTTGGACTGACTAACGGACTGGCTACGTACCAGCGATATATAAATAATATACTCTTTAACTACCTTAATGACTTCTATACAGCCTACCTGGATAATATTATGATCTACTCTAAGAATAAGTTAGAATATAAGGAGCATATCTATAAAGTCCTACAACGGCTCCGCGAGGCTGGTCTCTAGGCCGATATTAGGAAATTAGAATTTAGTGTTAAGCGTATAAAGTACCTAGGTTTTATTATTAGTATGGATAGAATTAAGGCTAACCTAGAGAAAATGGCCGCAATTAACTAGTAGACACCCCCATAGACTATAAAAGGGGTGTAATTATTTCTAGGTTTCTGTAACTTCTACTAACGCTTTATTAAGAACTACAGCAGGATCGCCTGGCCTCTTAACCGCCTTACTAGAAAAGACCAGCTATTCCACTTTAACGCCGTATGCATGCAGGCCTTTAATAAGCTTAAAAAACGGCTGGTATTAGCTCTCCTACTTACCTACTTTAACCCAGAATGGCCCTTAATGCTAGAAACTAATGCCTTAGACGGCGCGATAGCCGGCGTTTTCTCCTAGAAGTAACTAAACGGAGAATAGCACCCTATTGCATACTATTTGAAGACTATAATAGATGCCGAGCTAAACTACCACATCTATAATAAAGAAATGCTGGCTATTGTCTCTAGCTTTTAGTAATGGTGTGTATAGCCAGAGGGGACCCTTAAGCCTATTAAGGTGGTTTCGGATTATAAGGCCCTAGAATACTTTATAACAACTAAGGCCCTTATGGCCTAGTAGGCACGCTAGGCAGATATCCTATTTTAGTTTAACTTCTTAATTATATATAGACCAGGCGCTATAAACCGTGCGGATGCTCTTATAAGGCGTGAACAGGACCTAGGTAACTAGGTAGCTATAAAGATCTTATTATAGACCTAGATACTACTATAACTAAAGCACCTTAACCCCTAGATATAGGTAGAGCTAAATATAGACCCTTTAGATGCTAAGATATGTCCTGTTAACTCCACGGAACTTGACCTTATTAATAAACTACTGTAGGCAAACCGTACGGCCCCTTCTCTACAGGAGTACCACGAAAAGGTAAAGGATGCTACTAGCCTATAGTCCCTTGAAAACGGACTGCTTAAGCACTAGGAACGGCTAGTGGTGGTAAAGGAATAGAATTTACGGACCTGGCTTATTACCAAAGTATATACCTAGGTCTCTACGGCCTACCCTAGAAAGAATAAGACCTATAAGATTATTAGTAACCGTTACTACTGGCCTAGAATAGTTACGGATATCAACCGCTATATATAGAACTATAACGACTGCCATAGGTCTATAATTCCATGGGATAAAACCCTAGGACTATTAAAGCCACTCCTAATACTAGAACGCCCCTAGCAGTATATCTCTATGGACTTTTATAAGCTGCCTACAGACCGTGACGGATATAATATAGTAATGATCCTAGTTAACTACTTTGGCAAGCGCCCGTTCTTAATCCCCTGTCATAAGGATATTAATGCCAAGGAGGTAGCCTGACTATATATCTATTATGTCTACCGAATTTACGGACTACTAGATACTATTATATCTAATTACAGGCCGCAGTTTATATTAGCCTTCTGGAATAAGTTTACTTGGATCCTTAGTATTAAGCTAAAGCTTTCTATAGTATACCACCTCTAGACAGATGGTTAGACGGAGATTATAAATTAATACTTGGACTAGAGGCTGTGGCCCTTTATTAACTACTTCTAGGATAACTAGGGCGAACTGCTACCCCTAATAGACTACGCCCAGGCAACCCTACCCTATAACTTTATAGGATTTGCACCTATTTAGCTAGAAATGGGATACTTACCCTATATAAGCTTTAACTGGGAAAGACCAGAGGGGCCACAGACTGTACGCAAAAAACTGTCTTATAAGGAAGCCTAGTAATATGCCAAACGCTTAGAAGAAGCTTAGATGGTAGCCTATATAAATCTAGAAAAGGCCTAGAGATTAATGGAACAGTAGGCAAATAAGTATAGGCGCAAGCCTAACTTTACTATAGATAATAGGGTCTGGGTTATAATAAAGAACTAGAAGATAGAACAGCCTAGCCACAAGCTAGACTATAAAATGGTAGGACTGTATAAGATCCTTAACAAAGAAGGCAACTTATATAAGGTTAAGCTCCTAGACTTAATTAAAGTCTATCCTATCTTTTTACCGGATAAGCTATGGAAGGCTGTAAATGACCTACTACCCAGACAAAAGAATGAGCCTCCCCTGCCAATTTAAGTTAATGGCGATAACGAATGGGAAGTTAATGAAATACTAGCCTATAAACTAGTATGAGGAATGCTACAATACCGTGTCTAATAGAAAGGCTACGATCTAGACCCAACCTAGTACCCCGCTTAGAACTTTATAGGCTGCCCCTAGAGACTTAAAGAATTTTATAACTAATACCCTAACAAACCCGGACCCCCAAAGTACCTTAACGAGTAAATAGAGTGCTGGTATAGCGAAGACAATAGGCTGCCTATTAAGCATAAAGACAAGAATACCCCACGGATATAATATGGACATATAAAGCCTAAGGGCAGGCTTTTTCGGAGGGGGGGGGGGTAATGTTACGGCGCTGGTGGAAAACGGTGGATCTTGGTAGATGTGGATTATGGTAGACGCGAGTTACGTGACTTGAGGACCGCATAAAATATCGAGCGGCGTTGCTATTCTTCTCCTTCCTTTCTCTAGCTTTGGATCCTCGTTTATAGACTACTAATTATACAGGCTTGCGCGTCCCTTATGCCGTGCTCGTGCCTCGATTGACTGAGTCGCTAACAAAGAAGTAAGGAGTACTTTAACCGCTACTAATTCCGATATAAAAATGGCGTAATATTTTAATTAACTTTATAGTTAACTTGCCTAGCAGTAATAGGTTTATAAATATTATAATAGTTATTAACTATTTTATAAAAATGTGATATATAATTCCAATAGACTTAATTAATACAATATTAGTAGCTAAATATTTTATTAAGTATATCTTTAAGCTATACGGACTTTCTAACTTAATAATATCTAACTAAGGAGGCTAGTTTGTTTTAAACTTCTAGCAAGCTCTATATAAATAATTAAGTATTTAAATATAACTTTTAACTATATTCTATCTAGAGATAGATAGTTAAACTAAAATTATAAACGTAATTATGGAATAATACCTATAAATATACTACTCCTACCTATAAGACGACTAGGAAAAATAGCTGCCTTTAGCTAAGTTTACTGCGAATAATATAATAAATATATTAATAGGCGTAACGCTGTTTTACGCAACCTATAGACAAAACCCTTAACTTAGATTTAAACTATAACCTAAAATTAATATAATAGGGCCCATAATTAAACAGATCTAGTTAATTAATACTTATAACTTCGCTAATTAATTAATACTTATAACTTCGCTAATTAATTAATACTTATAACTTCGCTAATTAAATAAAGCAATTAACGGAACTATTATAAAATAAATTAATATACGCTTAAATAGTATAGGAATAGCATGTGAATAAAGAACAAGCTCCTGTATAGGACTTTAAGGAAAGTAATATAGTTTACCTAAATATACAAAACCTATAGACTTAACGGCCCTTAAAGAAATTTAATTAGAAGTTTATGGGCCTATACTAAATTAAGAAGAAATTAAGCCTATATACCTATAAGCTTAAACTACTAACTAAGATAAAAATACACCTAACGTTTTATGTAAGCTTATTGCAACTTTTAAAAGATAATCCTATAACTTATAAAGTACCGCTACCACCTCCTATAATTGTTAATAATAGTAACGGTTTTTACTTTATTAACTTAATTAATAATATACAATAAAAACCATAATTTAAATAATTTAAACTTTTTATTAAATAGGAAGGATATAAAACATAAACCTAGGAAACCTATAACTAGATTAAGGCTAACGCGCCTTCCTTAGTAAAAGAATCCTATAAGGACTATCCTTTGCGGCCTATTCTGGCTAGATGGACACGATATAAAGGTAAATAACTACCACTTAATATAAAGACATAAAACGCAATAGCAGAAAACTTAAAATTAAAAAGAACTTAAACTACATTACGACGCTTATAAGGCAATAAGTTATAAATTCTTAACTAAATTAAATTGTTTTAAACCTTTGGCTAAAGGGAGGGGTACTATAATGGGACTAGCCCAGTTATAGTAGGAATGTTGTGACGGTGCTAGAGCACGTCACCTGCTACTTTGCCGTTTCCTAGGCAATTTGCGGCAGTGTGTGGCAATTTGCTGTTTCCTAGGCAATTTGCCGTTTTCTGGGCAATCTGCTAAATCCTACTATATTCTACTAAGTTGCTATTGGCTCGCTTACTACTAGCGCCTTAATGACCTTTTATATCTTACTAGTCTCTACCAGTCTTCTTCTTCTCCTTAGCTTAGTATTCTTGTATAGTAGCAATCTACAAGCTTTGGTTTAAAAGCAATTGTATAAGCCTGTTATATTATACTAAGCTCTCCCTATATTGCCTAGGAAGGCCTTAATAATATCCTACCCTAAAAGAAGACCTTTGTCTGTAATAACGCGTTAACGTGTTATACTTAGACATTAAAAAACTTATACTACTACGTCTAGGAAGGCCTTGATAATATCCTACTTTATAGGCCAGACTGTACTTAACCTGCACTCCTAAAAGAACCCTAGAATTAAAACTAAACTATATAATTCTAATAAACCTTAGGAAGCCAACAATGGTACCTAAAGCGAGCTTATTTAAAAGACCTGCCTCTACCTAAGAGGAATATAAGATCTAGTTGGGATCAAAAATTGAAGACAACGATGATGTTATAAACATGTATAAGTAGATTTATGCCCTTGCAGCTAATTAAAAGGTTAACTGTCTTTAAGCCTAAAGCATACAAGAGACTCTAAAGGAGATCCTAGAAAGCCTTGCTGCCTTATAAAATAGCCTAGCCTCCCCTTTATAAAGCCCTAGTTAACCTATTTGCTTAATTAAATGTAATATACTAGAGAGTACGGATATGATAATAAAGTAATTAAAGTCTATTAGGCTCCTTAACCCCCTACTATTGTTAGATGGCATAGACCTAATCTTTAAGAATTAGAGGATCTAAGTATAAGGAAAGCTCCGTGTTAACTATAACTATTTCCCCTCTAAAGAAGCTAAAATACTCTACCTCTTTAGTTAAACTGTTAGGGACGCCTAGTAATACCTCTAGGCCAAGTTTAAGGATAAGTTACCTGTTTAGTTTATATCTATTAACAAGATAATACAGCACCTGGCTGTTATTTATATTGATCCAAATAAAGTATAGGATGCCCGTTATGACTATAATCGCCTAATAATAAAATTAAACTAATCCTTTACTGAGTTTTAGACCTAATTCTTATACCTAGCAGGCGAAGGCTAGGTTCCCCCTAGGAACTACTGTTTAGACCTATATAACAAGCTAACGGTCTAACTATAGAAGAAGATCGCGGTAGCCTTAGATAACCTACTAACCTACTAAAGACTTGCAGCCTAATATTTGTTGCTAGATTTAGAACTAAAATAAATTGATGCTTATTCTAACTAACTAAAGAAGTCCCGTAGCAACTAAAACCTATCCACCACGCCAACAGGAGCTGGCGTTAGAAGACAAACCATAACCGCCCCTATACTAAAAGCGGCTACAACTACCTACTTATAAGCCTCGTCCGAATTGCTATATACTATGCCTTTAGCCAATGCTCATTGCAACACCCTAATTAACCCTGCCATGGTTACATACTTTAATTATAAAAAGGATAGTTACTTTGCTATATCCTGCCTAGAGCTAAAGGATATAGGTAATATTAAGGAGATAGAGGAAGAAAAAACGTCTAATAAGTTAGGAAAAGAAGAACCCTAGGGAAAGACTCCCCCCTAGGGTATCCTATTAATCTTAAAGAGATTAATCTAAGTTAGC
>Ga0307507_10010269_pt1 | contig 12160 bp, 9 predicted proteins | sample 7_EM_MG_FD_207223 | JGI IMG/M metagenome (GOLD analysis project Ga0307507, IMG submission 207223) | Populus trichocarpa ectomycorrhiza microbial communities from riparian zone in the Pacific Northwest, United States - 7_EM | ecosystem: Host-associated > Plants > Roots > Unclassified | place... | reverse complement strand
CGGTTTTTTTAAATTATTTACACAAGTATTGGGTTGGTTATACTCATTTGAAAATACCCCAAAATGAGGTTCACGCTTATCCCTTGATGCACTATAGTCTGGGGTGAAGTTGGAACCTCTGCTGGTGAGCAACTGAGCGGGAGGGGTATCTCTCGGGATGCTAGAGGAGCTGTTTTCCGTGTGGTATCTATGGTGGTAAGGGTGTTATCTTGTGGATCTAGGTATACGTTTGGGGTTAGTGTGAGGGGTTACCTGCTGGACTGTTGGGTGCCCCAATTCCTGTCAAGAAAGCTCCCAAGAGTGGGCTGATACAATTCAAGGCCTTGGTTGCCGTATGAGGCTTCCTGGGGGTTTTGGGGTAGGCTGCCAGCGGCACTAAGGCAGTAGCCTTCAAGGATGGACGGGGAACTCTGTTCTGAGCTAGCGATATCACTCTCATCGGAGTGGCTAATTTGGGGACAGAGACTTTGCCCCACTTGATCCCATACTTGCTTCTCAGGGAGGTTGTAAAAAGGTGCATCAGCTTCCTGCTGCCAGCCCAAGTCTTCCTCGAGATAGGGGGGCAGTGTCGATGGGGATCGGTACTCTATACCGAATCCTGCCCCCGCAAAATTGCTCCCGTCGCTGTTACACGCCAAGTTTTGAGGCCGTTCATACGCAACGAGGTGGTAGCCCGGAAACACGACAGGGAGATGACCGAGATGGCCTCGGTTATAAGATATTTGGGGGCTGCTCACAAATCCGTAGTCTCCTGATGGATCTGTTTTAATCTCCTGAGGCTCCTGCCTTGAATTGCAGGGTTGAGGTTCGACGTAGTAAAGCATTGGAGGTTGAGTATTGGAAATTGAGTACAAACCAGGTATTACTGAGGGGAAATTGGAGTGAATAAAGAATACAGGAAGGGTATTTGAGAGCCGGAGAGCTGGAGCCGTATGAGATAAATGAAGTTCGGACGTGATTGACCTTTTATAAATTCTCGTATCTAACGAAAACTGAAATGGTGATTGCTGGGAACTTGGGCAAAGCACCTCTAGTTATTTAGCCAGGAATAAAACTTGCATAATTTGACTTCGTTGACAACGCAGTAAAGCCGGGGGAGGGCGTTTTTTTTTGGGGGGGGGGACGGGGGAGGGAGGCCATAGGCGTTAACTCACTTGGTACCGCTTTTTCGCTCCCGTCTTGGGTCTATCTGCAGACGGACCGGTTGTTATCGTTTGCCCATTAAAAACGGTTGATAAGTGGCGCACGGGGGGCTCGATCTAATTGGTCTCGATCAACTTCACTTCTTCAACTCCGATCGCCCCACCCTACAGACTCCCTGTTCCTAGCTAAAGGCAAAAACGAAGCCAGAAACTAATCGCTCATTGGTCCCTAATACCAAGGGCTTTGTATGCGCAAAACAAGAGGGATATGATCAATTGACCGAGATTTCGGAAGTTCCCCGAGGGTATTTCTGGGACATCTCAGGTTTAATGATAGACTAGCTCGCAGGCGCCCGCTTGATCACCAAGTCCTCCCCGCTGCAAGCAGCGGCACACCTGACCACGGCTTTTGTTCTTATCATACGAGAATAGCGACAAATTACCTCGGGGAACAATTTCCTCTGCTGAAGCACCCCGACTGCCGAACCCTCGCTAGAGACCTTAGGCCCCATCGTTGCGATTCCTTGGACCGAATGGGGAAATCGTACGTATAGGCGTGTAAATAGGTGGCTAAGATTTTATAAAAAGAGTTACGGATTTTTCCCTCCTAGCCTTTATGGGTTGTCTACTCATTGCCTACTAAGCCTTGGGCTGTCTTTCGATTTGACCGTCAGTCACAATTTGTCACCAACTCTTGGCAAATCATGCCCTACCCAGCGGTGCCCCATTTTCAATGCAAATGCCAGGAGAGAAACTTGAGATTTCTGGTGAACAAGTATAGTAGATTTGCCTAGAGCAGAAAGAGCCATATCTAGAACCGAGAGGATGGGAGAAAGTAGGGAATTCTAGGAAAAGAGTGAAAAAAGAGGAGGGGAAGAAGACGATTTACGGGACATACTTATTTACAAAACATTATATACCTAGAGACATAATAGTATAAGATGAGAAGGACGATAGATCAAATTTGAATTTGGGCTTGGCTCGAGTGATTACGTATGACCTGGCGATCGCAAGGCGACCCTTCAGAGAGTTGCCTATCCCTCACCGCGCGCTCGGGCCTCTGCATGTCTTAAACTTCCTGGACTTGGGAAGAATTATAGATTAACCCTCGCAGAATTCGTTCCAAAATGTCAAGTACAACCCGATATATGACGGATATTCCCATTCGTAAAAATGCACGAGACGAATCGAGGAGAGCTTCGGAGCCAATAAGGATCACCCCGACAGTTTCGGCCACAAAGCTTCGACAGACCGCACCTACCGTACAATATCAAGCCCTCACCATCTCGGGTTTTGGTGTTCCGGGGTTGGGTGGGGTGATGGCTGATGCTTATTTCGATGGTGGGCAAATGTGGAGTTGCTACCCTTCACATGGGGACTAAATGTAGGTCTCTCTTTGTCGCCATTTGTGCCGACATCTAAATGTATTTACCAACCATAGTCGTTTGGCCATCCAAAGGCGCGTTTAGCTACGACACGGTATACCTATTGAAGACCGATATTCTTAAAGACAAAGAGTCTAGGCCGTGTTGCGTGGCAGGCGCAATACCTATTCAAATGATAATAACCCCGTTGATCGTGTTTACGCTCTCGACACAGTACGTTTTTCCAACTCTCTTCACCACTACCAATCCACGCTCCTTTCGAAAACTGCTATTGAACCAGTAGGGGAAGCGGCGAATGAGGTGAAAAAAAGATTCTATGACCGAGAGTGCCTTTAAAAACAGTTCTTTTTTCTTTTCTTTTTTTGTGCAACATTACTTGCCAACTACCTATCCTTGGGCGGCGTGAAACAATAGTAAAATTCGGTTCTAGCACGCTAAGGCCAGATCGGGCAGCCACCAGCTGTGCTTGGTGAAATCGGCTCTTCAGTCTTTCGTGCTCAAATCACTCATCACATGAGGTCAGCTTCCAGTCTCACATCGCCCAAGGGGTAGGGAAAAAAAGATTCTATGGCCGAGAGTGCCTTTTAAAACGGTCCTTTGTTTTCTTTCTTCCTGTGCAACAGGCATACATCAATTATCCTACACCCCACTGTTTCCCCCAGACTTGATCGCTCTTTTGCCACCAATTGCCGGTGCTCGCCACGACATCACCAGTCCTTCTACAGGTCGCTCTTTGATTGAATTGCAGCCCCTATGTATTATACTAGTTGAAGTGTTCGTGATGCTGTTGAGTCAGCACCTCTAGCAACTATGGCCGCAACTCTTAGCTCGTCCTGAACAATGAAGAAGAAAAAAGACTTCAATTGAGATAAAGATTATTTAAATATGCTGGAGGGCTAAAATTGAAGTAGCCACTGCGGAGTCAGGGAATACCGGTATGGAAATTACGGAAACAATTAAAAAAATTAAAAAACTAAAAGAATCTCCGGTGGGAGCAAAGGGATGGTATTATGCAAAGTCTTAAGTTTTGTTTTTTCCCTTAACTGCTAACCCTAATCTCCCTACTCCCAGGCTCCCGCCGCTACCTCATTCCCAACCTTCGAGCATATTTATCTCCCAGTTAGACCGCCTTTGATCTACCTTCCGAGTGAGCCAAAAGTTGCCACCGTGGTTACTTGGGTTGCCGACCCATAGGGGCTGTAAGAACCCACACTTCGCTATCGGGTGCTACAGTTACTAAAGTACAGCCAGTGCACCCTTCCAGATACTATATTTCAAGCAGAAGACAGGAGGTGCAAGAGGAAGGAACACAATATTACGCAAACTAGCCTGTGGGAATCACACAGTTTACTTTCTTTTTTCTCATCTTTTGAGGAACAGATGGCTGCACAAGAATGAAGATATCAATTCGAACGGCGAAAAAACCCAGTTCCTGCAAACACTCCGAACACCAACAAGCAATCAAGTCTTCTTAACCTACTGCTTCGGGGACCGGTTGGTAGGGAATGAAAAAAAAGGAGAAAGCAGCGCTCCTTTCCTGTCAGCCACAGTAGTATTACAATCAATTGTTAGACTAACTTAGACTCTAGAAGCACTCTTGAACTTCAGAGCGGGGATGTGAGTGAGAGTAGAGTTACTTCACTATGTTTCTAGGGTATATACCGGAAAGGTTAAGCTTAATCACAGTGTACAGCACAATGGGCTTGAACGAAAGAAAGTTCTAGCTATGGCGTGATAAGGTCAAACCTCTACGCGTGGGGGAAGAGTGATTGGGAGGAAGCTCTGAGATCACAATGGGTCACTCGGGGGGCTAGTTGCAAAACAGGACGCCCAGCAGAGAAACACAGGCAAAAACGCACCAATAGTGGGGCTTTCTTGACCATTACCCAATGGATTCTGTTATAATGAGCTTCAACGAAACTTTCGAAAATGGCTAAGTGCCTGAAATACAGAGCACCTTTTGCCAATTTTCATCTGCCCCATACAGAAAGTGAGGCACTCGAAGCAATCGAGGCCGGTTGCAATATATCTTTTGCGTGCAAAAGCCACAGGGGGCGCTCAAAGAAAGAATCGATCATCCCTGAATCCTGGTTGAGCAGAAAAATCCGAAATGTTATGTCCCAAGAGGCCTCAGAGCAGTTTATTTTCTGCTTTCACTCTTGCAATCCTTTCAATGAAACTCGTTTAATTTTGCCGGATCAAGTGACCCCGATTCTGGTGTTGTGGTCAATGCCAAACAGCCCCTATTTGCTGGTATCAGGTAACTTTACCCTCCCAGTCCCCATAATTCCCCGGCTATAGTGTAAAGTAATATTCAGAGTTTTGCTATTTGTTAGCGCTCTTCTCAATGGCGCAGTTAAGCATCACCCCGCAACTACCGATAGATCACCGGAGGAGGTCTGATATAGCATCGGGTGAGCAGTAGCTTGAGGAATGGGGGGTGCCGTAGGGCTAGAGCACTACCCTATTTAAATTAAGGAAGAAGAGAAAAGATATAAAGAAGCATTCGTCAAGACAAAATTCGAGGGAATCAAACCGTTCTTCGTAGGAAGCTTCAGCACCATGTCTAGGTGGAAACTAAGCTAAAGTATTGATGGGGGTGGCACGATCGCGCAGGCCTATTGACTAGAGGAGATGTCGAGGTGTATGTACGTGCTTGCCTATTGGAGGTTGCTAGCTGACGACTACTTAATTAGTGAAGCTTCTACATGTATAACCTTATACGTCGGTTCATGCCCTAGTGTGCCCACACACGTCCACACTTCAATGCTCCTCCATAATATATGCACTTCCTGTTACTTGCGTTTCCCTATGTTGCTAACACAACGTTCTATTATACTACTAGGATTATTATACCATCAGGTATCGTATAGGGGAAAACAAAAGAAAATTGAAAAGAGAGGCTACAAAAGTAGCCAAGAAAAAGAAATCCAAAAGAGGCATCCAAAATTGAATTGAGAGGGGAGCTAAAATATCAAAAGATAGACCAAGTACCAAACCCACCAAAAGAAGGTGTTATAAAAACACCAACCCAAAAATAATAATAATAAAACCCCAGATTATGTCCCGCGTCTCCCCCGGCGCTTTCCCTTAACAGCATATCCGACACCGCTATTCTCGACCGGTTTTTTCTGAGAAACCTGCCTCGATTTCTCGCTCCTTCCTCTCTGCGCCTCCTGCCGCTCAATGAGCCTCGACGCTCGTGCCTGCTCTTTGGGTCCTCTCCTCTCCTCCGGGAGCACATCTATCTTTTTGCCCTCTTTTGCGACCTCTGATTCTCGCCCTATAGCCAAACCTCTAGGATCTGGACATGCCCGGCAAGTAGAATTCTCACTGAAAGCATGGTTGGGATGAAGACGGCAGATTTGGAGACCACACTTTTTGAAGCACCGGGAGGTAGACACCTTGTAGCACTTGCGGCAATGGTGGGTCTGTATCATTTGTGCTGTAGGGGTATTTTGAGAGTGGGAGATGGGGTGTGGTCGGATGAGTTGGACGTTCAGCTTTGGTCCTGTGGTAGGCCAGCTGCCGATGTTGTGGTTGGGGTTGGTTTGTATGGTGTGCACCCAGTGTAGTAGTGAGTGCTATATGCTGGAACCAATGTCAGTATGATTTCGTTCTGGCGTTGATAATGGAGAAAGAGATGAGGTGGGAAAGATAAAGTTTCTAGGGGAGTTATTTGATGGCGGGGGAAATATGTGGATGGTGAGATAAACGGCCATAAGAGAAGCTGGCCTAGGACACAACTAGGATGGCTAGGGAAAGAGAAGAGGAGGTCCGAGATAGAAAATATAAAAACAAGAGCAGGTAGTAATAACAGGTGGCCCTCGGCGGTTATGAGAAAGCTGCTTACCTTTTCCAAGCAATTTATGAGAGAGTGGAAAAGTAGCAAGAACATGGGGGACAGATATCGAGATGGGCATCCTGAGAGGAATGGGGACCCTTATATAGCTAGAATCCCTCCAGATACCCTACCTTCATCCGCTTCCTACAATGAAAGGTTTCAACAATGCGCGATTCTACGCGTTTTGAAACAAAAAGTATTTCAAGCTTGCTGAATGTTTTTACCCATGCTGAAGAGAAATTATCACACTACGGGGACCTCTCTTCAGATTTGTTTCAAGTAGGTGCCGCTCTCAAATGAATGCTCCAATGCTGGGGAAATAAAGAACAGAAAACAGGCTGTCTTTATTAACCACTCTGCCGATAGTGAAGAGGTCTCCTCTACACACACCCCGAGAGGTGGCTTCGGAAGCATCCTAGCTTATAAGTAGTTTATTTACATTCTTCACTCGAGCCTAGCTATCTTTAAGTCTCTTCTGTCCTGCCATGGCTACATGAAAAATGATCACAGTAGAAGTAAGATGATGGTCAGAGAGAGTGTGTAGAGCGAAGGAATGTAATTGGTGGAGCACACTTGAAGGCAAGCAAAGAATGGGCAAAAAGGGCAAATATATTGAGAGAATGTTTCTAAGGTGCTATTCTGACAGCACATAGGGAACTTGAGTTAAACACAGAGATATTTAACAATGCTAAATAGTTTTCCTTCAGGGAAAGTATTAATCATTAAGGGTCACTCGGGGTTAAAAGGTTCAGAAAATGGATTCCCTCTAGCTCTCTTACGATAGTGAATCGATAAGGCACAGGCAGAAGCTCACGCCGTAAAGGAGAAGCGGCCGTCGAGCGAGCACCGATGTGAGGCTGCCGTGAAGGACTCAGAGAATTTTAGTGCCCTGAGGGGACTGGTTTCAAGCGATGTGTAATCGCGGGCCGAATACGATACATAGGTTGACCACCATAAGCCGTATTTAGTTCTACTTGAGTTTCTTTTCTTTGTACTTACATGGAACAACGAACACACTCTTTTGTTTCCTATTTCACTCTTTTGGCGAAAATCCCATCAGTATACCCTAACTTGACATACCACAATGGGATTACTCCATGATCTTGCTGTTGAGGGTGATTGCCAGCCACCTGTGGAACGGGAATGTGTGCTCTCAAGATCCAACCCCGGAGAGGCGGAGCCTACTCAAGTCAAATATATGCGGGATGCGAGAGGTAGCAGGCTTGAATCACCACGGCTCGCGACTTCCGGGTACGCCTAACATATTCTAGCTACCCAAGTTAATTTTGAGCCTAAAACATACAGGCAGCTCCTTGAGTTGTTCGGGTAAACGACGATACAGGGGCACTCCTTCACAGGTTTGACACGATAGGCGACTACGAGGGGCTTGGAGAACGCTGCGTGAAGAGCCCAAAGGGCTATTATCATCAGAAAGGAATTTGGGTTTTGGCTCTTCTTTCTCCACGCTTCACATCCACAATACTATTCCAAATAACAAAATCCTCGAGCTAATACTAGCAGAAGCTTGACCTTTGCTGCAACCACCACAGAACAGAACAGACCTTGTACGCTATATCATACCAATAATAAATATCCAGGCTCCAGTTTTTGGCAAAATACGGCAAGCCCTCAAAGCGGCCAATGGTGAAAGGGTCGTTCGATACTATAATTTATTAGCAACTCTCTAGATAAATTCCATTCTAGCACTAGAGAGCCACTATGGTACCCAGAGCCAGCCGTTGCTGCTAGTCCCTATATTACACGGGCCTTGAAACACAACCTGATTGTTTTCTATGAATGTTTCATCAAGGCCTATTAAACTCTGTTAGCTGGAAAAACCTACTTCTAGGCACATTGCTTTTCCCCTGCCATCGGGCGAACTATAGTGCCTCCGGTATGATATGGGGAATACTCATATGCGAGAAGAAGGCAAAAACCCTAAGTGTCGAGAACAGCGCTGCTCATTGAATTGCCCATGATCCACGCAAAATCTCCCTTTTAGTGAATGGACGGCAAAGCTATGGCACATAAGAGTGACTACTCGTTCTAAATAAAAAGGCGGCAAAAGAAAACTCGTTCCCTTCTTCTCTTGAATTTTTATCCCTTCCTCCCGCGACCCCGCCAATCACTAATATCATGCCGTATGGTTAAGAGTCCGATTCTACCCTCTCATATAGGTCTGATTTGCGTTACAGCCTTATACTAAGGGAGACTAAAGCCTCCAGTCTCCGAGTTCCCATGGGGCAGAGTGTATTAATTCTCCCGCCCTAAGCGATGGCTTGTTCAATAGTAATAGCTCATGGCGGTGAGGAATGAGCTCCTAGGCCTGCTGATTTCACAAGTGTTAATTGGCCCCTGACCCCGGACCACTGAGTGAGCTAGGCACCTCATGTGGTATTACCGCCGGAAAAAAAATACTTATTCTCCTGGCTGTAGATTTTGGGTTTTCGCCGAGGTTAAATCTACTCACGTACTACGCAACTTATCAAAAGTCCAATTTGGCCCTCTAATAACTCATCTAATTAGATTTCTTTCCTCCTTGCGTCCCAACTCCTACACCCGACAGCAATGAGGTATCCCTAGCAAGCTGAGCTAAAGAAAGGAAAGGAAAGAAGTGTAAGAGGGGAGAAAAACAGAATCAACAGGTATCTAGAGCGATGGGTTGTTGCGCTGAAGGTCTCAAATTCTCAAGCCACTACACAAGGAGCAAATCCCCCTAACTCCTTCGAGGTCCCGACGGGTCGGCGCTGGTAGCACTTTACTGTCCTTTAAGTTTGACTTAAATACCGGGACTCTCTAATAACTAAATATCCCCCCTTGCTACGCAAGCTTCCATCCTGTTTGCTACCTTTGACCTGGTAATAGGAGCTGAAGCACTCGTGACACCCGACTTGAAAGTTGAAAGCAATTCCCTGAATGAGAGAATGATAAGTTATGAACTTAGTGTCATTGAGCTTAGCTGTTATACACTCGCCAATCTTAGCATGCCAGACAGCCCCGAGCCGTATATCTGCGCCCCGCAAGTCTCTCCAAATCATGTCTTTCCGACAGCCCAACCCACTCTTTTTCCACCACGGACATCCCACGCGCGACTATCTCTTTGCACAGTACGGGACCCCCCCCCACCATTAACTATCAGTGCTGAATACCCACAACTTTCCTTCTTTTAAGGATCTATCAATTCCGGCAATGCATTAGATATTTAACAGATAACCCTGTCATTGTTGTCCTTAACGGGAGGTGACTTTTTTTCCAAAGCTAGCAGGATAAGTATGAGTTCCTGAAATGACACAATGTGAAAATTCCTAGCTGGCGCAGTGGTTAACATGTCAAGAAACAATTAACCTCCTGTGCAATTAGCAGGAGCCCAGGCGTTCAATTCCCCTCAAAATGAGTTATTATTGAACAATCCGTCACGTAGGGTAGGCGGACAACAAAGGATACCTGCCCTACGGGAACTGGGAGACTGAAGACCTTAAGCCTTAATAGGGCTGTAGCGCAAATCAGACCTGCTGCGAGGTGGTAGAATCCGACTCTAGACCTCACCCCTAAGGATGAGGACAGCGATCGGCGGGGTAGCAGAACAAAAATCAAACAAGAATTTCTTTTTTGCTTTTCCCTTATTTTTTTTGCTTTGCTTCCTCTAATTTTAAGAGAAACCAACCGCAAATTCTAAATGCTATATAGCCTCTCTAGTACTAGACTGTTAAAGGTGTGGCCGCGAACGAGTCTGGATTCGAGGAGTTGCGCACCATTGATGTATAGTGCAAATTGACTCAAACCGGGTCCTCTGAACAAGCCAAACGCGATTCTGAACTAGTCAACCACAACACAAAGTTATGATGAAAAAAAAGCGCTGAGATGAAGCTATTGGAAAGGAGAAGAGGCTAGCGCTTTTTTCTTTTTGATTAAAGGCTGTAGAAAAATGTAGTTCAAGATTAAAAAGTGAAAATTTTGGTGAGAGTGGAACAAAGGATAGAATCTACCTAGTACCATACTGAAAAATACTGTGACATGTAGATGACTAAGATATCGCAAAACCAAATAATTGTAAAATTATGAGCCTAATACAAAACCACTATTTTCAACAATAACGAATTCAATTTTGTGTCAGAATCACGATGCCACCTATTAACAACAAACGGAAGCATATGCGCACTATAGGATCCGAAGAAGGCCGTGCCAAAAAGCCATGCGAGTCACCTGAATCACACTCTCCCGCTTTGAATGCCAATCAATTTCCATCAAGTAGTCAGCAGAACATGGCAGCCAATATCGCAAACAGGTCAGATCCGGAATTCAATGGGCATTCACATAATCCGACCATCTCCTCTGATAACACCACAAGCAGTCCAAGTACAACAAGAGGGCCCTCCCAAAGCACACTATGGCGAAGAGCTCAGAAGGCAAAGGAGAAGAAGCAGCAACAAAAGGAGCAAGCGCAGAGCAGTCAAGGTGATGCTGAAAGCAATTGGGAGGATATAGAGAAACTGGTAGAGGAGAAATGGCCAATGGTGGCAAGGGAGATTCGAGCAACAGTTCTTAAAAAAGGTATAATAATTCTGAATCCAATAGTAAATGGATTTGAGAAGGATGTGACTAATATGTCACAAACGGTGACTAAGCAAGGCAGACTCTCACATGACTAATAGTTATTAGTCATTGGTTGGTTATCTTTCACGCTATGAGATCAGTTGACTCATAGGATTTTACATGACGACGCGATAGCGTGTCATTGGTTTATTATGATTGGTTGATATTTGACATGACGCACGATTGTGGTCATGTGGTTTATGTATTTCGCACATGACTCATAGTTATGAGTCATGGGTTTCACGCATGTGACCCCATTAGGACACATGACTTGTTTTATGGGTTTTGATTGGTTGCGAGATAGGGCGCAGCTGACTCGGACGAGTCAGCTGATGGATTTCACACTATGACTCATTACAAGTCATGAGTCACGTGACGCGAGAGTATGAGTCACGCAGGGTTAGGGTTGAGGGAAGAACCCCTATATAAGGGCACTATCGGGGCATGGGATTTGGGTCACAAACCATCTCCTCTACACACCCGGCGATTGAAATCTCAACACCATGAGAATTCATCGTCAACATCCACCACCACCGCACTCTCAGTGAGCTGCATTTGCACTCTCCATGAGCTGCACCCTCCCCCTCCCGCCTTACCTCCCTTATCATGTCCTTGGGCCCTGGCGTCCTTGTTTCTAGGGGTCGTTTGGCTCTATCACCCCCTCTTTTCGCTCGCCCTTCGCTCCCTCGCTTAGCATTCGCACGGTCGGCAACACCCTCTCGCCCATGTTACAGACGGCTGGGACTACAGTTCGCAGTAGGAGAAAACTCTTCAACAGGCTATGGTCGATTTCTCCGTTCTCTTCACCTCCGTTAGAGCCTGCCTAGTCAGACACGCACACGGTTACCGATAGTTCCCACGGTTATTGGGTCTACCCCTCCTCTCCCCCCTTCAGGTCTCGTCCCGTTGCTCGGTTACAGCTACAATCCACTCACTCGGCTGGCACCCTACTGCCCTTTTACCTTACTCCGCCCTCGCGAATTCTCCACGGTCGCACCCCTCGGTTACGCTCAGTCGTCGTTTTGCACTGCCTCGGTGGCGGATGTCAACGCCTTGGGTTCTCGAGTAATGTACGCAACGCCGCAATGGTTTATAGTGGCCCCCGCTCCCCCATTGTTCTTCTTTTATTGTCGGTTACTTTGGGTTTCGTTAGTGGTTATAACAATTATTTATTTTGTTGGCGTCTACGGCAAGGG
>Ga0307507_10010267_pt1 | contig 12162 bp, 4 predicted proteins | sample 7_EM_MG_FD_207223 | JGI IMG/M metagenome (GOLD analysis project Ga0307507, IMG submission 207223) | Populus trichocarpa ectomycorrhiza microbial communities from riparian zone in the Pacific Northwest, United States - 7_EM | ecosystem: Host-associated > Plants > Roots > Unclassified | place... | reverse complement strand
CTGCCTATGTAGCCGCCTTATTTTTTTACCCTTCTTTCCTTTCTTACATCCTCCCTACCTAGGGAGGCACTAGAACGGCAGCCAGCAGAGGACCGTTGCTAGAACTAGATAACTATCGCTAGAACCAGACAACCGTCGCCAGAACTAGACAACCGTTACCAGAACCAGACGACCGTCGCTAGAGCCAGACAACTATCGCCAGAGCCAGACAACTGTCGCTAGAACCAGACGACCGTCGCCAGAACCAGACGACCGTCGCTAGAGCCAGACAACCGTCGCCAGAACCAGACGACCGTCTCCAGAGTCAGACGACTGTCGCCAAAACCAGACGACCGTCGCCAGAGCCAGACGACCGTCGCCAGAACCAGACAACCGTCGCTAGAACCAGACGACCGTCACCAGAACCAGACGACCGTTACCAGAACCAGATAACCGTCGCCAGAACTAGACAACTGTCGCTAGAGCTAGACGACCGTCGCTAGAACTAGACGACCGTCGCCAGAGCCAGACGATAACAACTAGCCAGCGAGCACTATAAACGATTCAATCGATTGATCGAATCAAGGTAGCACAGACAGGTAGGCACAAATAGGGAGATACTGACGGGTAGGCAGATACAGACAGGTAAGCAGATACAGATAGGCAAGCAGATGCAGATAGGTAGGCAGATGCTAACGGGTAGGCAGATATAGACAGGTAGGCAGATATAAACAGGTAGGCGATGCAGATAGGTAGGCAATGCAGATAGGTAGGCAATATAGGCAGGTAGGTAAGTTAATAGGTAGATAGGTAGAAGAGAACCATCGCTATATTATATTAAATTATCTAAAATAATATTATTTATTTTGCTAGCCTTATAAATAGCTTTAAAGTAGCTTTTATTTATTTAAAATATATTATTAGTATAAAAGAGGTAAATATAATTATAGTTACCAAATGCGCAGATTACTGGCAGGTTGCGCGCAGGTTGCGTATAGGCTGCGCGTAGGCTGCGTGTCAAAAAAACACAATATAGGCTAGTCGGTCGAGTTGCCAAATGACCTTAACTGCGCGCCAATTGCGTCAACCACCAACCATTGAGGCCATTGAAAGGGTACCATATTTTGCCGATATGGCGGGAAATACTTAGTCCTAGCCCTAAGTTGCGAGCTAGGACACCCTAATAATAGAGGGATCTATATATTGGCCTGCTTAATAGATGACTTAGTAAGAATAGATGGATGGAAGTAGATAGTCTTACCTATAATAGGAATAACTGCTAAAAAATAATATAAAGACTGTTCTATGATTAACTACGGAGCTACTAATAAATTTATAGATACCTAATTTGTGTGTATACACAACCTACTAACCTTACCCCTTACTAAAGCCCGCGCCCTACAACTCGCTAACGGTAGTTATACTACACAAAAGATTACTTATATGGCACAACTCTACCTAGATATAAATAGACACCAAGAAGAGCTTTGGGCCTATATTATACCTCTTACCAACTACCCTATTATCCTTAGAATGAACTGGCTTGAGTAGTACAACCCTATTATTGACTAGATAAAAAGAGAAGTAACTTTTAACTTTAACTACTATAGAGAGACCTGCCTAGGGCATGGCCTAGCCGCCTCTACCTACTCCCTAGGCTATTAACCCAAAGAACCCCTGATTATACCACCTACAACTAACTGTTACTATATTAGTACCGCAGCTTTCTATTATATAGCACAAAGAAAGATCTGGGCCATTATAGTAGCCTCCTGTTCACGGCTATATAAATTTAATAAAAAATAGGATTATATCCTTTATAGTAATAGGATAGATCTAGTGGACCTTTTAGAGAACAACACGCCCGCGGAACTTAATAAACTCTTACCCTTAGACTTTAAAAAGTTTATAAGACCTAAGAAAGAACTTACTAATAAGGAACTCTATAAACTTTTCCCTAAAACGTACTATAACCTCATTAAATTCTTCTTATAAAAGAGCGTAGATACGCTCCCCCTATATTAACCTAACAACCATGCCATTAACCTAGAGGAAGGTAAAATGCTACCTTATAAGAGACTCTACCTAATGTTAAAAGATGAGCTTCTAGCTATAAAAAAGTATATTAACGAGCATCTTAATAAAGGGTTTATCTGTCCTAGCATATCCCCTATAGCCGCCCCCATCCTTCTTACTAAGAAGCTAGGAGGAGGTATCTAATTCTACATTAACTATAGAGGGCTTAACGCTATTACGATTAAGAATTGATACCCTGTACCACTTATACATAAGACCCTTAAATGGCTTAGCTAAGCTAAGATCTATACTAAGCTTGATATTATTGCCGCTTTTAACCGCCTCCGAGTGCAAATAGGTGACGAATAGAAAACCGCATTTGTATTACGTTTTGGCTAATTTAAATACAATGTTATACCCTTTGGCGTATATAACGGCCCAGGCAGCTTCTAAAGCTATATTAATAATACCCTATAAGATTACCTTGACGACTTCTACTCCGTGTATTTGGACGACATACTTATCTATAGTAACGACCCTTCTAAGCATACTGAGTACGTCTAAAAGGTGATATAGCGCCTTAGAGACGTAGGGCTCTATACTAATATTAAGAAATGCAAATTCTTAGTTACAGAAGTAAAATACCTTGGACTAATTGTTACTACTAAGGGTGTCTATATAGACCCTAAGAAGGTATACATAATTACTAAATGGCAAGCCCCTAACTATATTAAGAATGTATAAGCCTTCCTCGGTTTCGCTAACTTCTACTAGAAATTTATATACAACTTCTTAGGCATAGTAGCACCACTTATAGTAATAATGCGAATAAAGGGCCTTTCTGTAAAAGGAAAAAAAACGCATCTATGCTTTATCTAGACGCCTAAATACGAGAAGGCGTTCTAAAACCTTAAAAACGCCTTTACTAAAGCACCTATCCTAGCTTCCTTTATACCAGGATAATAACTCTATCTTAAAACCAACTCCTTAGATCACGTTAACGCAGGCATCCTCTTCTAGATAGGTAATAACGGTCTCCTCTACCTAGTTGCATTCTACTCATCTAAGCTTATACTATAAGAGTGTAACTATAAGATCTATGATAAAGAACTCCTTGTAATTATACAAGTGTTTAAAGAATTTTAACTAGAACTCTTCTTAGCAGAACCCGACCAGCCAACTAAAGTCCTTACGGATTATTACAACCTTAAGTACTTTATAACCACGAAGTAGCTAAACCGACGCTAAGCATATCAGAACGAGTTCCTCTCTGGTTTTAACTTTAAAATTATATATAGGCTAGGAGTACTAGGCACTAAGCCTAATAGCCTAATACGCCGCTTACAAGACCTTCCTTAGTTAGAAAATAACCCCCATAATTAGTTCTAACAATAGATAATCCTAAAAGTACGGAACTTAGCCCTAGGTATGCTACCTATAACAGAGCTAACTACACCTCAGCTTTATACTATAGAACTAGAATTACCTCCTGAAATTAATAAGCTTATTACCGTAGTATATAACACCTCCGTTAACCTACTACTGTATTAACTTATTGCCGCGAAGACCGCTAGTACCTATACGCTACCCACTAACCTCCAAAGCTTGGGCTAGATTAATATAGCAGCCTTAGAAGTAAAAGAAAATAGGCTCTATTATAGAGGCCGCCTATTTATCCCTAACTTAGAAAACCTATAACGGCAACTAATCCAAATGGCCCACAACCTCCGGTTAAGAGGCTATTTAGGCAAAGGAGAAACCTATAAGCTTCTTAGCCAATACTACTTCTAGCCTAAGATAACAGACTTAGTTAAACACTTTATAGGTGCCTACTATAGTTATAAGCGTGCTAAGGCCTTTAATATAAAGTACTAAGGACTACTATACCCTCTACCAGTACCTATACGATAATGGGCAGATATTGCTATAGACTTTATTATTAACCTACCACCCTATAAACAACACGGACGTACCTATAAGAATATCCTTATAATAATATGCCGACTTATAAAAGAGCGCCACTACGTCCTAACTAAAGGCGTAGTTATTAGCGATATTACTAATACCTTCCTCTACAAAGTCTACTAATTACATAGGTTACCTAACTCAATTACGTCCGACTAAGGTATATAGTTTAACTCTAATGTATAGAGACGAATCTGCTAACGCCTTAGCACCTCTATTAAGATGTTTATATTCTTCCACTATAAAACTGCTAGGCAACCGGAAAAGGCTAATGCTAGCATAAAAGTGTACCTATAATAGGTAGTCGCCTATAGTTAAGATAACTGGGTGGATTACCTTCTACTAGGTAAATTTATAGTAAATAACCACGTCTTAACTACTATAGGACTTACTCCGTTCTTCGCAAACAAGGGTTATCACCCCTAATCTGGCATAGAGCTACTAGAACCTATTAATAAAAAACTACCATATAGAAAATGCCTTAAGATGCTACTTGCCAACCAGCATGCAGACCGCATAAAAAATCTACTTAACTACTATAAGGGAGAAATGGCCTGGGCTCAAGTAAAGCAGGCCTACTTTACTGATTGTTATAGAACGCCACCACCAGAGATACGTGTTGGCGACTAGGTATGGCTAGATGCACGCAATATCTCTATATAGAGGCCTATAAAATTACTTAATTATAAGAATCTCGGCCCCTATTAGATTAAACAAGTTATTAATAGGGGAGCCGTATATAAGCTAAAGCTCCCGCCTGCCCTAGCTACCCGTGGGATATGGCCTATATTTTACCTATAGCTACTATACCTCTACCAGCCTAACCCCTTACCGGGACAGACACAGCCTAAACCTCTACTAATACTAATCCGAGATAAGAACGAAGACGAGAACCACGAGGAGTGGACTATTAAACGAATTATTAACTTAAAATACTTTAGCAAAGGTAGAGAACGGCGGCTCTACTACAGAGCTATCTACACAGGATTCGATATAGATTAGCCAGAATGGTAACTATAGAAAGACTTTAAAAATGTAAAGGATCTAATTAGCAATTTTCACTACGCGAACCCACAGAAACTGGGCCTAAGCAGAGATTTTATGCCTAATCCTCTATGGGAGCCCTTATAGAGTTAAACTGTATATTGCCATATAAGGGCAAATTGCTATTAGATTGCCGCAGATTACTATTATATAATAGCAAAGTGCGATCACGTAACCGGAAAATCATTGAGATGTCTAGGAACTTTGACCGGCGGTTAAAGTTGTCTAATTGGTTAAATTTTTAGGTGCTAAGTCTTATTACGTGACGTTCTTGCAAGCCTTTAGCGATATCCCCTTTTCTTCTCTATACCTTAAGAGTCCCTTTTACATGTACATAGAAATCACAGCGTCGCCGGAGCTTCACCTCTATAGGAGGGGGGGTAGTGTCACGGAACCCCACCGCAGGGGCCTCCATAGGAGAGCCCCATGCTCTCGTGTACACCTCGCGTACAGCTTACGTCAGCTACGCGCAGGTATATCACCTCCTTACGCCCTTGACCCTTACGATCGATCGCGCAACGTCTTGTAGACTCCTCGAATACATACGTTCAGCTGCCACTGTTCCGCGCCTCGTGACAATATAGATGCTCTAGAGCTACATTTAAAATCGAGTCGCTTGGTTAATTCCCATACACTGTAAAGCTTAGAGTTATAAGCCTAGTGTTGGAAAACAAGCCCACAATGATATTACGTGATAAGACTTGTAAGAGAAACCTCTTGGCAGGAATCTAACCAATTAGATAACTTTAACCGGCGGTTAAAGTTCCTTAAAATCTCTTTAACCACCTATATAGAAAATAAGCAATACATAGAGTTTTAGCTCTATAGCCTTAATTTAACAGGTTATAAGCCTGGGTTCGCGCCTAATAAGCTAAATCTAATTTCTTTATTATTGTTACGATATTGCTATTGCAATATCATCACACGGGCGTAAAAAGCCGAGGAATGTTTACCACGACCGTTCGAACGACCAGCCAGCAAACACCACGAACGATTTAATTAATTGATCGATCGAATTAAACCAGAGCTTTAATATCGGCCCGTCACCAAATCGAATCAAGGCCTCCTAGGGAGGCACCCCAGACGACTACCATTCGAATGTACAGCCAGCGAACGGCCATAGAGAACGATTCGAATCAATCAGCCTTTGATCAGGTCGACTCCTCCCCCGAATTAAACCGGACACTGACGCAGTAGGCAGGCAGGCAGGCACGCACGCACTAGGCCTAGTTAAATCAGTACACGGCCGGCGGATTATCGGGAACACCGCCAATCGACGATTTAAAGCCTTGGCGAAGGCTTCCCCCTCGATCAATCGCTTGACGCTCGAGCGATCATCCCTTAGAACGACGTAGGGCTCCTATAATAGATACAGACACAGACACAAACATAGGCAGTAGGCAGAAAGGATTGATTTGGACTATTTAGATTTCTTGTATATAGAATAGGGCCTAAAATTAAATTGGTTTTTATATTTATTAGCTAGCTGTAAATACTAGAGCATTAATATACCTTATTTTTAAATTAAAACTTTAATTATTGTCCTAGTTGTCCTAATTGTCCTAATTGTCTTAATAGTACTAATGGTACTAATAGTACTAACGGTTCTAATAGTCCTAATAGTCCTGAAGGTTTTAGAGGTCCCAGAGGTCCTAGTAATCTTAGCGATCTCTTAATAGGTTTTTAATAGGAAGCTAAGTATAAGCGTCTTTTAGAGCTCCTAATAGCCCTAATAGGAGCTAGTAGGAACCCATTAGTACTATTAGGAGGTATAAACATTTTCCTAATAAAGGTCTTAGTAGTTTTAAACTTTACTAGCTAGCTAATGTCTCTATTTATTCTAGGCTTAAGTATATCTTTATTAACTATAAGCTTATACTTTTAGAGCTTTATTAGTACTAAGCGTTTAAGAGTCTCTGCTTCTTGTATACCTTATTGGCCTACCTTTATTTTTATACCTACTTATACTTCTACTAAGGGTTCTAGATCTTATTCCCATTAGCTATTACTTAATAGGCTAATAGATACTAATTCTATACCTAAGAATAAGGCATAGTAGCTTTTAATTTAGGTATTTAGGATTAATTCTTAAATATAGTAGTAATTAAGAATCTTAATTAGTGCTTAGGAAGGCCTTATAAGGCATTTAGGAAGGTATAGAAACGCTATTTCTAATATAGACTAATAAATAGAAATATCATTCTAGCAAAATTAATTCTATACTATATATGTAAAAAGGCTAAGGACCTATCCTGCCTTAGGCCGTAGCCCTAATCCTTGTAGTTTCTAGAGCCTATCCGTTTTATATCTATTACGGTACTAGCAGAATACGGCAAAAAGCTAGTAGAATATAGTGAAAGGCTAGCAGAATATAGTAGATTGCGGTTATATAACCAGAAGATCTTATAAAACCTCAAGCGGTGGTTCTGTCCCTCCCCTTTTCTTTCTTTAGCTTTAGATCCTTGTTAATATTAGCGACTTAGTTAATCAAGACACGAGCACAGCAAAAGGGTTGTGCAAGCCTGTATGATTGGATTGTTTATAAACGAGGATCCAAAGCTAGAGAAAGGAAAGGGGAAGAACGGAAGCACCGCTTAAAGTTATATACAATTCTCCGGTTACGTAATGGCAATCTGCGGCAATCTAACGGCAATGTGCCAGTACTGTAACATTACCCCCCCCCCTCCAAAAAAGTCTGCCCTTAGGCTTTGTATGTCCGTATTATACCTTTAGGGCGTTCTTGTCCTTATGCTCTGTAGGCAACCTATTATCCTTACTATACTAGTATTCCATCTACTTATCTAAGTACTTTGGCGGTCTAGGTTTGTTAGGGTAACGGCTATAGAACTCTTGTAACTTATAGGGACTACCTATAAAATTCTATGCGGGGTACTAGGTAGGGTCCAGATTATATCCTTTCTAACTTACGCGGTACTTTAGTGTTCCCCTTATAAGTTTATAGGCTAGTATTTCTTTACTTTCTCATTTGCTGTCGCCATTACCTTAAATTGGTAGGGGCGGTTTATTCTTTTGTCTAGGTAATGGGTTGTTTGCAGCTCTCCATAGCTTATTTAGTAAGAAGATAGGGTAGACCTTAATTAAATCTGGGAGCTTTACTTTATATAAGTTGCCTTTCTTCTTAAGGACCTTATATAGTCCTAGTATCTAATAGTCTAGCTTACGGCTAGGCCATTCTGTCTTCTAGTTCTTTGTTATAACCTAGACCTTATCGCCTATGGTGAAGTTGGGCTTACGCCTATACTTATTTGCCTACTATTCTATTAATTTCTAGGCCTTTTCTAGGTTTGTACGGGCTACTTTATAAGCTTTTTTTAAGCGTTTAGCATAATGCCGTGCTTCCTTATAAGATAGTTTTTTATATATAATCTGTAGCCTTTTTGGTCTTTCCTAGTTAAAGCTTATACAGGGTAAATACTCCACTCCTAGCTAGATAGGTGCAAATCCTATAAAGTTATAGGGTAGGGTAGCCTAGGCGTAGTCCATTAGAGGTAGTAGTTCAGCCTAATTATTCTAAAAGTAGTTAATAAAGGGTCGGAGTCTCTAGTCTAAATACTGGTTTATAATCTTCGTCTAGCCATCTATCTAGGGGTGGTATGCTGTAGAAAGCTTTAGCTTAATACCTAGAATCTGGGTGAACTCGGTTTAAAAAGCTAATATAAACTATGGCCTATAATTAGATATAATAGTATCTAGTAGTCCGCAAATTTGGTAGACGTAGTAAATATATAGTTAGGCCGCCTCTTTTGCGTTAATATTCTTATAACAAGGGATTAAGAATAGGCGCTTGCCAAAGCAGTTAACTATAACTATAGCCATATTATATCCGTTACGGTCTATAGGTAGCTTATAGAAATTTATAAAGATATACTGCTAGGGGCGTTCTAGTATTAGGAGTGGTTTTAACAGTCCTAGGGTCTTTTCTCGTGAAATTATAGACCTATGGCAGTTGTTACAGTTTTGTACATAGCGATTAATATCTATAACCATTCTAGGCCAATAGTAACGGTTGCTAATAATCTTACAGGTCTTATTTTTTCTAGGGTAGGCTATAGAGATCTAAGTATGCGCTTTAGCAATAAGCTAAGCCCGTAAGTTCTATTCCTTAGCTACTACTAGCCGTTCCTTATGCTTTAGTAGTCCGTTTTTAAGGGACCATAGGCTAGTAACGCCCTTTGCCTTTTTACGGTACTCTTATAATAAAGGGGCTGTATAATTTGCTTATAGTAGCTTATTAATAAGGTCGAATTCTATAGTGTTAATAGGGCACATCTTAACCTTTATAGGGTCCGTATTTAGTCCAGCCTATATTCTAGGGTTAAGGTGCTCTGGTTGTAGTAATGTCTGGGTCTATAATAAGATCTTTATGGCTATTTGGTTATCTAGGTCCTGTCTATGCCTTATAAGGGCGTCCGCATAATTTATAGCGCTTAGCCGGTATATAATTAGGAAGTTAAACTGGGATAGGATATCCGCCTAGCTTGCCTACCGGGCCGTAAGGGCCTTTATTATTATAAAATATTCTAAAGCCTTATAATTGGAGACTACCTAGATAGGCTTAGGGGTCCCTTCTAGCTGTATATACTAGTGCTAGAAGCTAGAGATAATAGCTAGCATTTCTTTGTTATAGATATAGTAGTTTAGCTTAGCATCTACTATAGTCTTTAAATAGTAAGTAATAGGGTGCTATTCTCCGTCCGTCTACTTTTGGGAGTAAACGCCAGCTATAACACTATCTAAGGTATTGGTATTTAGCATTAAGGGCCGTTCTAGGTTAAAGTGGGCGAGTAAGGGAGCAGAAACTAGTTGTTTCTTAAGCTTATCAAAGGCCTGCCTATATGCGGTGTTAAAGTAAAAGGGTTAGTCCTTATGGGTAGGTAGGCTTAGGGTCTGGGTAATTCTACTATAGCTCTTAATAAAGCGTTAGTAGAAATTACAGAACCCTAGGAATAACTGCACCCCCTTTATAGTCCTTAGGGGTACCTATTAGTTAATTATAGCCGTCTTTTCTGGGTCTGCCTTAATTTTATCCATGCTAATAATAAACCCTAAGTACTTTATACGCTTAACACTAAATTCTAATTTCCTAATATTGGCCTGGAGGCCGGCCTTGTAGAGCCGTTATAGGACTTTATAGACGTACTCCTTGTATTCTAACTTATTCTTAAAGTAGATTATAATGTTATCCAGGTAGGCCGTAAAGAAGTTGTTAAGGTAGTTAAAGAGTATATCGTTTATATATTGCTAGTATATAGCCGGTCCATTAGTTAGTCTAAAAAGAAGTACTTTATATTTATATATTCCGTAACAGGTCCGAAATATAGTAAGATCTTTTAATTTAGGGTCCATTTTAATCCGGTAAAAGGCCTAATGGATATTAAGCTTAGTAAAGATCTTAGCTCTACTTATTTGGGTTAAAGTCTTATTAAGTAAAGGCAGTGGGTAGCAGTCCTTGCGGGTTATATTATTAAGTTTATAGTAGTCTATATAGAAACGAAGTCCTCTATTTAGCTTTTTAGTAAAGAAAATAGGTAAGTTAAAAGGGGTTTAACTAGGCTTAATAAAGCCCTTATTTAGGTTATTAATAAAGTACTGCTTTGTAGCCTATAACTTGGCAGTAGACTACTAATAGAGGGGGCTATAGCTAAGTGTGTTTTCCTTATCTGGCTTAATCTTAATCTTGTGGTTATACGGTTAGTGAGGTAGGAGTATATTAGATACTGCCTTAGAGAATACATCTTTAAATTTCTAGTGTTAATAGGGTAGTTTCTGTTCTACTAGCTCTTTGTCCATAAGCTTACTTTTCTATCTACTAAGCTTGCTGTCACAGTACGTGCAGAGGGTCAACGAGGTAACTGTGACTGTGTATTATTGACAAACGATGTTGTGTGAGGATCTATGTATAGGAGACGAGGCAGGTATATATACGTGTTGCTTAGGGGTTAGGTCCGTGCTAATACATACGCGTAGCCATAACAACGCGTCAGGTTAGTGCCGTAACAGTACATCCCCCTTTCTAAGGCGAGCTCCTGTAAGCCAAGTGACGGCAGTAAAAACACAGAAGTAAAAAAAAAACAGACATATATATCCTTGTCCTTCTAGTCCTTACGGTCCTTATCCTTCTAGTCCTTAAAGGTCCTCGTCCTTATAGTCCTTAGACCCTCCTACCTATATCCCTACTATATCGCTCTCCGCTAGCACTCGTCTTAAGTGCTAGATACAATGTAAAGCTAAGGCAAAGGAGCGAAACTAATATGGAAAACGGAGGAGACGAAGAAAAAAAATATAACCGCGGGGCGTATTGCGGATATTGACTCTCAAATGGCTCGGGGTTGCGGAGATCGAGGTTAAGGTATAGACTCAAAAGGCTCGGAGTACGGAGATCAAGGTTAAGGCGTAGATTCTTATCACAGTAAACTTAAAGTATATCGTTGTCGAAGACAAAGACGGAGAGACGGAGATAGGGACGAGATCGGTAACCCATAGTCTTACACTATAATTAAGACACAAGGAACATAGCCCATAGGGTATACTCCCTACAGCCAGCCTAAGAAACTCGGACGTAAAGCAATAGCTAGGAACGGACTTAGAGACGGAAAAGAGATTAGTAACCTATAGTCTTATACTATAATTAAGGCACAAGGAACATAGCCCGCAGAGTATCTCCCTATAGCCGGCTTAAAAACTCAGGACGTGAAGCAGTAGCATGGCTAGAAACAGACTCGGAGGACACTATAGTCAAAACACAAGAAACATAGCCCGCAGGGTATCTCCCTACAGCCAGCTTAGAAACTCGGGACGTATAGATATAGGGAGGAGGATATCAGCTCGGGAACTCAAATGGATTCAACAGAGATTTTACTAGGTTGGTGTTGACGTGGAACAAGGGTAAAAATCCCGCCCGGGGTAGGGTCGTAGCTTTAGAACGTAGCTTTGGAACAGTGGAAACGAAGCCCTACCAGGGGCGTAGGTGATGACACAATATACTATCACAGTACGTGCAGAGGGTCAACGAGGTAACTATGACTGTGTATTATTGACAAACGATGTCGTGTGAGGATCTATGTACAGGAGACGAGGCAGGTATATATACGTGTTGCTTAGGGGTCAGGTCCGTGCTCATGCATACGCGTAGCCATA
>Ga0307507_10010266_pt1 | contig 12162 bp, 9 predicted proteins | sample 7_EM_MG_FD_207223 | JGI IMG/M metagenome (GOLD analysis project Ga0307507, IMG submission 207223) | Populus trichocarpa ectomycorrhiza microbial communities from riparian zone in the Pacific Northwest, United States - 7_EM | ecosystem: Host-associated > Plants > Roots > Unclassified | place... | reverse complement strand
AGCTAATAGCTTCTGGATTAAAAGCTTCTAAATTAAGGCTCCACATCGAAGCTCTAAATAAAAGGCTTAGTAAGCGTAAACTCGGTCAAAATTTTCGTTAGTTTTTACCCTAACGATTATCTTTATATATATAAACCCGTTAGGATGTTATAGCTAAGCCTATAAGCCCGATACCGTTAATAATGGGGGGTTTTTTTTTTAGCGAAAATGATCTTAACTTTGGGCAATTGTGGGCTAATTTAGACCCAATATTCATGAAATATTAAGTCGTCTCTCTAATCGATCAACTTTCAGTAGTATTTTAGGCCGTTGTGGTTGAGCAATTCGACCGCGAATACAGGGAAAATCATAAAATAGGCTGACGCCGTCTACAAGTGCTGCGAAACTCGCTTAGTCGTGATTCCGGTGGTTTCGCACAAACATAGTTAGTCAGCTTGCGGACCGATTGAAAATCCGCACCAACGGAATCACGTCTGAGCTTGCTGAGGTAAGCTATAGAAGATGATCGCGAACTTCAAAAATCTATCGCGTTAAATACGCCCACCCGCGCGCAACCTTAATCACCGCGAGGATACATCAACTCAGCGCGGTCCTTCACATTGGGAGCCTCCTCGAAGGCGTGGGCGAGGAAGAGGACGCGGAGGATGACAATCAACCACTGGAACTGCAGCTTCTCAATCGACTACTTCTGGTGCCGTACCGCAAATCTTTGCCCCTGCGCCGTCTCAGCAGTTTAAACCGATTAAAAGCTTCTACAATTCTTGCTTCCCTGCCTCGTAAGCCTCCTATATGCAAGCACTAAGCCTGATTTGGGGGTATATGTATGCACCGAAAACCGGCATGTGTATGCACTGAAAAGGCATGTGAAAATACCGCTGCCCTATATATAAGCTGGGTGTCTATAAACAGATGGAATCTTGAGGCACGAAGACGGGCTAGCTTGTCGGTCATCGGAGAAGCTCCGATATCTTCTTGATCAACCAAACTTGTAGCCTCAACAACAATTTTCAATGCCTATGTCGTCTTAGACGTATCTACGATACATTACGTCCTGCTCCTCTTCAGTCATATTACTGAAGACCTCTTCCTCCATCTTTTTAACATGCCAATGCAGCTCGAGAAGCTCGTTAGCAATTAATTTTTCTAGCCCCATCTTGCTCTCTTCAAACTTTGCTCTTGCTTCTCCTAGACTCTTTGGCATAGTGGTAACCAAGCCCAGACACTTAGCTTGTTCATCCTCCAGTCGGTTGATAAAGTCGCGGCAGTCCTTCCATCTGTTAATCTCTTCCTCCTGGATTCCCAAAAGTCCAGCGGTAATATATGCCGCAATGGTCAGGTACGGATTTGCTATAGCGTCAATAGCTCGCATTTCCCAGTGTCCCTCTCCGATCTTTCGCACAGGCATGTCCCGGTTACCAGTACCCCAGCCTACTAATTTACCGACGGCAGAGGTATCAACGCGAGTATAGCTATTTGGCGTCGCCATCCCAAAGAAGCATAGGAGGGGAAGTCGCCTTAAAACTCCCGCAAGGAATGCGTCTTCGGTAGCTCTTCTCTCAGCATCTGTCTTCGCCGTATTTTTCTTGATCGATAGATGGGCTTGCAGTCCAGACGTCGGCAGATTAATAAACGGCCGGGGTTGGAACGTTGCCCGAAATCCAAAATCATTCGCAACCAGCCTCACGATCTGCTGGGACTGAACGACCGCATCTATTGCTTGGAGTGTTGGAAGCGGAGCAGTAGATATCTCGAATTGGTGGGGACCAGCCTCGCAGTGGAGCTGTTGAACCTCAACGCCAGCTTGCTCCAATGCTCTTACGCATGCTTCAAGACACTTTGTGGAACGTGAGTTTATAGGTGCCGCGGCACTCCAGCCATATTCATCAAGGCTGGGGTAGAAATGGGAAAGAGCAATGGAGCTTGTCTTGTCGATTTCATCGATCAAGTAGAATTCCAGTTCAAACCCAAGCAAGATATCAAGACCGTGTTCGGATGCTGCGGTATCGACGACTTTTCCAAGAGCCATTCGAGGGCATCCCCGAAGTGGAAGACAAAAATCATTGCCAAGGTGATCCATGGTGTCCTCCATAACTGAGCCCATAACGGATGCATGGCCGGGGCGAAGCATGCGGAGTGACGACCAATCAGGGCGAAGATTTGTCCAGCCGCCAGGAATATATTCTCTAGGCAGCTTGAAGAGGGCTACTGTGGACATCATACAGAAAGGGCTGAGGCGGAGCGGCTTATTGCTTTCAGCCATCTCGATACTATAACGTTTGGTGAGCATACGCCCACGTAAGATACCGGACATGTCGATCCAATGGTGGTGGATATAGGCGACATCAGGGTGGTTCTCTAAGAAAGACGATAGTGGCAGTGAAATTGACGTCATCGTGGGCATTTGCTAGTTTCAATTTTTGCTGTAGATTTTCCCCTTCACAACATATAATATACCTGGAGTACTTGTCTTTATTTCATTGCTAATCGATTTGGATTGTATAACATAATAAGGTACCCGTTTTCAACATTTCGCGCAAGGGACATTAAATCCTAGGCCGTGCGCTATCGTAACCTAACCCTTCCGCTAAATCCATCAAACGCCCCATCGCATAGCCGGAACAGCGCGGCAAGGCTGAAACGCCAAGACACCAAGATATGCACTATTCGAGGCGAAGTTGGGCATCGAATCTTGCATACTTTCGTGCGCGTGCATAAAACCGGGGCCCATTGCAAGGCAACCGATCCGATGACTTTCCGTTATCAACTCCCCCACGCCGCGAGTGTTGCCGTGACAAGCGAGAGTCTTGTTGGTGTGCCCAATAGTGAATGCGTTACGCCTTGACTTGCTAACAAGCAAGCAAGCCGCGGGGTCCAAGATAAGCAGGCAAGCAAGCCGGAGGGAGGTGCTTGCTTGCTAAGCTTAGTTGCTTAATAGGTAATATATTATACATAGTTTAGGTAAATATTATATTTATAATTATGTTTAGAAGTTACCTAACCAGACTATATATAATAGTTTAACCTTTTAGAAAAGGCTAAACCCTTTTAAATTATTTTTCTAATTTAAATAAACTCTATTTATCCAACTTTTATACTTCTACTAAAAAAGCTCTATTTTTATCCTCTATTTAGTTCTATTATAAATTTATTAAAATACTTAGCTATATTTTACTTATTATATTTTAGAATTTTACTAAAAAGAACTTGTGTGATTAAAAAGAAGAAATATTAATAATTACCCTTAGTAAAGTTATTAACGCGTTAGATAAATATAAGGCGATAGGCTCTACGCTGCTCGAGTTAAATAAACTTAAAAAGATAAGCGAGTACCTAGTATACTTACTAGGTCCGCTACGTAGAACAATATATATACTAGTTGTAGCCGAATAGGTACTAAGGCACCCAATAATAAAATTCTAAATAAGAATTTAGCTAATAATAATAGCAATTATAGAAGTATTAATTAGAGCTAACTTAAGGCTTTTAAATACTATATTTAAAGTTTAAAAGAATACTAAACTTTATTTTAAAAAAAATATAGCCATTATCTTTAAAATTAATAAATTAAGTAAATCTACTTTATAAATCTTCTATTTTAGGTAGGCTAATTTAATATTATTAAAGTAATAAATTGCCACTACTTATAGTTAATTGTAAGAGTACATATATTGGATCCCGCCGCGCTTGCAACAAGTTCGCAAGCACTCCATATCTTTTGGCCTATGTGGCGACGTAAGGGCGGGACACGTTATATTAATTCTTTAACTTTATATAAAAAGAAGACGAGTTCCTTAATAAGTAGTAAAAATACAAGCCTTTTAATAATCTATTTAAAATCCTCTTTATAATTAAAATACTATAACTTTATTAGCTATTTAAATCCTACTAAATACCTAATAATAAGACGCTATTATACGAAGACTTTAAAGTCTAAACTATAATTAAGCCAGTAAAAACTTACTAAATCGCTACTTTAAAGCCTCTAAAAAAGCGGCTAAGCTTTATAGCGCTATTAACTTAATTACTTACTGTCTAAATAATAATATAAGATGGAAACTATTATTAAAAGAATAAAGAAAAAAATGTTACTAGAGAACCTTACTATATTATAAATGGTGCTTTAAGCGACTATAATTAAAATATTATTAATAACTGTATTATAATCTTAGAACCTCTTTAGGGTACTACTAGGATATTAAAAGCTAGAGGTAAATTAAAGCTATATAGTACGGTATAGGAGGTAATACCTATATTTAATTAGTTTATAAAACTATTTAAGAGAAGGCTTAATTATATATAAGAGATAATAATAGTAAATTATCTAGATTAAGACGCTTTAAAGGATTGCTATAAATTAGCTTTTAATTATAACTAGATAAAGTCCTAAAAATACTATAATAAGCTTAAAAATATACTAGTTTACTATACAGCTACTATTCTTTATCCCTAATACAAACGATTTTGCTAAAATTCTTAGTTAGAGCAGTTAGAGCAGTAGTAAATTACGATATTTTTTCTAAAAGCTTTAGCTCTTATATAAGATAAAGTCTCTACTATTCTCTATGCTAGTTATAGTACTAAAACTGGTTTTTACTTTATAAGACAGGAATAATTATATATACGCATTTGTGAGTTTAATTAATCTAAAGCTAGATAATAAATATTATACTAATAAGCATCTAATTTACTTTAAGAAGATTGTTGTCTTACTAAAGATCTAATTTTATATTAGTAGTAAGAATAAGCCTAATAGCGAAGGCTTATTAAGCTAGCTCTTAATATTCTTATAAGACTAGCTATAAGCAATAATTGAGAATAGGCGTTTAATAAGGCAGGCGATCTACTTAAGCCGTATTGGTTATGACTTAGGCCTAATATCTTTACTATACAATCCTATATCAAAAGCTTTAAGAAGATAGGCTTTAAAAAGCGATTAAAATAATTAGTACGTCAGCTATTTATCTATAGAAGCTTGCTAATCTATAGCTATAAATAGCACCTTTCGCTCTATTCTTCTTATTTTCCTTATAGTATCGTTAGTAATTAATACTATACTAAAACCAGTAATATAATCTTCCTTATAGCGCGCGCGCCTTTATGCTAGTTTCTAATTAGCTTTAGTGGCGGCCTAGGGCTTAGTAGATAAGAAAGACGTCAATAGAGTGATCCTCTACTATAACACTATAAAATATATTACTAGTCTTGGAAAGCAGGCAAGGAAAGCAAGCAGGCTTGCTTATTTGACAGATAAGCCAAGCAAGCAAGCTGGAGCTTCTAAAATAAGCAAGCAAGCAGGCTGAGGGGTTCATGCTTGCTTAGCTTGCTTGCTGGCAAGTCTGGTTACGCACTCTTCGGCCATCTGGAGGGGAAGGAGGGTGATTTAAATCATCACCGTCCACGCAAATAAAATATTCAGTCAACGCGGTAAATTCGCATCCAGCCAAGACATCTTACCTTTCCCTATAACTCCATACATACTACACAGCAGCAATCATTCACAATGCACTCAAACGAGGCCCCTGAACAACCATGGAAGAAATTCTGGCCCCCAAGGGAGGGCACTGCTACGACCACGTTCCCATCCAAAGCTGGAGGTAAAGCTGCTCCCCACGAAGGCGTCAGCTCATCCAGAGATGGAGCAAAGATTATACGATTGGATAGTCCCGATTCGCTCACCTCTTCGTAAATGAGTTAAAGCATAGTTGCACGGCTTAAATGGGTTGGTGCCACGGTCGACCAACTAGTAGTGAAGTGACTCACAGTATCTTTAGTGCCGACTAAGGCAACTGCGATGGGATAGAAACCAGACATGAGAGCTGCAATGGGCATGAAGTCTGCTAGGATTGGTTTATTTCTTTCTTTTGCACGCTTGGGTTTGCCAAAACGGTCTCTACGATTATACAAGATCACAATCCAATGGTTTCTGGCGCCTTGGTGCAACCAGACGTGTAATGTAGAACTTGGTACTGGCCGTAACCGTATGATCATTTTAGTAAACCTATTGAGTAGCATTACCTTGAGCCATGAATATGATCTAATTTGACTGGCAAACCAAAAATGCTCTAAAGGCACGTCTGGGATGGTGGTGGGGTCAGTACACGGCAAATAATCGCACTTCGATACTCTCTCGTGGAGATTCGCCGGGGGGACAATCCGGACTAGAGAAAGCGCAATGAGCAACTACGGTCCAGCTCATAATTAGTTCAGATTCTTTTACAATTCTTGTTTTCAGAATGCTTTCGTACCAGTTCCTGCCTTCTCAGAGTCTACCGTCTTAAATATCAACATCTCGGAGTCCAGTTGCTCATGAAGATAACACCATTTCTGATTCAGATTGTACCGAACCTGAATGCTCTCGATAACATCTGTAATGTGGACGTCGTCCGATGGGACAAGATCCTCATGTATATCAACAGAGGAGGCATCGCAGAATGCGAGAGGCCAATCTCTGACCGGTCCTTTGATGGGTTTCCAGATGCTGACCATATCAGAACGTTTATCAGGTTATCAATTGGATCGGGTTGCAAACTTGATCGCTTGGAAATGACGAGCGATTATGCGAGCCCCCTCCTCTTCTCCGCAAATCTGCTTGATTATCTTTTTGACCATTTCAGGAGTATAGTCTGTGGGATGTCAGTACGTGGGGAGGATGGCTACTCTGTTCAGTTTTACCACCGTGTGCGTATGGAACTGGCTGACCGTAGCCTGAGGGAGCAGCAGAGGCTGGAAAATCTGGGGCACGTTTTCGGACCTATGGAAACCCAAGTTATGTTCGGTATCTTAACGGGTTGTACAATGCCAGGATCGCAAAGGCAGTTTGATCTACTCACGAGGCATTCATGAAAGAAGATCTTGGAGGCACCCAATAGCTTCTTCAGACACGCTCGTAACTCTTGTGCAAAGAGACTCCTGAGCTTTTCCTCGTGGAAGTAATCCTCGTAGGCCATTTGGCTTTCGAAATCTACGAAAGTGAAGCCTTCGTGGTCAAGCGACAATTTATTCTTAATCGGTCGGACATCATGAATTATGATATTATCTACGGTTTCCAGCTCGAAGTTACTTGCGGGTACTCCATCCGTCGTAGCGTATTCCAACGTATACGGTTTTTCGAATTTATTCTTCTCATCTTTCGCTATGAACTGCAAAGAGGCTCGAACGTTCATTTTGGACGCGTTAGCTGGCCTGGGTGCGACTTCGTGATTGAAAGAATTATCGAGGAACCCTACCTTTAAGGACGGGGCGCGGATATTGGTAAAGGTCGAGTGTACGTGGCGAAGGTCCCGATCTTGCCTCCTTTCAATAGGTCTTTCTTTTTCTGGTTTTTTTTTTTTTGGAGTCATGCCTTCGCCTCACTTTGCGCAGTACGCACGCTTACTGATGGTTGCGAATAAATCTAGCGTACCCTGTAAAATCACTCGGTTTTTTGAGCCGCAGTACTCTGTGCAATCTCTGATGGTATGATGGAACCGTGTCATGTCTGATCAACCTGGGCTTGTGCTAAATTGATGCGCTGGCATGGCCTTGCCAGCCCACGACCGTGGCGCAGTTGGGTCGTGCTTTCCACCCCACTCATAAGGCTGAAACGTCTTGTAAGGAGGGCCTCGTGAAGACGGCTTTGTACAAGAGATTTCAGCATCCGGGCGATGATAAATATGTGGAAAAACACTGCTGGGAATTTATTCCTTGTGCCATATCCAACGAGTTATTTCATTAAGTTTTGTCCGGTTGTTAGTTGGGTTGAGGAATCATGTCTCACCCAACACATGAACAACGCTTCTTCCTTGTCATCTTGTTAGCCCTTTGCTTCGTCTTTTCTCAGCTAGGAGTGGTGAAAGCACAAAGCCATGGCCCGTATGAGTCTCTGGATGACGTTTGGCAAGGTCAGCTGAGGGGCGCTGCCGCGCTGATGCCCTCCAGAGAAACTGCGTTAAAAGGGGGTCAGAAGTTTGGACAGTGCTGTTATCTTGCTGTCAGCCAATCTTTGGAGATTAAGAATGGAAGTCTTGCCTACCGCGAGGGCCAAACCATGTTCCGCGGGAATGTGTCCTCCTTGGAGAGGTTCCAGATGCCCTGCGATGCCGTCTACAATGGCTCTACTGCAGACCAGCCTCAGGTGTGGGTTTCGTATAACTGGTGCAGTAGCAATTGTCCTGGTTGGGGGGTTGCCCATTCTACTGACTTGGGTGATTGGGTCCAACCTATGGTGGCTTTCATCCTTCCTTCAGTGGTCTTCGTTCTCAATATCCCACGCAGAAGACGGATCAACGTACCCAAAACTTTATTCCCTCAGCTGACTGGTGCAAGTCTGGAAAAGATTAGTCTGCTCTTAAAGATTCCAGCGGCATCGCTGTTGATCATCTTGGACACCATTATATGGCTGTGTACTGTCTGGGCTACAGCGGGACCACTTCTTCTATCCGGAATATACGAAGCACTTCTAGACCTTCGGTTACTACGCTTTTTGGAATCCCGATATTCTTCGAACAGCCTGTCAGTGAAGGAGCGTTCACACTTGCTCCTGATCATCTTACTCGGAAATCTGGATCTGAACCCAGCGTGGGAACACTCAAAACTATTGGTAATCCGATTACCCAATGAGAGCCTCAGTCGAAGATGCGGTAGCTGTCACCAGCCACTATTTCCTGCAACAACGGACACTTCAATCGTCGGCAGATACCCGGACTCGACTCTGGGAGAAATAGCGGTCGTCAAGCTCAAACTGAAATCCATGCTTGAGTCGCAGTACAGTTTTGGGTCCTCAGTGGGTGCAGCTGTCTTGTTCTACACGGGGTCTTTCATATATACCCTTTGGGAAATTAAGAGTAACTGGGGTGATGGGTAAGTTGAATTCTTGACGGAGCGGTTTTGTGACGTCTGCGTCTTATAACAATGGCTAATTTCTTATTAAGGAGATCTGCACATCACCTAGCATTCGGTATATTTTGGACGATCATCCCTCACATAGCGATAGTAAGCAGCCTACTACTAGGCGGGAACAACCCGAGCGCGTGGGAAGGGATTGTAGCCCAGCCTAACCATAACGCCGGTCGCACTTTTTCGGAAATCGATACCATCCGGTTGAATGATTCAGTGTGTGGACTCCCTACGGGGGTAGATGGTGCTATCACGCCTGTACTGGCTAAGCAAAGGACAGACGAACAGACCGGTTCGAAAGTGTCAGAAGTACTGTGCAAGCTTTATCAGCCCGTGTATAAAACATGCTATAAGCCAGCCTGGATGTGGAATCGTGGGATGAGCAAAGCCGCGTGGGTAACTAAGTTCCTCGAGGAAAACCCACAGCTTGAAGGTCTTCGCTTCGAGGTTTTGCAAATGGGAGTGACTAGCTGGTTCGTTTATACGTTGGCACCAGCGTATATTCTCATGCTCATCCCGCCATTTCTCGGAGGCATGATCAGGTCAGTTAGGTTTTGCGACCTTATAGTAATTTCTACGAAGCGGCTGATCTAGAGTAGTTATACGACTCCCATGATAGGCCTTAGCTGTCGCTCTATGACGACCTTGATATGGGCCTCTTCCCAAACATTGCTGATGATTCTTTGGATGGTGGATTGGAAGTTCTGGGGAAGAGACAAATTCCTGCAAGGAAGCTTGAAGAGTGCGACTACCGTCAAGGCCAGTCTATCATGGGCTGAAATGGTCTGGTGCCTGTGTTTCGTCCTTGGTATTATGGGGGCCGTAATCACGTCTATTGGGGGCACAAGTCAGTACCCAGGAATAAAGTCGGTTTGCCTGTACTAATTTGGAATGCAGTGTTTGTCTTGATGCAGCTTTACCGCAATTGTCTTTGCTGGATTTCGGTATGATACGCGCGGCTCCATTTCGGTTTGTGAGGAGCTGACCTTACCCAGATTCAGTACTGGTTACATCGGCATAGCGACCCAGGCGCACAGATGTACTTGTCCGACGGGAGCACCGAGCAGATATACTATGCGAAAAAATTCTGGATGCCAACCGGCATTACGGCGATGGTGCTCCTTATAAGTTTGACGTACTTGGGATGGTGGTATCAGCGGCGACTGCGGGCACAGTTCCACAGCCTGGTCCGGCGTATTGACGGTTAATGAGAGGGATATCAAGGAAAATGGGAAAAAAGCCGTGAACGGGCATGGTGTGGGCATGAGACACTTTATTCATTACTGTCTGTTGCAAAAGATTGGTAACTCGCTTACTGTGTGTCAAAATATTGTACAGTCGTTTCAATAATATCGGCAAAAGATCGATAAAAATCGCCAAGCCGCACGACGCGCATCGCCCACCCTATTAAAACAATATACCCCCTTATAGTTGTCAGATAGTTCATATAGAGCTGTTCATTAATGAAATGGGTTAATTGATTAATGATTGGGGCCCCTGGAGCTTTGAGCTTAAGAAGAGATTTTACGGTGCACGTGCTTCATGCACGTGCTCCACGTACAGATTATCTGACACACCCCTTTAGCTTCAAGCCCGTCTAGGATAAAGCTAACCACCTTCTCGTGTCCGTTAATATGTTAATTAAACCATAATCTCATCTAAATCCTTCCATCTCGCTAATGTTCTCCCTTAAGTCCTCTAGTTACTTCTCCTTAGCTAGCCGTTCCTTAATATCCACTATTCCAATTATATTAACGAAGCTCTAAAACCTCTGCTTGGGCAGGGCCTTTATATATCTATCGGCGATTATCTCTTTCCGTAACTCCTGTAGGTCTTTTATTTTTAAATAAACACCAATAGTCCTAAAGGGAATGTCCTTATCTTTTACACGCTAAGCACTTAGGTATTGGCTTCTTATAGGACGTCTTCTTATCCACTAGTGTCCTGGCTCTCTTTAAGCAGCTAGTACATACTAAGGTATTTTTTCTTCTTAAACCTTTAGTAGTATTAGAGTAATACTTAAAGGCTTAACTCTGCGAAGTCTGTATTAAAGGTACTCCCTTTTACAGTAGTATTGGCTTTCTATAAGGGTGCTTTAAGTCCTTCTTGCAGCTCCTTTACTACTCTATAGTATTTAGAAGATCTTAACTTCTACAGGTTATTTAACTTAAGAGTGTACTTTATATAATAGGCGTCGCTAAAAAATTAAATAACTTCTGCCAATTCTTAAAGCCAGATTCTATTAGACATTTAAGGGATATTATACTTCTCTCCTAGTATTATTGCATGTTCCTATTAATCCAGCTACATCGGGAAAATATTCACAGGATAAGATTTAAGTAGACTTTAATTTTCGCGTTTCGCGTAATTGACATGCAATTTAACCAACTCAACACGCAATTAACTAACTTGACACGCAATTGACTAACTTAATACATAATTTAACTAACTTAATATATAATTGACTAACTTAACACGCAATTTAACTAACTTAATATGCAATTAACTAACTTAATACGCAATTTAACTAACTTAATACGCAATTTAACTAACTTAATATGTAATTAACTAACTTAACAACTTTAAAAGCTAACTATATATTTCTTAATACGCAATTAACCTACTTAGCAACTTTAAAAGTTAAATAATACGCAGTTGACCTACTTAACAACTTTAAAAGCTAACTGTATGTTCCTTAACACGCAGTTAACCTACTTAGCAACTTTAAAAGGTAAATATATATTTCTTAATATGCAATTAAGGTAAAGTTATATGCTATATATTTAACTATTATATATTATCTAATATAATCTTATACAATCTTATATAGTTTTATTACTTGGAGGCTCTGCACAAGGCTCTGCACGAGGCTCTACACGAAGCTCTACACGAAGCTCTACACGAAGCTCTGCGTACAGAGGCTCTGCACGAAGCTCTGCACGAAGCTCTGCACGAAGCTCTGCATGAGGCTCTGCGCGAAGCTCTGCATACGGAGGCTCTACACGAAGCTCTACACGAAGCTCTATACGAAGCTCTACGTACAGAGGCTCTGCACAAGGCTCTGCGCGAAGCTCTGCGTACGGAGGCTCTACACGAAGCTCTGCATCGGGTCCCCGCTATATTCCCGATAGCGTCTACACGTGTCTCTGCCTATGTAGCCGCCTTATTTTTTACCCTTCTTTCCTTCCTTACATCCTCCCTACCTAGGGAGGCACTAGAACGGCAGCCAGCAGAGGACCGTTGCTAGAACTAGATGACTATCGCTAGAACCAGACGACCGTCGCCAGA
>Ga0307507_10010265_pt1 | contig 12163 bp, 9 predicted proteins | sample 7_EM_MG_FD_207223 | JGI IMG/M metagenome (GOLD analysis project Ga0307507, IMG submission 207223) | Populus trichocarpa ectomycorrhiza microbial communities from riparian zone in the Pacific Northwest, United States - 7_EM | ecosystem: Host-associated > Plants > Roots > Unclassified | place... | reverse complement strand
AACGATATCACGTGATGAGACTTGTGGGCGAAACCTCTTGGCAGGAATCTGACCAATCAGACAACTTCGACCGTGCGGTCGAAGTTCCTTAAAATCTCTTCAACCACCTATAGAAAATAAGCAATACACAGAGTTTTAGCCCCATAACCTCAATTCAACACTTTGGTCTGTTGGATCTAGTATTGTTAGGAGTGTTACGTACGCGCTACCCTTAGCCGGATCTGAAGGTTGGTTCATGAAGGCGTTGGATCTCTGCGGCGAAAAGTGTTGGAAAACAAGCCCGCAACGATATCACGTGATGAGACTTGTGGGAGACATCTCTTGGCAGGAATCTGACCAATCAGAGAACTTCGACCGTCGGTCGAAGTTCCTTGAAATCTCTTCAACCACCTAACGTAGTTAACGGGGTTTTGACCGACACCCTAGTTTTGACCGAAAGGAACATCAAAACTTTACCTAAGTAATATCTATCACGCCTAGGTAAGTGTCGGAATGTTAGTTACGTGACGTGGTTACGGAACCACGAAGCGAGACTAGCTAATCTGACCTTGGAGCAAACCCCTATTTCTAGACAACAATCAACAACTACCAACTTCAACACCGCATACGTACCACTACAAGTGATATTCGTGCACGTTGATAATGCGAGTATACCGACAGTTAGATTTTGGGTACGAGAGTGAAGCAGCTGCAGGAACTAAATCTGGGCACCACGGCCTGCTAGTGACAACAACCACCACAACCGCAAATATCATTTGTTGCAGAAAAGCTCTACACCTCTTGCAAGTGGCAGCTTGCCACTGCAGCAGGTATCCATAGGATGTGTTGTTGACTGACCGTTATTTCAAAGTTGAGATCCACGTTAAGGTCGGCATTAGTGTTGTCCCAGCCGCGTACCCCACCGCTAGGCCGCTTGTAGACCATTTTGCCGACGCAGAAAACCCGGCTTGGCGTTGAGGCTGGGGTGAATGGTTTGCCAGTCTTCATACTTCTAGCGTTCGCTTCCTTTCGATCCTCAAAACCGCCAACACCACATTCGGATTTCTTCAGAGCTAGTAGCTCGTGGCTGTTATGGATCTTACCCACTCATTCGACGTTCATCGTACGCGTTCAGCCTCTAAGCGCGTCGTCCGTCGCGCTTTGTCGCGATAACGGATACAGCGATCAACGATAATCAAAGCAAAGCCCATCGCAAACGGGCTGGATGCATTTCGCGACTCCGCTCGATCGCTCTCTCAGGAGCCTAACATTTCAGGTTCTACCACGATGTTAGATCGCATAGATGACTAAGGCAAGAGTTAAGCATGTCAAATCTATTATAATAATTTTCTAATAGATACAGGCCTTCAAGACCACGCCCTTGATCTCCTATCAGCGCTGCAAATCCTTCCTGCTTCTCATTCATTACCATCAAGTTGCGACAGTTACAGCTGTTGCCAAACCTTCAACGCTTCCCCCTTCTAGCCCTCCGTGTGCTGCGTCCTTTCAAAGGGCCTTGAGGAACGAAGCTGGATTTAGCAAATTTGAAGGTCCTCGAGTAATAGTAAAGTAAATAGATATTTGGAATTTTTTAGATTGTGCAGACGGAGTTTGTTGAGGCAACTCCGGAGGAGCTTTTAGGACTTTACATCATTGTGTTTGTAGAGTTCACTAGGTTAAACTTCCACCTCCAAGTGTCCTCAGTCATCTCACATATAGGACACCATAGGTATCGTGAATTCCCAGTTGATTTAGCAATCACTTGACATATCGCACTCTACGCTCTGCTAACCGTAGTGCTTGCAGCGGCACTTGGCGCAACGAAGAAGACACTCGCTCGGGTCTATAAAACATAGAAATTCGGCGCCACAGTTTAAGTTCCTGCATTGGCTTGTCTTTTTCAAGACTTCCAAGCACTCTCTCAATGTTGATATCTCTAGCTTGCTTTGCTGTATTTGCTCTTCCGCCTTGCGTAGCTGAAGCTTGCTTTCCTCGCATTGCCCAGCCAGGGCTTGAATCTCTTGGGCACAGCTGTGCAGAACTTTGATCGAAAAGTCTGTCAGGACGCCTAGACTCGTAAATTGATCCGCACCTAGAAGACTCGAGATATTTGCTGCAGTCGCCGAAGCCAAGATTCCCAGTAGCTCATTATCTCCCGTTGACTGAACAGCTATATCGATTGCGCTGGGTAGGCTCGCAACCCAAGATCGATCCCCACTATTACTCCGAAGAAGATGCTTAATCTTCGTATTCGCTAGCGAAACGAGTTTATCAATACCGTAATAATCGCCGATAGAGTTGACATTGACATATTCGAACAGGGAAGCAGTAGCGGTTGATTCCGGCGGTGAAGGCGCAGCTGGAGCTTTCGAAGCAGGGTTCGTACTGTTCTCTTCACTGTCACCAAATTGAAGCTGATTTCCTAGCAAGCCGACTGTTTCTGATATTAGCATATCCGAAACTATCTAGCTAATAGAGTCGATTGTCCTACCTTCATCAATCTCGTCGCTGTTACCTATACAAGCATTTCGGCCGGGGGGTTCATGTTCATCCTTGTGATCATCGTAATCGCCGGTGTACATAAATTGGATTAGCCGCCTCACAGTGTTCGGCTGGAAGTTATTTATCGTAATGACATTGGTGTCTGATTCCTACGTTGCCGAGTTAAGCAAGCCCTGCAATGTCCTAGGGTTACTGGCCGGAGACACACCTCGAACCCCCCTTGAATTGCTGCTTTGATCACGGGAGACTGTACACAGACAACGGCTTTATGGGCCTTGAACTCCTGTCCGTTGCAAACGAACTTGAGATCGCTAAATTTCTCCTCGAAATTGCACTAATTGCCATAATAGGAAGGTTATAATTTGGTTCCGGTGTTTATACTTGGAAGTATAACCAACCCTAGTTCGCGTGCAAATGCTTCGTGTTTCTGCCTAGGTAGTTGGTTTGTAAGCCCTTCTGCCACATTATCTTCTGACTTTATTAAGATAATATCAATTTCCCCTCTTTGTACTTGTTCTCTCAACCAATAGTGGTCGACGGTCAGGCAGTTCCCAGTCAATACGACCCTTACAGCTTGTACATGCAACTATCGCGCTGCCCATCGTTGGACGGTATCATGCTCGTATCCAAGGCGCGAGAGAGGATTTTGTAAGTAACAAGGTGCCCGAGAGGATGGTCGCTGCGGAGGAAAGGCTTGGATTGCTGAGCAATGCGATGTTATGACCGCCCCGCCAGAAGGAACCCGAACTGGCGCAGCTGCGAGGCCCCGGTCACGTGACACAGGATAGCACTGGGGTGTCATTTGAGGCAGATGAACCACTCAATCACGCTAGCAGGGAGGACGGTCGACCCGCTCCGGCTACACCCTTGTTTGTGAGCCATTATTTAGCACCGATTAAGAGAGAGGCCAGGGTAGAAACGTTTGCGCTATAGATGGCATGTAGATATAGAGGTTGAGACAGCGGGTACCAAGGGAATGGCGAGGCAAATTCAAGGTCGGACAAAGATGGGGGTCTTGGAAGAGGAGTAAGATCTAAAACCGGGCATCGGAACGGGATCCACAGCGGGTTCTAAAACGGAATCGATAGAAACTAACCCAGAGCCAGACCAGCGCTAGACTCTTTGCTAGGCATATTCATCAGCATGGAAGAGCAACCCCTGCCAGGCAGATACTTTGATGCGACGGTAAGTACACAGTGAGGCCGCTGCGGAAAGTCAAAGCGACAGTAGTGGCCCCGTGAAGCTTCGCTTCGGTTGGTGGAGCAACGCTCAAGCTGCATCAACATCATGTCACTCATTCTATGTCTTGAATATCGCCAGCCTCCCATTATGACTATCGCACAATACTCGCGCAAGCGCAAACGGCCCCACGACGTCTTTGACATCTTACACGCAACTCGTATCGATGGTCGCCCCGACATTGCATGCTGGATAAGCGAGTGCCCACCCGCCGTCACTTCCCAAACTCACAAGCATCACCGCGCGCTAGCCAACATCTCCCACACCCATAACCCTCAATATCATAAACCATCTATTATGAGCAGCACGCTCCGAAAGCAGCGGAAAGCCAGATGTGTTGCAATATCCGGGTTAGAGGCCCGTATTGCACGCGCTATAGGGTGTGAAAGCAGATACGGCATCTTTCAGCGGTACCTTCACAGGAATCTCCTATGGCAGAGGTCTGACGGAAAGAAGACGAAGCGGATTGGGTACGAAACCTCGATCGTGCCATCTTGGTCATGGATGGCATATGATGGAGGTATTCAGTTCATGGACATTCCTTTTAGCGACGTGGATTGGATTGAGAATCTCCGATTTAATGGGAAGCACAAATATGCGTTGGTCACCGACGTAGGAGTAGGAGTTTTCCGGAACTGTAGCCTGGAACCAACGGATACAAGCTACGCCATCTTGGACTCGAGAAAAGTAGAAAGAGTAGAAAGAGGGTGGATTCAGTATGACATCGAGGCGAGTGGAGACCTTCATGATGAACGGTGTGTTGTTGTCGGGAGGGAGTTTTATGGGATGAGCATGGGCTGAGGGATAAAAAGTACTACATATTAGTTGTCAGACCGACCAGTGTGGATGGCGAGTATACGAGGATTGGAGTTGGGTGGATTCAGAGTGACTACGTAGTAAGACAGAGGCTTAACGTGCGAGTCGTGTGAACGGCTTCGTATTTGAAAATCTTGCGGAGTAAGTGATGGATACACGAATTCAATGTCAAGTTATGAGGTATGGTCTACATAGTTATAGGCTCCGTCTACCTGCATTATGGATGCTTGGTCAGAGTCGGGCTGAGCATGGCGTTTGACTATTCTGGGTAAAGCTCATTGCTGAGACTGCTGCCTGAGGTGAATCTGAATACTTTTGCCACATGCTTGGCTGCAAGGCGACTTCCTCTTTGCACGGAACGGTTTCAGCGGCAGCATATTTAGCGGTATTTACAGCAGACTATTAAAGCATAAATACTTTAAACTCGCCCCCGCCAGCAGGGAGGGCGGCCGACCCGCACACCCCTGTGGGCTCATACTGTGATAGAGAAGTATTTTCTCGTACCGTGGCAAATCACGTGCAAACAAGCATGGCGCCTTACTAGATATGTAAAGTGGGGCGCCAAGCCTTTTGCTTACAGGCGATGTTGCACCTGCACTTAGGCGGAAGCCGATTTCGCTAACGTGGGTGACAGAGTTATGACGGCGATAGGGTTATGACGGTCGGCTACTACCGCCTTCCTGATGTAGATGGAACACCAAAATACTGCCAAAATACCTCAGAAATAGCAGTTGGGTCGTGCACGATACGACGGTGTGCACGACCCGACAACGTGCACGACCCAACGGCCATTTCTGAGGCATTTTGGCAGTATTTTGGTGTTCCATCTACATTAGGAAGGCGGTAGTAGCCGACCGTCATAACCCTATCGCCGTCATAACTCTGTCACCCACGTTAGCGACTGTAGAATCGCCCGTTCTTATTATGGGCAGAACTGGTCTAGCTAACGTGAGCAGCTGGTGTCAAGCCGGGGCTGCAGCCAATAAAATATAGGTTCAATCCTAGACCATTGCTTATGTAACACGCATCATCCATCATGCCCCTCCAGCCGTCGCGGGTTAGGGCGTTGACATCCCAACGCCTTGTTGCACCGACGTTGACCGGACGGTATTCCACGCAGTTTGACGGATTAATGGCCGCAACAATGCTCGTTCAGACCTTGGGAGGCAGTAGCACTACGTATATTAGTTAGTCCCCGCAAGTATACCTGACAGAGCTTGCTTAACGTAAATGTAGACGTTCCAACGTCCGAAATCTTGCACGCACTAAGCCGACCACTACAGCCCCAATTTCCTCTTAACTCTCCTCTCTGCCGCCGCTGTGGCTGGAGGCCTCGATATCGATGTACCGTGACAGGCAATCAAAATAGCAATGTCGGCCGACCGTACTACATCTGCGTCCGCTGCGACTGGAATTGCAGTCAAGGCCTACAAGATCACCACAAAGGATGGATTACATGGGACGATGACCGTGGAATACGTGGTAGTAACCCACGCTGCTATTGTGGCGCCGCCAGTCGTCAGGATCGAGCGGGTGCTGAGAGTAGCATGCCTGGGTTGGGGTTTTGGACGTGTGCGACGGGAGAATGTGACTATTTTTCCAAGTTTCAGAACGGCTGGACTGATAAGGAGAGGGCGTTAAGCCTGCCCAATCCTCAATGTGTTAAGTTTGTCCCGTGGTTATTGTAGAGTCTCTGTATTTGGAAGCTGTAATTAAGTTATTCTATTTGCAGAATGTAGGATGTCTTTATATACGCAATGAGGATGATTTGGCACTTGATGCCGCCACCGCTAGCAGGGAGGATGGCCGACCCGCTACGGCCATACCCTTGTCGAGGTGGCGTTTCCCAGACATTAGCGGTTAAAGCTCCGGCGCAATCATTACGTGGGGTGTTATCCATTTAACCAAAGCCTCTTTCCTTAGCCAAAGAAAGGTGGCCGCTGTAGAGTCGGCCGCCATGATTATGGGAGGTGGGTTCGTCTGGGATTTTAAATATGCGGCCTAGAGCGATCGTTATTAATGATGGTTATTAATAGAGCTGTTGCCCTGCAAGGCTGGGTCTGCCTTTTGTTGCTTAAAATATTCGGGCGGTTAATGAGCCGAGACCTATGTCTCCACAGGTGACTTTGTTCTGCCACCTTCCACTTGCGCGCAAGCGCAGTGTCCGCCTTCAAACCACAATCCCCTCACTTGCAACAAACCGACTCAAGGCATGCCGATCGATACTATCAGTGCCGAGATAGAAAATGTATGCCTTCTTTACTTCCCCCTTCGCGTTCAATTTTCATAACTAATGTAGCTATTATAGGAAATTACGATCCTTCAACATGATGTCTGCTTCAAGCTCAACTGGCTCTTGGACACAAATCCAAAGTATTCCCAGCTGATCTGTGATCAGGCGCTCATGCTTTCCGCAGCTATTGATTCTGTAGCTATGTGCCATGTTGCTATCAGAGACTTGTTCGAAGAAGATTTACAGAATTATAATAGTGATTTCATCGATCCCAGCAAGCTCCTTTTGGCTTCTAGCTTGTCCCCTTCACCTATAGGTGAGCTAGCTGAACAGACCAAGGCAAGCACTGCTAATCAGTTTTCCTCTCATGACGGTGATTCAACGCCATCTCAAGGCGTCAACACGACCCCCCAAAAGTCTCCCGCGCCTTCTCCTCAACACCCTTTATCCTGTACGGAAAACCAGTTCCCCTCCGCAACTACAAACTCATCAATCCGAAATGCGGAGACATTGCAGCAAAGTCCTAGTAGTTAACCCTATAATTGTACGGATAACCAGAAAGGAGAGAAAGAACAGTCGCTGTCTCAGGTAGACGAGCAACACCGTGAAGAGCCTTAACAATCAATCAACCATGATCTCCAACATGTGAGGCGGGACGACCAAACACAGGCGCGCAAAGAGGGGCAGGATGAGGCAGAGTTGGATAATATTTACGGACGGGATAACGTAATGGAAGAAGTTAGATGCGATCCTGAACCGCAAAGCAAAACATACCAGAGAGAAGGAGCACAATCGCCTGCGAACAAAAAGCAACTACAGCGAGCTAAGCCTACCAAAACACCGAACACAGCGATTACCAGGTCTGGAAGGACGACATTAGAGCGGCTTCGGAGCAAACGAAAAGTTAACGATCAACACTCCCATAAGGTCAAGAGGCTACAGAAACAAACTCTAAAGGAGATTCCACCCATCCATGACTGCAAATTTCCGTTGATAGAGATATATCAAACCTTTGCTGACCGCAGCTCGTCGGACAATTCTAATAGGCTCTGGCTCCTTACTCGCTTGTTCTTCGCGGTTGCCAGCCAGGACGCTTTTGTGCAGCTACGGAATTCCTGTCTCACCATTCGGGAGAGCACAAGCACAGTTATTCTTTCTTCTAGTAACACAGTATCCGCAAACATGGAGTCTCTGGATCAATTGGATGTCTCACTTGCTACAGCTTTTGTTGTAAAGCGATTCCATCTAATTGGATTGGTGGAAGCTCGCACGCGGCTAGAACAGAATCACCGGCTTCAACCGGTCCGGCAGACCAGACGTCGGCGGAATGAAGAGCGAATATCGGAACTAGGCCATTGCGGCCGGGCTGCTTCCCGCGCTTTAGACGACATGCTATCCCAGGCGTATCCTAAACTTATAAGGCATATAGTTGAGTATGATAAACGACTAACTACCCTGAAAAATAGACTTAGTCAGGGACGCAACTGGCACATACTAGCAGCTCAATTTGGCACCGGTATCCTTGCTTTAGTCCCAACTGATGGTGATTTTAGTATCCACGACCGCGAGTAAGCTTCCTTCCTGCTAGCAGAATCTATACTAGGCTAACTTCCCATAGTATTGAAAGACTTCCAGTAGATGATTTTAAATTGCTTATTAATTGTCGGAACGTTAATCACGTGACGTAGTCACGAGACTACGAGGCGAGACTAGCTAATCTGACTCGGAGCAACCCCTGACTTCTAGACAACAATTAACTACCAACTTCAACACCGCATACGTACCACTATAAGTGATATTCGTGCACGTTGATAAAGCGAGTATACCGACATTAATATTTTAGATGAAGAACGTGGTGGTTTTCTCTGTAAATGCAGTCAATAGATGACTCACTTTCTTAATCTCCTCTCGGGACCAATTCCAGAGAGAAAATATATGCTTGAGGATACGGATGGATCCCTCGTAAAGGAGGAGCCATTTGACTCGCTAGGTTTGATAGAATACCTAGAACTAGATGGGTAAATATTGGCGTAGATTTTTGCAGTGTATAGGGATGTGTGTCAATTATATACATAGATCATTACAACTAAAAAGCTTAATATAGCTCTTACCATGTCTATTCATGAACTTTACGCAAAGACAAATTTAACAGGCATTGTTTTAGGTTTAGGGCTTCTAGGAGGCTCTTGATCCTAGGAGAACTGATCTCAATTGCCTATTCCTACCTTTATTTTCTGGTACAATCACTACAAAGGAACCATGAACAGTGCAGATGGTAGTAAAAGAATAAAAGATTGGAGACACGGCAAAGTGTAAGGCTCCGCACGCCTGAGGCAACACCAAGCCAGGTGCCCATGCTGCGCTACGCCGCGCATGGGGCCGGGATGATAAAACATGCACCTCACTCCTCACAACAAGCAATGACTGAGGGAGCATCCGACTGACCCAAAAAAGTCTTTTGTTTGACGCCTAAAATTAGGTACTCGATTTTCAAGGTCTACTCGATCCCCTGAACCTCCTCGACATCATCGCCTCCTCTCTAGCGCTCGGCCCCGAGTTGAGCAGCAATGCTGATCATTTGAGCGACAGGAAATTCTACTAATAACTCTCCGCTCCGCCTGATTGCTTTTATGGCATCTCAAGTCCGAATAAATCTAGAATGTCTTCTCGATGGGCATTCTCGTCTTATCTTCACGCTTACTCCAGTTACTCTTATTCGTATCGGCCCCGATCTCGACACAGCGCTCAACGGCCTCATTTCCAGTCTGACCGCTATACTCAATGAGAAAGGGAACAAACCTCGCCATTTTGCTACAACGTATAGTCTTGCAAATATTACGATACTACTTGATTGCTTTGAGCCCGGTGAGAACATATATCTCCAACTTCTACAATTGCGCCTCCGAAGTAGCACACTTATGGCACACACTCTTAAAGATACGAAACTCTTAGGGCGTATTGACGACCAACTAAAAGCAATCCACAAATACCAACCAAAGCTAGAGGTTCCTTTCAGATGTGTTGAAGACTGGCGCGGATATGGACCTAAGGATCACCCTATTTATACACAAATGGTGAAAGCTAGTACCTCCCGGGATGTCTGGCAAGAATTTAAAGCCGCTGTAAGTACTCTTAATCAAAGGCTTCTCTGATGGACATTTGGCTGACGATACCAAGTTAAGGAAGAACCGTTCAAAGCCTGAGAAGGGGAAATGTCTATCAGAGGCAGGAGACATTAGCCAGAATGACACAATAAAGCGTCGATCGTAGACACATAGTAATTTGAGAGATGGAGTTGAGAAATAATGTTCTCAAGTTTTTCTGTCCAAGGCTGGAGGAATTTGGAAAGAGACTAAGGTTTTATTTAACTTGGCTACATTTGTAACTATAAATAAAGAGTGCTACGTCGGGCACTTCTAACTTCAAAAGGCTTATTCCATCGATTCCGGCGTCCCATACTCTAAATCACAGCCACATGTACCCTACAATGTCCTCGTATTCCAGACATTATTTGGATTGTTTTCCGCACACTATACGCCGTTTTGTCTAGCCGTATTACACTTGCGCGTGCACTTATTAGAGTAAAAGTGACCGCAACTGTACGAGAGTGTTTCCCAAACACATATAGTATGCCTTTAGAGACGAGTTAGCTGCTTTCTGTGGATAGTAAGGAACGATCTCACAAATTTGAGGCAGAATGCTAGCTCTTCTTTTGTAGGAATTTATAGTTTCATAGCCTTTTACGGAGTGATATTTCTTGAAGCTGTTGGTATGGAACAGAGCTAAGGAAAGTGGACTTTGGTAGGTACATGAACTATTAATACTTGTCTCTACTTAAATGAGGCTGGATTTATGCATATTAGTGCAGATGTGTTGGCAGCAAAGAAGCATGAAAACAGCTGCATGCAGCACTTAGATATTCAAACTATTCCATTTCAAGATGCTGCGGTAAGGCTCTAAGATATTGAGTAGTAGCCTTGCAGGCGTCACTAACCGGTAAACATGGATCCTTTCATATCTCAGACATCAACATTTAGTAATGCTACCTATAAGTCAATGTCCAAAACGCAGCGAAAGTGACAGTATCCTGTAAATAAAATGAAGCAGGGGCGCCAAGCAGGCCATTCCACTATAGGCTTAGTGGGGGCATCCCAAGAGGATATTTTCCTGTAGATGCCTCCGCCAAGAGGATGGTGCCTGGAATATGCCTCCGAGCGAGCTCGCATGGCATGAACTGCCAATTTGGCAGCGAGATAATAAATATATACGCTCCGGATACCGCCCTTTATCCGGCTCTTTTACCTATCGCTACAAAGCCTTTATTTATACAGAAGCTCAAAAGCGCTCTACTTTGGTGCAGCTAAGTAGGCATGCGAACAACAAGTTGATTCCTCCTGCCGTCATAGCCATATCTGTCCGACTGGCATCATCAGCTGGTGCCTCTTCCCCGCCGGAGGCTACGTACCGTATCTTGTCCTTAACAAACCCAAATAGCGACTCATCTTGCCTAAGCCGACGCTCTGTCTCATCGTATTCCCCTTATGCAAGCTGAAAGGATGTCCACGGATTTTGATTGCTGTGTCTCTGAGAAGCGCGATAACTCGGGGAGCTTGGGTGAAGGCTTTCTCGTCGGTTGGCAGAGGCGTCAAAGGCGCGCCTACGAAGCTTGAAGGCAGTGTGATATGCTGAGATTCTTTCAGAGGAGGCTGCGATGTAAACATGGCCGTATGTCATGGCATGAGATGGGCTGCATCCCGAAGTTGAACGGTGGTCATCTCGAGGACTGGTTGGGGTTTCGGCATGGTTCAGTTAACTCAGCAACCGCGCCAAGCTAAACGCCGAGCAGCGGAGGCAGTGCATCACCGCCACAACGCCACACTCAAAACAATATAGTTCCCCAGGAAGTATCCGTGGCCTTTGTAGCTTCGCCTTGACCACCCAAATCGCCAGGACACCTCAACCGCCACCCCAAAACCCACCAAAAATTAGAAAATTTATACATTAATATCTTAACAACCTCTAAATAATAAATTCTAATAATTTGGATTTAGGCTTTTTATATATACTCTATAGCTGTTGGTATGCTTTAACACAGTGCAATAGACGTAATATACGTGCAGTGCGGTGTGTAGTTGGATTCTTCTTGTTCTATCTACACGTCCCGATGATACATATGCGCGTCGCGTAGATCACGTGCTTTATACACGTGATATACGAAACGAATATATATACCGACAGTATTTGTTACGGCGCTAGTGGAAAACGGTGGATTGTGGTAGACGTTATGGTAGACGCCGAGTCACGTGAGCTCACGTGACTAGAGGACCGCATAAAACTTCGCACGGCGCTGCTATTCTTCTCCTTTCCTTTCTCTAGCTTTGGATCCTCGTTTAT
>Ga0307507_10010264_pt1 | contig 12166 bp, 11 predicted proteins | sample 7_EM_MG_FD_207223 | JGI IMG/M metagenome (GOLD analysis project Ga0307507, IMG submission 207223) | Populus trichocarpa ectomycorrhiza microbial communities from riparian zone in the Pacific Northwest, United States - 7_EM | ecosystem: Host-associated > Plants > Roots > Unclassified | place... | reverse complement strand
TCAATTCCCCATGTCGGGCATTGCTTTAAATTATTCTTGCATAACAGATTGTCCAAATAAAGATAAAAATGAAGCTATTTGATCTTACTTGAAAACCCTTGTACTTGATTAGTTCTTTGATGCGATCCACAATAAAGATATCTCCATCGTTGTCTATGTACCCAATGTCACCAGTGTGCAGCCATCCATCAGCGTCAATGGTCCTGGCGGTCTCCTCCTTGTTGTTGTAGTAACCTGGGAAGTTTGTAAAATCAAGCTAATCATCCCTGACAGTTTAGTTACTTTAGCTCTAATTTCTGACGGGTATCTTCGCGTTTTCGATAAATATACAGTATCTTCGTACCTTGCATAACACACTGGCTTCTTACACAAATTTCACCAGGGGTGTTCTCAGGGAGAGATTGACCGTTTTCAGGATTGATGAACTTGATTTCCAAATTTGGAAGGAGGAATCCTACTGAGTTTTTCTTTGCAATGCCATGGCCTTTACTAGGATCCCCATGAGTGAGTGTGATGCAGCTGTGCTCTGTCAGTCCATATGCCTTGCGAAAAACAGGTTTAGTAGCAAATTTGAACATGATTTTTTTTTTTGAATTTTTGATGAGATAATAACTATGAATCACAGGCAGAACATTCTTGGAAATAAACCATTCAACAATGATGACTAATTCACAACAACGTGGTAAAATTAGACTCACCTCTTGAACCTGGACGCCGGGGAACTTGTTTTCGAAGGCTGTGAGCAGCTCCGGGGCGAGTGGAGCTGCTGCCGTCATAATAGCCTTGAGTTTGAGCTTGCTGAGATCAAATTCCTCCACTATTGGATTCTTAACCAAGGCTAAAATTATTGGTGGCACAATTGGTGCAAAACTGACCTCTTGTGTGATCAATGCATTCAGAAATGTCCTGAGTTCAAACCTACCCATCACCACTACTTTCCCCTTGTTCCTAAGGGTGGCACAACATATTCCAGTGATACCATATATGTGAAAGAATGGAATTAGGCCTAGTGTGGCAACCTGACCCACCATTTCTGGTCCTACACTGAAGAGACTGGAGCACAAATTAGCCACCAGATTCCGATGGGTTAGCATTACACCCTTTGACATCCCTGTGGTGCCTGATGAGAATGGAAGTGCACATAGATCACTCTGGAGGACTTCCTCATAAGCAAGTGTATCGCCTGCACGGTCAGCTGCATCAAGCAGTTCATTCCAATTCACGGCAGTGCTAATGCATGCTTCACCCAGTACGATTACAGGTAGCCCTAGACCCTTCACCTGTATTCACAAGACACCTTTAAATCGAACCTGAATCCATTACATTACTAATTATAAGACAATTATTTCTACAGAAATTATTATCAGACTTTCCAATTACCTTTCCATAATTAAGGTCATTTGTGACAATAAGCTTAGCATCTGCAGCCTCCGCCTGCTTCTTAAGTTCTGATTCATGTGCAGTAGGATTAGCACCCGAAAACACACCGCCAGCAGCCATTATTCCTAGTGCTACAATGCCATACTCAGCAACATTTGGGAGAGCTACAACCACCACATGTCCTTTTCTTAGGCCGAGAGACCTCAAGGCCTTAGCGAACCTCCTAGTGTCTCTAACTACCTCAGCGTAAGTAAACGTCTTTCCTGTCGCAGCCTCCACAAATGCTACCTTGTCAGCATACAATTCAGCATCTTGGAGCACAAAATCAGGGAGTGTGATGTCTGGCACCAGGACCGCCGGATGTCGGCTTCGGAAAATGTGCTCCTCTTGCGCTGAGCATGGAATGGGAGTTCCCATGGTGGATATGAGACAGTGAAGAAGGGCAGCAGAATTAAGCTGTGTTTTAAAGGAAGGTGAAATCGTAAAAAACTTCTTGTGGTCATGTCTTGTGCATGGAATTAGAGAGTAATTAAGAGACAGGTGAGAGTATGAGATTGACATGGACTTAGGTTGGTATGTGTTTGTTGAGTCATGTCAAGATCACAGGCATGCAATAAAATCTACTTTCAGCATGCTGATTTTTTTGCGAAGGAACTGCAGGATTTTGCATTAATGAACTCAAAATATTGTCCATACGCAAAAATACTTCAAAGAATCTAATTCTTGGATTTAAAATATTTTGAGCACCATGCCAAGCTCCTTCCTTTTAAGCTAAGAAGAACGGAGACATGCAAAGTTACATGAATTTTTGCTTTCCTTTTCTTCTGAAGCCAGCTTTAATTATCCTAACAAGAAGAGGCCAGCCTTAATTGTTACTAAGAATAACAAACAAAAATCAGACTAATTAGGCGTGCATTTGTGAACTAATTAAGATATATCAACCTTAAGTGGAGGAGTGCTAGGGGCACTCGATTGATCGGCCGCTCTGTGACACACCCGCCCCATATATTAGCCACATACTCTTGAGAAACACGAAGCCAACCCACGACTTATTATTCCCGGTTCCCATTCCTAGTTTCTCAACCACGGTATAAACAGTCCCACCCCACCTCTTGCCTTGGACTCCATTTTCCACAATTCGATCGTTATCACCCTTACGACTGAGCATCAGTTCAGTTTGATTTGGAAAAAATAATACTCAACTAGATATAATATACTTTTTAAGAATCTTAAACCAAATTAAATCGAATAATTTTACTTTATTTGTGAGGATGATAAAGATTTATTGGTGATTTGAAAGAAAAGGCGAAACCTTAGCATAGCATATTGACCAGTATCAGGGCACAACATATTTTCCATCGGGCATTTTCGTTGCTATTTGCAATTGTTGGATCTTGAAATTGAGACTATACTTGCAAGATTGAATAGTTACAATTTGTAAGAAATCAATATCGGCTAGTTGTTCAAGAAACAAATTGAATTGCTGAAGGGTTATGGGTTCAGCTTAAGTCGTATACAGCAATAAACAAATTTCGGTATTGTTTGGTCTTGGTATCTATGTGTTTTTGAAAATTTTTAAATTTATTTTAGTTTTAAATTAATTTATTTTTTGATATTTTTGAATCGTTTTGATGATAAAATTAATTTTTTTAAAATAAAAATAAAAATATTATTATAATATATTTATAAATAAAAAAACTTTAAAAAATAACTTATACTACAGTTATATTACAACAAAAGGTTGATGCTTTGTACAAGGGGCTGAATAAGAGGATCGCTGTTCTTGAACTTGAGAATCTAGATGAACATCTGGATCGTTTTATTGAAAACAAAGATGCAACAAATCTTTATTTCCAAGTAGTTCAATGAAATAATTGTAAGACTGAAGGGAGGCTATGGAATTTTAATCAAGTAGGACATTCAATGGTTCGTTACATAAAGTACTGGCTGAAGAAAACTGATACCGCAGAAATCATCAAGAAGAGCTCTTCATCAATGCCTTGCAAAGATCACAGTCAAATTGATGATCTTGAAATTTGAACTTTAATTTCACAACTAGATCATTACAATACATACTTGGATACAGATCTCATTTTGGAAGGTTGCGTTATTGCCACAATGTTTGAGGGAGAAATCCGATTGCTGGACTCTCATCTCGAAGAGACTACATTGAGAAAGATATCAGCAAAACGATTGACTATTTGAAGCAGTGGGTGTAAAAGAAGACGATTGACAATGGAGATACAGAGGAGTATGTGTCGAAATTTTTTTGTTTGTTCACAATTCAACATTTCACTTCTGATTCTCCATAAATTGTTGGCTTTCTTGGTTTATGACTTTTTTAAATATGGATTTTAGAATTCAGTGATCTTTTCCATGTTTACAGAATAAGAGATGAGAGGAAAAGGGAAGGCATGAGCAGCTCACAGAGTTCGATCACGAGGAAAAACATCTCTGTGCATGTTGTAGATAATGATTCTGATTATCCGATAGCCCACTGCTTACAACTGATCTTGATTGGAAAGATGAGGGATTTTGAAATGAAAGTTAAAGCGGTCACACAAGGAAATGAAGCATTGGATCTTATTCGCAAAGGAGCTTCTTTTGATCTCGTTATCATGGACATGGACATGTCCACAAATGGGTTTGAGGTATGTTTCTTCACACTGATCCTGTGGAGTATAATTATAACCATAAAAGAAGGCAAGGGCTGTGTACATGTTCCAGAAAGGCATTTTTCATAATTTACTGGTAATATTTGTTTCATTTTTGATATGTTTTGATGGAGTAGGATGACAGGAACAAAAGAAACTTGATTTATCAATATTGATATTGGCCTGCTTACAGGAGATAGTAGAGTTTGTTGACATGATTTTACGGCCAACTTATTTGTTCAAGCGCAAAAATGCTATTCATAGAAATGTAATCGCGATTTGCTTGATGATTTTAGCCTCTGCAATTGACATGTACTAATATATGGGTATACTTCTTAAATCACCATTTTTTGATTGGCAACAAAGGAGCTATGAGCCTTGGGTGTGAAGAGCAGCATTATTGGCGTAATCTCTTCTACTTCTGAGACACAGCAACAAGCTTTCATGGAAGCAGGCCTAGAGGGGTGCTTTGAAAAGACATTGAAGGCTGATGTAATTGCTTCTTTTCTCTCGTAGCCAGTAAACAAAATGATCAGCAATTTGAAGCAAAGAGGCAATCGATTAATAAGCTTTACAGCATAAGTGTTTTTGGATCCAATTGGTTCATGTTATGCTTTCTTGTAGTTTCAGAGATATGAACACTAGACAAAGTTTCATACCAGATACACTATGAAGTTAAATGAGTTGTAGAACCAATTTTTCTTAGAGAATGACAAACTTCAAGCTAAACTGGCTAGCTTGGGAAGTGGCATGCTGCACTAGCTTGTAAAGTGCTGAGAATTTTGTGTTAGTTTCCTGTCTTTTCTGATGCCAACCATTCTGCCGGCGATATGTTAAATTTTTGGATTTGATTACACCAGATTTAGATAAATGAGTACCATGTACATTTGTTTTCCCATGATAATAGGTACTACATAGCAGACTAGCTATCAGTTTGATGCATGTGCTATATTTTTCTTACAGGTTCTCCTCTTTTCTTTTAATTATTCCGCTCATTGTTTTAGATTTGCAAAATCGACTGGAGGTGAATCTAGTTTCTATATCTATTGACTTCTGAATGGCTACGCAAAGTTTTTTCATGACAAAAAGGAATTGATATTAAAAGTTACGTTGTCATTGCTAAGAATTGGCTGATTTCTCTGCAGCAGAAAGAGCATCTAGTTTCGACAAGTCAAGGGAATCACATACAGAAAAATTACAAGGAGAATAAGGCTTCTTTCTGGCAGCTTTTGCAGAAGCAGCAGGTGTTGGACTTTATTCCTCTTGGCATTCTTCCCATCCCTTGCGTCCATTCCGTGTCTAGCAGGTATTTATGGGGAGGCATCATGTGAGGTGGAGGGTTCTGATTCAACTTCAAGAAAAGTCAACCGATCCTTGAAAGATCAACGGGTTTCGAGGGTTTGGACTCTGACCTATATAGACAGTTTCTTTTCAGCATATTTCTTACCTGTCATATTTTCAATATCTTGCACCTCTCCAGGAATCACTTCCGCACAGCTTTTCAGTAATGGTTTCAAGCTTCTTTATGGAATTCATCCTGGTTTCCAAGTGCAGCTGCAGAAACACATCCATTCCACCTCCACAATAAAACTGAAAAAAATCAGACAGTGCTGTGTGTGTGAGAGAGAGAGGAGCAGGGAGGGCACAAGGAATAGTATAGTGGCTTTTATAAAATTTACCTTCTCCATTTCTCTGTTTTGAGCTTTGTTGGTTTAGCAATTGAGCTGCCCTTCACATAAAATGCTCATTTCTGTTCTTCAGCTTCATTGATGATCTGTTTTTGCATCTACTTCCCTCAACTCTCCTTTTCCATAAGGTTGAGACGATTTTGGAAATAAATTATCGAATTCAGTTGTTCAGGTCTAATTCATCCATGCGAAAATCAAGAAACCATTAATTCATCAATGGCTGAACAGGATAACACTCAAATTGATGGAGAAATTCAGAATCTTATTAAAAAACTGGATGAAGGCAAGATTTAGAGAAAATCTTACAAAGTTTTGCATATGAAACACTAACTTGATAGAGTGGAAAAAAAAAAAAAACAAGTGTCAGTCGGTAACTGATGTTGAATATGATGAAATAGATAGGAACCGAATAAAGTTGATCCTTCTGATTCTAAGGCCATTTTGGTTTAGTCTTGAAGCATAAACATGTAAATATATATGTTAAGCAACAGAGCAGTTAAGAGTCAGATTGAAGGTGTCACTTCTGAGTCTGACCAACAAGCTTTCATCGATGCTGGCCTAGACAACCGAATTCAAAAGCGAGATAAGGACCAAACGATCCGAAGTTGGCCTCTATGACCTTCCTTCATCGCTTCTTGTTTTTAGATATGAACTCTGGATGAAGTGTCTTATTACCTATGCTATGATGCTCGGAACAAAGTGTATGAGTCAAAGGAATACGAAGACCTGACAAAGGACAATGTTTATGGATCTAACTAGTCCATGTTACTTTCTTTCAAGTTTTATAGGTTATGTTTTTTCAGAGATACGAATTCTTGATAAGGTAGCGTTTGGCAAAAATTTAAATTTTTTTCTTTTATAATTAAATTTTTATATGTTTTTAAATTATTTTGATGTGCTGATATAAAAAATAAATTTTAAAAATAAAATAAAAATTATTTTAATATATTTTTAAATAAAAAATAATTTAAAAAATAATCACTATCTCAATATCAAACATTCACTACCTTTCTTGTGAAAGTTGTGGTATGAACAAAATAATGAATTGCAGAACCAAGTTCACATAAAGGGGTATAAAGGCCAAAGAAGAAATCGATGAGACCCTGAGACTGAATCGGAGGCTGCGTCACCTAGGATCCATATGCATACATAGGATTTAAGGTTTAATTAGATTAAATATATAGAAATTATAGGAGATCAACATTACGATTTAGAGTATGATCCATCTATACGAATTAGACCAAGATGGCTTTTCACAGCAACCGACCAAAACTATTATAAAAGCCTTGGAGGCTATTTTCCTTACAAATGTGGTATGAACATAAACGAAGTGTAAAGCCAATTTCACTTGCAGGATACAGGGATCAAGTCTCGAGACTCGATCGAGCTCTTTTCGATTCTTCCTTTTGTTTGTTGGTTCTGGTCGGGGGACAGAAGGAATGCAGACTGCTGGGAGATGTGAAGTCTTGCTGTTGGCTCATTGCCTATAATACAATTGGGCTCTCATCCCGTTAGACAGCACAGCCCCAGCCTGTCATTGAAACTAACCTTCCCCCCAAAATTCAAAGAAGGAAGAAATTAAGTTACAGTTAACCAAACCAATACACTCTATTCACGACACCTGCCATTTATCTTTAGCCATATGTCATTATTTTCCAACCTCAATAAATCACCCACCTGTAAACTTAACAAATTCTCCATAACCGCCATTTAGAGACCACATTTTGCCGCTCAACTCTCTCTATCTCTCTCTCTCTCTCTCTCACACACACACACACACACACACACCACTCATTCAGTATTTTCCTTCTCGTCCTCCCTCCTTCCCTCCCAGAAAGAAAAGCTTTAAAGCAATAAACTAATTCATCAATGGCAGACAAAGATCAGACCCCATTTGATCAAGACAGGGTGAATTTCATTCAACCCATGCTTTCTGATTCAGAAGTGATGGATACAGATCACCATAAGTCTAGTCTTCAAGGGGGCTTTGAGCACCAGATGAATACTTCTCTTGGGATTTCAGCGGATGGCTTTCTTGGTTCTTTGAGTCCCTTGCATGAGAAAATGGAGCGAGCCAAGGGTGGTTTACTAGAAGGGGCCAGGTAGTTCTTTGGATATCTTGAATATTGTCCAATATTTGTACATTCTTAAGAGTGCAGTAATTAAGTTGCATAAAAAATAACAGGCAATTTTCAGTGATTGTCAAAGAAGCCCTATCTGTGCTGGAAAAGTTTTGCCCAAGTACTTCACCATCAAATTTAATTGATATTGATGAATCCGATAATAAAGAAGACAATGGCACTGGATCTGATCATTCTGGAGATCAAGGGAAGGGAGGACCTACGCCTAGTAAGAAGCGTGCTAAAGGAGAGACAGACGAGTATGTGATAATAATTTCTAGCTGCTTTGTTTAAGTTCTTAATCATATTTTAGCTCCTTTTTTTAGTATTTTTTTTTGTAGAGTATAGAAATTCATTAACTGATTTCACTTTGATAAAAAAAAGACTATATGAACTTTAAAAATGTTTTATCTTGTTTCATGTTCACAGGCCGAGAAAAAGGCAGAAATTAGAGCCTGGAGAAGCCATGGGTAGCTCACAGAGTTCAAGTATCACCAGCAACAATTTTTCTTCTCTGAAAAAGAAGGCAACTAACCCTGAAGTTGAGTCTCTAATTACAATACTTCGTCGTTCCCTTGAACTCCTTAAACAACAGGACAAAAGTATGGATGACATGAAGGTAACAACCAACCATGATATAGAAGCGAATAGTATCCGGAAGTTGTTAAATAATGGCTTACAACCTGGTACTGGAAGGAGCAAGCTTGCAGAAGAGGCAGACATTCGTCATGCCAAGCAGTGGATGAAAGAAGTGGATTTAGAGTCTGAAGAAGAGTATGTATTGAAAATTATTGTTCTGGTTCTTAATAAATCTACATGTTCACTTGTGATCCCAAGACCATGTTCTATAAATTGTTACCTATATTTGGGAATCGCTCTTTATGGCTTTTGATTATTTAATATGAATGAGCAGATCACAAAGCTTAACCCCTTGTAAGAAGCTCTTAGTGCTTGTTATGGCTGATCCTCTTGCTCAAATACTGTACATGAGGCTGTTCAACCAGTTAGGGAAGCAAGAAAATATTGCAATGGAATTTCAGGTGGCCAAAACATTTGAAGAAGCTGTTGAATGTCTCTGCGATTACGGAGATTCTTTTAATCTCATTCTTATGGACATGGAAATGCGTCGCTGCAACTCCTCTAAGGTATTCTTTTTCTGACAAATGATGAAAAAATGTCGTGTTCAAGAGAGATATTATGTCATCATCCTCTTTGTCGTCATTGTTATCGTGCCTTTTTTCTTCTTGAACTACAAATCTGATGGTCATTGATATGTGATTTGGTTAATTATGATGCGCTAACTCTTATGATACTCTAAATCTATAACTCTCAAAAAATTAATAAAAATTGTCAAATTTTAACTCCTGTTCTATTAACATCTATTCTTACCACGAACATCTTCTTTTTTATTTTTTGATAACCCGGGATGTCCGGGCCAGCTTACGCGCACCACGACTAATTCCCGGACCTACTGAACACCCTGCAAGCCCAGGAGACAGGTAAGACACCGCGGTGGTGACAGGCGTGCACGCTGAGGCTTGAACCCAGGATGCAGAGACAGGGAAACCCTGCCAAGACCGCTGGGACACAAGCCTCGGTGCTTACCATGGACATCTTAAATCATCATGTGATAGGTAATACGGGAGCTGCGATTCAATGGTATCCGCGGAAACATTGTTGGCGTCACCTCTGAAAATATTTCTGAACAGAAAGAATTTGTGGAAGCAGGATTCACTTACTGTGTTGAAAAGCCACTGGAGACACTTGACAAGGTTGCATCTTTCCTCTTGTGTCCTACGGCTCAAGATAAGTCTAGTCTTCAAGTGGGCTTTGAGCAACAGATGAATACTGACCTGGGAATCTCAGTGGATGCTTTTCCTGGTTCTTTGAATCCCTTACGTGAGGAAATTGAGTGTGTCAAGGCTGGTCTACGTGATGGCTTGGACAAGGCCAGGTAGTTCTTTGGATATCTTGAATCTCGTACAATCTAGCATATTTTTAATAGTGCAGTAATTAAGAATTTAAGATGCATAAGAAAATAACAGGGAATTTTCAGTGATTGTCGAAGAAACCTCATCTATGTTGGAAAAGTTTTTCCCAAGTACTTTACCATCAAAGCCAATTGATATTGATGAATCCAATAAAGAAGACAATAGGGATGCATTTGATCATTCTGGAGATCAAGGAAAGAGAGAAGCTATGGCTACTAAGAAACGTGATAACCGAGACTCGGAGGAGTGAGTAATAATAATTTTTACTGTGCCATCTTGTTTTGTTCCTAATCGTATCTTAGCTGCTTCTGCTTTTGTGCAGAGTAGAAATGCATTAACTTGCTCATTTTGATCCAAAAGAAACCATGTTCCACATGCATATTCTTGCTGTAATATTTTAGTACATTGTGAACTTTAGAAACGCTCATCTTTTTTCCATGTTCACTGGCAGAAATAGGTGCCTGAAGAAGTCATGGGCAGCTCACAGAGTTCAACCACATGCAAGAAAAGGACCCAACGATCCAGAGGCTGGCCTATATGACCTTCCTTCACCGCTTCTCATTTTTAGATATGAACTCTGGATGAAATGTCTTACTAACTCTTCTATGAAGCTTGGAACAAAGTGTATGATTCAGAGGATTATAAAGACCTGACAGAAAGAACAGTGTGCTTCAATGCTGAATTGGCTTGCTTGGGAAGTGCCTGGGATGTTTTTGGGTATTGTCCTTTGTCTCAGCCACAGTTGTGCTGGATTTTATGGTTTCTGTTCTGATGTTGGCTACTCGATCGGTACTATTTCTTTTCCCTACATAAACCTAATAAAGCATAACTGAAGATTTGTTTTCCCCTTAACAATATTCTGCTTTGCTTGAAATCGGTAAAGTAGTGACCAATATAAATATCATTCTCTCTTCTAGTTAGTTAATCTGCCTAGTTAAAAAATTGAAATACAAGGAGAAACTCTCTTTTTCAATGATGCAATAACTGTGTCTGTATTTCTATTTGAGGAATTAATTATGAAATGATATTTTCTATTAGAAATCGGGACAAACGGATACCATTTTTTTTCCCAGAGTGCGATTTTCAACTGTTTATCCAACAAAGAACCCTTTTTTTGTTGATTTGTTTCCCTCCCAGCTAGATCTTATTTTCTTTTACTCGGTATTCATAATCATGCATCTATGAAAATTGGAACTATGTTTAATTTATAGTATTTTTAGTTTCCGATAGATTCTTAACTTACAATTATTTATAAATGAATAAATTTGAATGTTTTTTTGTATAAACATTGATTTTCACACAATCTTATATTAATCTTGATGTTTGTGATCAAACTAATTTGTTTAATTTTGAAATTATATAATATAATTTATAATTGTACTTAATTAAATATTAGGGACACAATTTAATTATCTTGATTTTCACTTGACATTATTATGAACCTTTCTTATTTTACAAAATCTCTTTTCAATTATATATAACATGATTATAAATTAACAATGCATACATGGATAAAAATTTTATAAATTATTTTATAATAAATCTTTCATTTTCTGATATTATCAAAGTTTGTTCAAAAGAGTAAAGATAACTTAAGACAATAACAAAAATATCCTATAAAAATTAACTAAGGATTTAATTTCATGTTTTGATGAATTTTGATGTAATTTAATTATTTTCAGATTTTAATAATTTATATATTTATTGGATTTTCAAAGCTTTTTAAGAGTTATTAAAATAAATTAACAATGTAGTACTATATATAGTATAGGTATGATTTAAGCATCTTATTTTATTTTATTTCAGGTTTTATGTAGTGTTTAAAGTTTAAACTAGATTGGCAATTCAAGTTACACCGCGGTTTATACCAAATTTTTTCAATGCAAAAAAAAAAAAAAAACTCAAATGAGTCATATTTTTAAAGAAGAAAAGGAAATTCATAAGTCATGGGTCATTGACTTAACTACATCCAATAAAGTCGGTTCATTTAATAATATAATAAAAAATAGACAATAGTGAAAAATAAATGAAACAAAAAAATAATAATTTGAGTCAATTTAATTTAACTTGCCAAACTCGCAATTCGATATATGAAATCAAGATAACCTTATAAAAAAAGAAAAAAATAACGAAGCTCAATCCTCAACAAACCCAATATTGAATGATGAAATTAAAAAATTTAATTGTAAGAAAAACCTAAGTCAATTCGGGTTAATCTTTTAAACTCGTGATCCGAGTTTTAAGGTCAAAATTACCCCATAGAAGACAAACAAAAAAAATTCAAATTATCGATCAACAAAATAATAAGGGATGAAATTAAAAACAAATTTAAT
>Ga0307507_10010263_pt1 | contig 12167 bp, 3 predicted proteins | sample 7_EM_MG_FD_207223 | JGI IMG/M metagenome (GOLD analysis project Ga0307507, IMG submission 207223) | Populus trichocarpa ectomycorrhiza microbial communities from riparian zone in the Pacific Northwest, United States - 7_EM | ecosystem: Host-associated > Plants > Roots > Unclassified | place... | reverse complement strand
GACATTCTAACCTATCTCCCTTTAATAGTTAACTAAATAGGTCCTATTTTAAGATTAATAATACCTCCTCTATAGGCTATCTAATCTCCTAAAATTATTATAAGTGGATATAGGTATTTCTTTTGTCTATATAGTAACCCTATCCTCTCTACTACCTTTAGTGATATGTGGTTTCTTATTACTTTACTATCTATTAACGCTTTAAACTACTAATCTTGCTACTTAACTCTTAAATTTAGGTATTATCCTTAAATTCCTTTAAGGGTTTAAGGCTCTAATACTAGTTCCCTCTGGTCCTATACACCTCTCCTTTTTTTAACCGTTGGCTGCTAGATCCTGCTAGTACTTAGTCTAACTTTAGCTAATACTTAGTTTGTTTTTTATCCTCTATATACTATAGATAAGTATTCTCTGGGTACTCCCACTACTATTATCTATTTAGGTATTCTTCCGTAAGGAATCTTCTTAGTTAAAGTATTAAGTCCCCTTAACCTTATACTTTTACTAGGTGCTATCTATGTATATACTTAGCGTCCCTAAACCGCCTCTCTTCTAGTACCTAATATATCCTTAATAGGTACTTCCGGTTCTTGTCTTTTGGTGCTCTATATATGTTACACGTATTATCTATATAAGCTATTTATAATAGTATATAATGCGTTAAGTGACTTGGGTTTACTCTTAGCTTATCTTTACTCTTAAGTTTAAACCTCTATCTAGCCGATCTAACTGTTGGTCTTTCTTTTATAGGTACTAAGATTTATTATTTACTTTTCTAATCCCTAGATCCCTCTTCTAGGTTCCTTAACGTTATAATTAATGCTCCTTTAATATAACTTATGCGTTTTTCCGTAATAGGTTAGTCTTGGACTACCTTTTTATTTAGCTTTATATAAAAACCTTCCTACTTATTATTATATCGTTGCCTATACCACTTCCCGTATAACTGGTTTAGTGTGTATGGTTTGTCTATTAGAAAGTACCTTGTTATTGCTGTATTATAATATCTTTTAGTATATCTTTCTTTAAACCTAGTTAGGATATCTAGATCCTCTTCTTATTCTAGTTTATTTAACCACTTTACCCTAGGTGTCCCTGCACTTGGCCTATTAGTAATTCTTTATATAGGTGCTCTGTCCCTTCTATAGTTTGGTATATTAGATCTCTAATCTAGTTTCTGCTCTTACTATATAATAATTCTTATCCTAAACTTATCTATAGTTTCTTGTTTTTTACGTTTTATAGCTAGATCCTTAAAGTCGTCTTGCTTTTTAATTCTAGTATTAACTTTTTAATCTTTAGGCTAAATACTATGTTTACCTAGGATTACTAATTGTTGGTAACCTATTAGGGGTAGGGGTAGCATATGCGTACGCGTTCCTTACGTGCGCATTCCTCACGTGTTATAAGTACGCGAGGCCTCGCATATAGAATAGAGAAATAGACATCTATAAACCTAAGAGCATACCCGTAACAAAATGATTACAGGTCTGCAATAGGTTAAAGCATACCGACACTAATTAGTAGACGTACAGATTAGGAGATACGCAATAGCTTATGGCTCGTACGGGTTACTTACGACTCCGTATAAACTCGCACCGCCGCCTACCTTAGTCGAAGAAGGGAACCGTACCCCGCCCGATACTGCCGCAAGGAAGAGTTGTTAATTTAACCACCTTATATATCGCGTTGAAAGGACCGAAAAATTATATTATTACCTGAAAAATACCTTTACCTTATACACGCTACCTCGCATGAGAATATAATAGCGAGTACCTTAACCGCAGAAGACTGGAGCACGAAGATAAAGAAGTAGAAGAATAGGATTAAGCTAAAAGGAGCTTCCTAAGAAGAGATATAGGACTACGCTAGAATAAAGTCGTACAACTATAAAATATCCAAAGCGATAGATATAGACCTATAGGAGCTCTTCTAAGAAGAATTTCGGGACTTTATAATCTAAGAGTTTAATAGCCTTGGAACTAAGATTACCTAGGACTTATATAGAACCCTTTGGGGCAGAGGAGTGTATATAGCCAAAAACACAAAGAGTCTAATAATCCCAAGGACTCTACTTAACACGGCTACGGAGGAAGAATAGTATAAATAGTTAGATAACAAGATCCGCGAGATTTATAAGCACGTTACGGACATAAAGATGTTATAGCTATAGAAGAGAGTCCCTTACAACTAACTTAACCAGGTCTTCTGTTTGTATAAACCCTTCTAAATACCTGTATAACTATCTAGAATACCCTTATAACTGTCTGGAACACCCTTATAATAAACACCTTGATTACTGCTAGCTCTATCTACTACAAACTATATTCTACCTATTACAATTTAGACCCCACCTATAGAGATCCTGAACTATAAATGGCAGATTATAACCGTAGCTAAGCTATACTCCGAAGACTAGAAGTATAGCGGAGCCGAAAGCTTTGACTATAAACTGATAATATTTTACGATATTTGCACGAGATCTAGACTGCCACCTACTATATATAAGATTGCCTTTCCTATAATACTAAAGGGATTAGCCTAGGACCAGTACTATAACCACCGGCTATCTGAAAGATCCTTTAAAGAAATTTGCAACTACTTATAGAACTTCTTTAAGGGTTTTGGATACTACCGCAGAAACCTAAACAAATGGAACGCTATAACGCTACTCTCTATTATCTAGGAGAACATAGATAAGACAACTCTATAGTGCCTTTAGATACTGCTTATGAAGCTCCATAACTTATAATATGGACTTATGCCCGCTTTATGGATCACAGACTTTCTGTATAATAAGCTAGTTATAGCTTGCCAGGGCGTACCGGCGTGTAGGATTGCAATCTTAGACCCTCCCTTGGATTTTAGCTACCTTATTAATAAGCTACAGTTGTCTATTATTGCCTACTAGAAGGAGCAAGAGCAGACTTATATATATGCTATGGACTATTAGGAAGAACCACGTACATACTTTATAGACCGTTAATATAACTACTAGGACCGTAACGGCTCTAACTATAAGGATCCGCGTAAAAACCGATCTTTATAGCCAAACTGAAAGAAGTGCTGCTTTGTATGCGGTAAAAGTGGCTGTTAGTTATAGAAGCATACGGACAAAGAACGGGATAAGTCTAAAGCTAGGTTTATAGGGCGATATAATAGATAATTAGGTAAGCGCTTTTAAGAACACTTTAAATAATATCTTATTAAATGTAAGGGAGAAGGCCTAGAGCTAGAAGAGTTAGAGGACCTAGACGAAGTCTTTATAGCTCTAGTTATTAATTACGAAGCCGAAACTAAGTAGGATAACGCGAATAGCTCTTCTTACTTTATGTTTTTTGGCACTCTCTTATATAATAAAGTAGTAATTACGGCCTAAGAACTAGCTAATAGAGCCTTCTACTATAACCTTATAGGCCAAGATATAACTATAACTGCAAACCTTAACTCGCCTGTTGTAAACCTTAACCTACCTAAGGATATAAACGCCTATACGTATAGTAGTTAGCCTACGCGCTATATGACGGACGAGTTTATAGGCATTATAATTGATATAGGTGCCTCGTAATAATCTATAGCCGGTTACAGACAGTTCCTGGCATTATAAAAGCAAGATACAACTTTATAGCTTAATGTGTTAATAAAAGGCACAGTAAGCGTATAATTTGGAATTAGGACTACGTTGTTAATTAGGTCTATATAAGTCTTAACTCTAGTAGGTAAGGTTAACTTTTATGTTATTAATACAAATATGCTATTTCTGCTCTGCCTAGCAGATATGGATAACTTATAGGTGTATTATAATAACCTTATAAACGTACTTGTGACTTTTACGGGTAATATACCTATTGTATAATAATTTGGCCATCTGTTCCTCTTATAGGACCTCTCTTTATAGACCTACCTTTTTAACTCTTTTAACTAGAACCCCTGTTACCTAACTAATATAGAATTATGTTATCTATACTAATGTTTTAGCCACCCGTTAGTTAAGAGACTGTAGAAAGTACTTAACTGTTCTGGATATAATGTTAATATAAAATTACTTAAGTACCTTACCCATTACTGCCACTTTTGTTAGAAACACGGCAAGTTACCTAGCCGGTTTAAGTTTACGCTCTATAATAACGTTAATTTTAACTACTGCATTATTATTAACATTATGTATATTAATGGGAGCCTAGTCCTATATATAGTTAATAAATATACACGCTTCTAGGCCAGTAGATGGCTATAGAATATTAGTGCTAAACACACGTGGGACGTCGTACGGATGTGTTAGATTGACACGTACTTAGGACCACTAGATGTTATTACTTACAATATAGGTAAGAACTTTGTTAGCAAGGAATTTAAAGAGTACGCTACTATAATGGGTATTATAACTAAGGGCGTGCCAGTCGAGGCTTATAACTTGATTGGAATAGTTAAACATTACTATAGTCCGTTACGGAGAGCATACCAGATTATTACGGTTGAAATACTAAATATTAACAAGGACGTAGCTCTCTAGATAGCCTTTAAGGCTATTAACAACTCTATAGGACCTAATAGACTGGTACCCACTCTGCTAGTATTTGGCGCCTACCCCTATATAACTAATTTGGACGCGCCTTCGCCAATAGTTACGCAACACGCTGCCGTAGTTAAGAAAGCTATAGAAGAGATCCGTAAGCTATATACCGAACAACAAGTTACGGACGCTTTAAGCATACGAAATGGCCTAAGAATAGACGCTATTTATAACTTACTACCTAACTCGCAAGTACTTGTCTGGAGAGAAGGAAATACAGGCTAACTAGAATATTGGTTGGGACTGTATAACCTACTTACAGTTAAAAATAAGACGTGTACTATATAACTACCCTATGGTCCTATACCCTTCCGCATAATGGTTGTAAAGCCTTACTTTTTAGATTTAGAACTTAATAATAACCTATAACCTAACCAATAGGACGATCCCTAAGAGCAGTAGGTATATATACCTAAAAACAACCTAGGACCTGTTGTATGACCTATTTAGTAACCTATTAAGCAACCTATTGGACAACCCGCTGTACAACTACAAAAGCGTGGTAGAGAACGCCTATGTAAGTACCCCCTTCTTATAAACTAAGCTGACATTTCAGTCTTCCTCTAAGATAATAATACCACGAGTACCTAGTTTTGAGCTTTATACTAGAAAGAACTTATAGGCCTACTCAAGCTAGAAGTATTTAAGGTAGTTAAGCTTATAGATATACCCGTAACAGCCTATCTGTTTAACTCACGGTTTATTAACAAGGTTAAGAATACCAGTATAGATACAGCTTTTAAGAAATTACAACTAGTAGTACAGGCGTATAATAATATAGAAAAGAGCGTAGTATTTACCTAGTCGCCTACTATCTAATAGGCGAGTTAACGCCTAATCCTATATATTAGAGCTATGCTGCAAGACTAAGACATATAGATTTACCTGCGCGATATTACGTAAGCCTATATACAATTAGCTATAAAGCTAAACCGCGATTTCTATGTACGACCTTTATAAGAAGTATAGACTGAACTAGGAATTAACAAAGGGTCTATACTACAGGTGCTTAAGCCCCTTTATAGAGTGCTAGAAGCCGGAAACTACTGGTTTAAGACGTATTATACATACTACCTACAGCAGTTAGGTATGGACTAGTTGACATATAACCTATACCTGCTCTACAGCAATGATTCCACGTATTTTAGAGTAGTCGGACTATAGATGGACAATATGCTACTGCTTACTAATAGAGTATTCGCGGACTGTAAAAAGAGCGAACTATATAAGGCCTAACTTATAGCTAAGGAGCGCGAGTAACTAACAGCCAAAAAGCCTCTTAAGTTTAACGGCGGCATTATATAACTTATAACTGACGGACTAATGTTAATATAAGAGCGTTAATGCAGGAACCTTAATATAGTTGATGTTTCTAAACCCGCTATATCTATAAGCTCGCGAGGTATTGTCTGTACGGCACTTACACTAAAGGACTAGTATGTTGCTTAACGCGCTAGAGGAGCGTATATTGCGTCCGTCTACTAGCCGGAAGCTGCTTTTAACCTATTTATTGCTGCCCAGGTGATTAACCTAAATAAAGATAATATAAAAGCACTTAACCAACGCCTAGCCTGGCAAATTAAGAACCCTACTAGAGGACTTATATACGTTAAGTTAGACATCACTATCTTGCAATTGCTAGCCTTTACGGATGTATCTTTTGCAAATAATAAGAACTTATTGTTGTAAATTGGGTACGTACTAGTTCTCGTGGATGCGATAAATAAGGTAAATATTATCCACTGGTTGTCAACAAAGTGTAAGAGAGTTATGAGAAGTGTACTTGCATTGGAGCTATACGGAATGGCTTATAGGTTTGATATTAGAGCCGTAATTAAGTTAACAGTTAATAAGATCTTAAATATTAACCTACTACTTATAATGTGTACAGACTTAAAGTCACTTTATAACTGTCTCGTACGGCTCAGCACTACGCAAGAAAAACGCCTTATAATTGACGTTATGTGTTTACGGCAGGCGTACGAGCGAAGAGAAATTACAGAAGTTAAATAGATTGATGGCAACACGAACCTAGCGGATGTAATAATAAAAGGCAAGCCCTGTCTAGCCTTAACTTAACTTATTAACACGAATACGGTCCAGCTAAAGGCTATTAGATAGGTTGAACGGACTAATACTAATCCGTAAGGACGAACTTGGGGCAGATTTGGGGCGGGTTTGGACTGTATGGATAAGAGACTATTGCGTTAGATAAGAATGGCATAAGCCATTGCGTATATGCTATGAATAGACTGTACTAGATAGGAGACATATTTTAGGCCTCTTTAGAGGTTGCCCAGTGTTGGTAACCTATTAGGGGTAGGGGTAGTACGTACATACGCGTTCCTTACGTGCGCATTCCTCGCGTGTTATAAGTACGCGAGGCCTTGTATATAGAATAGAGAAATAGACATCTATAAACCTAAGAGCATACCCGTAACAAAATGATTACAGGTCTGTAATAGGTTAAAGCATACCGACACTAATGTTCTTATTTGTTCCCTAAACTTATAGTTCTTAAACTTGCATCCTATACTTATTTATTTGTCTGTAAATTAAGTCTTGGCTCTATCCCATCTGGTTTTGTCTATTATGGGTACCTTTATATATCTTATCTTATCTTGAGAATCTTGAGCGTCTTATATCTTGTCTTAAGAGTCTTAAACCTGTAGCCTTTTGCCTTTATTAAGTAATAAGCTAGCACTAGCAGTTATCTACTTACTTAGTTTCTTCTAAACGTTGCTCCTTTTATCTTATAAAGTAATGGAAATTGTATCTAATGGTGTTGTAATACCCGTTACTAAGCCCTGTTTTATAATGGTCTTAGTCTTTGCTTCTATTTTAACTTCTTTAAGGTCTATATGCTTTTAGTAAGCTGCCTTTATTGCCTTATTATTAGTAAATGCTTTACCTATATTAAACTTATTGTCTTTAATATCCGATTTATAAGCTGGTTCGTTAGTTCCTCTAAACTTAGATAATAATAGCTCCTATAGCTAATAGCTTACGCCGTACTTAGCGTCTTTATAAACTTGGTATATATTATTGTAATAAAACGCGAAACTATTAATTAAACATTCTTTTGTTCCTCACAGTATACTATTATCCCTTTATATATACGTGTCTCCTGCTGGTCTGGTTCCCTTTACTATATAGTTACTCTAACCACCTCTATAGTCTCTAGCGAAATAACCCTGTTTTCCGTAATTTATATAAGCTCTATTTTTAAACTATTTTTCTTATTATGGAGTCCGCCTAAACGTCTTCTACTACTAAGATCCCTAGTTTAGCCTCTGCTCCTAGGTCCTTTGATTACTAGATCCTTAACCTCTAGATTTTTATAGTTTCTTTTCCCTCCTTTAGGTTTTTTTAGTACCGCTTAGGTCTATTAGCTCTACGCCATTCTATAGTTTTTAACTCTATATTAGTTATTACGTACTCTACGCCTTATATAACTATGGAACTCTATCTTGCCCTTTTTTAGCTTGTTCCCTTTAATAGATCCTATTATTAATCTTTATTAACTAGTCTATTAACTCTCTTAGAGTATCCATATCTTCTATTAGGATAATTACGTCCTAGACTTTAGCCTTAAGTCCCTATTTATACTGTGCTATAAGCGCCCTATTATTCCACTTAACCTATATAGCTAGTGTTTAAAACTGCGTTGTATACTTAATTGCTAAAGTGCGTTATACTAAGTTCTAAAGTTTTTATTCTGCCGTTGTGGTTACTTTAGGGTCTCTAAATATTTGCGTTAACCGTTCTACAAATCCGTTTTAACTTATAAACACATACTATATATCTAGGTTAGTAGTCGTTATACCATTTACTTATATCTCTATAAGGTAAGGCTTAAACCACTCTAGAGCTCTTCCTATTAAGAATAGTCCTGTATACGCTACCTAATCTGTAGGTGTTACTAACTTCGCTTCTTTCTATATAACCTTAAAATATATCTGTGTAAGAAACCCTTTAAGCTTTAACTTCTCTCCTAAGAACCATTTAATTAAAGGTAACTTAACCTTTACTACTTTAATTCTATTAATGCGTTTTTTAAATAGCCTACTATTGTCTTATAAGCGATTAACTATTTCCTGTAACTAACCTTGCGTAACCACTTAAGAATCTATATTTGCTATACTGGTGTCTCCTAACCCTAAGGTCGTGGCTGCCGTTAATATTATTATAACTGGTGCTTTAGGTGGCATGTTGTTTAACCTTATTTAATACTATAACCTTAGTAGTAAATGTGTAATGGAACCTTATAGTAGGAACTACGGTGGGTCCTATTATTGGGCTAGGTATATAGGTAAGAACAATTTAACAATATAATAATAACTAGTGGAGTGGTTGCCTAATAGATTAACTCTAATTATATTCTAAGATTTACTATAAAGAGAGAACTATTTAGGTAGGGACTGTGGTCCTTTAAATACACAACTATACGCCTAAGAAATCCCTTCGCTTTGTAAAGTACGTGTGCTCTGTCTGCTTTGTTATAGATTATACAGATTATATAGATTATATAGATTATACTATATAACCTTGGCTACTATTTCTTGTTATATAGTTCTACCAGATCCCTCCTGGACTGTGCCTGTATTAACCAACTAGCTTCCTCCGACTCTTCTCCAAGTAGTTATAATATTGTACTTAAGCTGTCCGTAACAGTTAGGCTCTATTATAGATAGAATATTATAAGGCTATTGCCTAGGTGTACGGTAGGGAGCAGGTAAGCCGAGCATAAGTTATAAGGAGAGTCGATAGAAGAGGACGATATAGTAAAGAGTAGGTATAGCAATACCCTGAACTAATAAGGAGGGAAGGGCTGCAAGCCTAAGGGAGCTTATAAGGAGGTGCTAAGGGCTAGCCGAAGGCTAGCCTTGGCAGCCGCTAAAAGATCCCTTATCCCTTAACCCGTCAACTTGGGCACGCAGGTTATCGATAAGAGCCCACCAATCAGATCAGTAGGATCCGGTAGCCGTGCTCAGGAATACAAAATTCGGGGAGTGGCCAAGGCTTCGGGGGGGGTTTTTTCGCTGTCTTATTTGGGGGAATCTTATATTGAGTCTTCTGAACAAGATCTGCATCAATTCTAGCGTGATTAGAAGGCATGGCGGTGGTGTATTTGATGGTTGAATTCTACGCGTTGTTCTGATTCTGGTGTTCGCGCACGGGCCTTCCCCTCTGCTCGCCCTGACGGGTCAAGGGATAAATATAAAGTAGAAGATAAGCTTTTAGATAAAGGTATTAGTGGGCTAAGCAGCGCTGTATTAGGTTAAAGTATAACATTAAAGGCGATATAACTATTGTTTACTAGTAAGGCTATATAGCCCTTATAAAAGGCGCCTATAATCTCTTATACCCTTGGAGAGAAATCTACCTCAGCGCTCTATAATTGGCTACTAAAGATAGCGTAAGCGCTAACGCCTGCGGCGTATATTAGGCTACGGCGCCGGTCGCTAATTGGCTTAGGAGTTTGCAGAAGTTATAGGGGTTATAGAGGTGTGGCGGTGCCAGCCGCTGATTGGCTTAGGAGTTTGTAGGAGGTGAAGTGGATTTTCTCTCCAAGGGTCTAAGTCAACTAAGATAAGTGGCAAAGCATTTACATTACTGTTAGACGTTATTCTGAACCGTTCCGCATTGGACTATCTTTAGCTTGTCGCTTTAAGAAAATCTAATTTTCCTAGAGTCTATACTAACTCTATTAACGAAGTAATATCTTCCAGCCAACAACTAGGACACTTACGCGTATAACATACAAATATGACTTTCATATGTGGTGGAGATTATATACTAGGAAGGCATTATGGCCGGGTCAAATGATTGGGATTCCTTCGCGCCCTTCTCGAGTAGTAGCTTCGCCACGGCCTCGTGCCCCTTCTTCGCCACCTGCGACAGCGGCATCCCACCCACCGCCCACGACAGCGGCGTCCGACCGTCCCTATCCTTCCAGTCGACGTCGACCTTGCCTGTGTCGAGCAGCAGCTTGACTATGGCCTCGCGCCCTTTCTCTGCCGCCCACAACAGCGGCGTCCGACCGTCCTTATCCTTCCAGTTGACGTCGACCTCGCCTGTGTCGAGCAGCTGCTTTACTACAGCCCCGTAACTTATGCCATCCTGCTCCTGCCTAGCCATTAGAAGTCGGTTCTTGTTTCGTTGCTCACAGCGCATAATTTGCATCTGATAGTCATAAAGGGCATGATTTCCTTGGGATTGGCCTGGAAACCACCGCATCTCTTCTTTTGCCCATAATAGTGGCGTCCGGCCGTCCTTATCCTTCGAGTCGACGGCGACCTTGCCCGTCTCGAGCAGCAGCTTGACTATGGCCTCGCGCCCCTTCTCTGCCGCCCACGACAGCGGCGTCCGACCATTCTTATCCTTCCAGTCGATGTCGACCTTGCCCATCTCGAGCAGCAGCTGGACTATGGCCTCGCGCCCTTTCTCTGCCGCCCACGACAGCGGCGTCCGACCGTCCTTATCCTTCCAGTCAATGTCGACCTTGCCCGTCTCGAGCAGCAGCTTGACTACGGCCTCATGCCCCCCCTTGGCCGCCCATAATAACGGCGTTTGACCGTTCTTATCCCTCGAGTCGACGTCGACGTTGCCCGTCTCGAGGAGCAGCTTAACCATGGCCTGGTGCCTCTCCTCCGGCGCCCGCAACAGCGGCATCCTCTCTGCTATCCACAATAGCAGCGTCCGACCGTCCTTATCCCTCGAGTTGACGTCGGTCTTACCCGTCCCGAGGAATAGCTTAACTATGGCCTCTCGGCCCCCCTTGGCCGCCCACCATAGCGGCGTTTGACCGTCCTTATCCCTTGAGTCGACGTCGACCTTGCCCGTCTCGAGCAGCAGCTTGACTATGGCCTCGTGCCCCACCTTGGCCGCCAACAATAACGGCGTTTGACCATTCTTATCCCTCGAGTCGACGTCGACCTTGCCTGTCTCGAGGAGCAGCTTAGCCATGGCCTGGTGCCTCTCCGGCGCCCACACCGGCGCCCACAACGGCGGCGTCCTCTCTGCCATCCACAATAGCAGCGTCTGACCGTCCTTATCCCTCGAGTTGACGTCGGTCTTACCCGTCTCGAGGAGTAGCTTAGCTATAGCCTCTTGGCCCCCCTTAGCCGCCCACCATAGCGGCGTTTGACCGTTCTTATCCCTCGAGTCGACGTCGACCTTGCCCGTCTCGAGCAGCAGCTTGACTATGACTTCGTGCCCCCTCTCCATCGCCCACAATAACGGCGTTCGACCGTTCTTATCCCTCGAGTCGACGTCGACCTTGCCCGTCTCGAGCAGCAGCTTGACTATGGCCTCGCGCCCCTTCTCTGCCGCCCACGACAGCGGCGTCCGACCGTCCTTATCCTTCCAGTCGATGTCGACCTTGCCCATCTCGAGCAGCAGCTGGACTATGGCCTCGTGCCCCCTCTCCATCGCCCACAATAACGGCGTTTGACCGTTCTTATCCCTCGAGTCGACGTCGACCTTGCCCACCTCGAGCAGCAGCTTGACTATGACCTCGCGCCCTTTCTCTGCCGCCCACGATAGCGGCGTCCGACCGTCCTTATCCTTCCAGTCAATGTCGACCTTGCCC
>Ga0307507_10010262_pt1 | contig 12167 bp, 12 predicted proteins | sample 7_EM_MG_FD_207223 | JGI IMG/M metagenome (GOLD analysis project Ga0307507, IMG submission 207223) | Populus trichocarpa ectomycorrhiza microbial communities from riparian zone in the Pacific Northwest, United States - 7_EM | ecosystem: Host-associated > Plants > Roots > Unclassified | place... | reverse complement strand
AATTAAAGTCATTCTGGTACAAGTTGCACAAAAAAAGTATTTATACCAAAATGGATTTCATTATATCTTTCTCAATTCTTAACCATTTTTGATGAACCAAAGATCAAATTGAAGGTAATAAATGTCGCTACAAGGCTATGTAACGCACGTGACCGTTTAACCAGTTGCAACCGATTTCAACCGGTCTTTGAACGGTTTTGAATGATTTTTGAAATGAGGCAACCGGCAACCAGAATAACCCCAAATTTGGGCAACCGCAACCGAAAAATAGACCGGACCATGGTCCAGTTCAGTTCGGTCCTATGGATTTTTTCGGTCCATAGGACTGAACCTGCGAACACTAATAAAAACCCATGGAGCCTTGTAACATATATAATGTGGATAATGACCAGGCCAGATTACAATGCACTACAACCAGAGAGAAATGCTTATAATAGGAAGGTGGACCCTTACAAGCTTCCACACAAATAGGCCACAGACTTACAAGATTACATGGCAGATTAAAATGCAACTATCAAGGATTGAACCAAAAAACTCAGGTCTCATGTGATCCTCATGTGAGGACTACACAGCAGTATTAGAAACTTCCCAAGACCCACCATATATCTAGTCTTTAAGCCTCCCTTACAACAGCATTATCTTTTTGCCCTGATTGGGATTTGGTATCATTTCGATTAAAACAATATGGGTAACTCTATAAGACACATAAAAAAATAACAATTGGTTTGTAGCCTTGGGTTGGCTATTGAGGCCATCTGAGCCCATGCTACAAGACTAAACTAATCTTATCAGACCCAATTTGCCTTATCACACCTCATCAAGCTTGTAATGTGGTAACAATCATTACATCAGCCCTACAATGATGAAGGTTGCTTTGTAAGACAACTGCTTTACAAGGCATCCCAGATTTTTCTGATACTGACAGCAATGTGGCAACCAAATGGCAAATGATGATGATGTTGTTGTCATTCATTGTTGTTGTTTCTATTATCACACAACAGTGAGCACCCCATCCCACCTTCATTCCCACCCATCTCACTAACATGGCCAAGCCACACCATGACACCATGACCATGAGGCCATGAGGCCATACCACAACCACCACACAATGATTAAGACTGACACCACCACAACCCACCACCACCATGACACAGCACTACAATGGTGAGGACGCAATGAATGACAAACATGACCATGATGGACATGTCATTCATCATTGTCATAATCTGGCAGCTTGTTGTGGACAGTGAACGCAGCCTGTGTGGAACCTGTTGATAGGATGACCCAAGAGTTGTTTGATCCACTACTCAAAGCAGTTGATGTGGCATGCAACCAGCAAAGGCCAGCATCAACACACCAAACCATTGTCAACAGCTATTATCAATTATGGTTGAAGCTTGAGCTTGAGGCCTTGAGGTAGCACCTCAAGCTTCAAGCTTCAAGAGCCATGAGTACAATTTCCTTGACAAATTATGCTGCATTATGCTTTTTTCATTTCTATCTTGCTGTTCCTCACCCCATGTAAGCTTTTCACAAATTTGTTGCTTGGGGCCAAAGAATAGGGATGCTCATGGTAGTGTTTTTCTGCTGTTTTTCATCTGTTTTTCAGTTTGTTTTTCTGCTGTTTTTATTGCCAATTCAAAAAATTTCGCAGTAAAAGGGGACAAAAAACAAAATGAAAAACAGATGAAAAATGGCTACCATGAACTTCCACCCCCAGGATTCTGGAAAAACAGAGAGAAAAACAGTTTCTCAAGTGATGTGGCATGTTGGCAGCAGAATGAGCATGTTTATACTCTGCCCACCCATGTGTCTGTCCTCAGAGTTACTTGCCACTGACATTTTGCCACTGTTTAAGTCCTTGATAGTATAAATGGCCTGCCTAAGTATATTTAAAGTATTTTAAGTACTATTTACATCAAAACACCCACAATTACTCCAAGATGCTTGAATCTCAGCCTTCCGGCACACTGAGGTTGTTGGTGGCAAGTTCTGCAAGAAAGGGAAGATGGGTTAGGCACCATCAAATGGAGGACACATTAGGGACGCTCACAGTAAGGATTTTTGGCCAATTTTCTTCCAATTTTCCATTTCAATTTTCAATCGAAAATGAGTCCAAAATTAAGTCAAAAATTGAAGGAAGTGTGAAAATCAGCCCCCATGGCCCATTTTCATGAAATGCCCAATTTTCGTTCTATTTTTGACTGCCATTTTTCATATTGGGTTTCATTCTCCAATTCAAATTTGATCCTGCTCATTTCTGACTGCCTCCACCACATCATTCACCTTACCCTGCATATCTGGTGGGTTTTCATTGTTGTTCTCAATGCCGAAGAGCCTGACCACCAAGAAAGCAGCTGGCAGGACAAAGGCTCTGCGCAGACATGCAGCTGTCATTAAGATCTTCGAGTCCATTGTTGCTCCCCTGTCCACTGCCATCATACATGGGAGAATCATTGCTCTCAAGCGGTCATTCAAGTCAAGGATATACGTACAGCGGCACACTCCCCAAAAGGGGATGAGTCTCATCCTCGACACAGTGTCGCAGTTGAGGGGACGTGCAACACAGTTTGGACACATCCCAATTGGGTGAGGTGATGAACGTGATGTCACACGTCACTACCACTCTCTACTCACAACCCCCACCATCAACAATTCCCCAGCCTGCCCCCATCCTCCACCCCCACTCTCTTTCCTGCAGGCCCTGCCTCGCATACCCCATATCTGCAGAAACACCTCGCGACACCAACCCAACATGACCCAACACCAGCGCCTATGAACCAACACCGATGTGTTGAGCCTAATGCCAGGGTGTACAACCAGCCGCGATGTCTCGAATCCAGCGCCAGTGTTTGCGACCCAACGCCGGCATCTACAACCCAACACCTACATTTTGAGCCCAACGCCAGTGTCTATGACCAGCACCGACCTCTATAACCCAACGCCGGCATGTACAACCCTAACACCAACATGTAAGGCTCTGTTCCAAGCCAAACACCAGCGTGTACAGCCCAACGCCAGTGAACGGCAGATGGCAAGGATCTGGTGGGAACCCGCATAGACATTGTAGGGGTCCCTACCATTCTCGAGGGGTCCTCTCTTTCCTAATGTATATAGTATCCTTCCTGTACCATAACTTGTCTATAAAGTTTATACTGTTAATTACAATTTACATAAGTACAGAAAGAGTTCGAAAAAAAAAGTAGATATGTACTCCCTAACTTAGAATAATTTTTGAACAAAGGCCAGTGAAAGGTCCACATCCGGGTGTGTTGACAATATATAATTGTCGACACACTACACATGAATTGGTGACACATTGCAAACAAATGTGTTGTTTATTTACCCAATGTGTCAGTTTACAACCCTATGTGTTGCTGACCCGATTTGGGGAGTGTGTTGCTACTCGTATACACTGGTTCAAGTCTGAGATGCTGTTGTTCTTTGTATGTAGTGATTATCTGCCCTAACCAGCATTTGCAAGTGGAAATGGTTGGCATAAGGAGGAGAGATTGAGCAATCGAGATGGAAGCTTGTTATCTATTGATTATGTAGTTGATTATCTACAACAGGGCGGAGTTCCATTCAAGCCAGAGCGCCGAACACCCTCTGGTTCTCGTTTTGATCCAATTTTTACTCACTTTTCCAGAATTTCTTGACCTGGATGCTCATGGTAGCCAATTTTTGGCCAATTTTCATTTCAATTTTCTTTCAATTTTACTGCAAAGAAAGTCAAGTTGGCGGTAAAATTGAACAAAAATTGAAGTGAAAATTGGTCGAAAATTGGCCGAAAATCCTTACCGTGAGCATCCCTATTAGGGGTGTTCACAGTTCTCATTTTTGATCCATTTTTGATCTCATTTTTGATTTCATTTTTCTGAAAAATGAGATGAAAAACAACCGAAAAACATCCATTTTTCAAAAATGGACATCATGTCTGTTTTTGATGCATTTCCATTTTTTATCCATTTTTCGTCTTCAGTTTTTCAAGTTACCAAAGGGTGTTTCGGCGTTGTCCGTCCTTTTTGTTGTTGCCCCATATGGCAATCATCTCATTTTGTTCACCATCCACATGATAGAACAAGCAAAAAAATTAAGATGAAAAACTTTTAATGGACTGAAGACCAATCAGTAAAGACTCAAGGAAGATTTGAGGCTGACAGAAGGCATTGGGGAAATGATAAGATAGAGCAGGGCCTGCTGCGAGATGTGGAGTTCAAGGCTGCCGGGGTGCCGAAAAATGTACTGTTCCATTTTTCACTCATTTTTTCACTCATTTTTCAAATTTTCAAGGGGGCCGGTTCACAGTTCTTATTTTTCGGTTCATTTTTCACTTCATTTTTGATGGTCTATGTCTACAAAAATGAAAAAAAAATGGATCAAAAATGAGAACCGTGAGCACCCCTATTGAGGAAAAAACGGGTTGAAAAACGGAGTGAAAAATGAACCGAAAAACGGGATTTCACGAAAAACAGCCTTGAGAGCACTTTCCATTTTTCTTGTCATTTTTGACCTCTTTTTGACTTTGTTTTTCAGGGGAAAACGAAATGAAAAATAAAACAAAAAACAGTTGAAAAACGCTACTGTGAGCTACCCTAATATGCACGACACAGTTTTCAGGCATGCGTGTACCAGTGCTACTTTAATTGAACGCCGAAAATAAAGCGACCTTGGCCTTCAGCCAAACCTCCTCCCGAGGGCGGGCTTTGCCACCATTTCTAGACCGCTTCATCACAACGCTCTGCAATCCTATGTCAGTCGTACACAATACAGTATTCCCCTTCGAGTCCGTCCGGCTGCCTGTGGAATACGCATTAATCATGTATGATGGTTCAAACTGTGTTTTGGCATCAATAATGTAGGGCGTCACATCAGTGGATGTGACGCCCTCCATCGTGGCAGCTTTGAGTTTTACAACGGCTTCTTCAATCAAAGAAAGGTGCTTCTGAAACTTCTTCATGCAAGCGGAAAGAGACTTCTGGTCCTTTTCTCTCCACCCACAAATCTTCAAAATATAAATCAAATCATCTGGCACTTCGGTTGGGCTTGACGACTTTAACTTGGCGAAGGTCATCGCGCGCCACCGTCCGGCGACACTTGGTTCCTCTGAACGGATTCAGTGTGTTATTCCCCCTGCGACCCGACATCGACTCACCGGAATATATTATCTTCTCATATAATTCGTTCAAAAAGGAATTATGCTCGACAGAGGAACAGAATGAGGTCAAGTTCCGAATGCACTGCAATATCATGTATTGCTGCAATGCGAGTTGTAGCGGGAGCGGCTCTGCTTCAGGCGGTTTCACAACTAGCAGGGATAGCATGGCGCTTCCGACCATCTTCTTCAACCTGACATTCTCAGGAGTCAACTCTCCCGTCGGATGGCCAAAATGAAGTTCGCCCATGAAACCAGCTGCTTCGAAGATTCGCGAATTCAATGACTCCACCATGTTGACCAATTCGTCTCTTGCGAACCGTTCTACATTATTCAAGAAGAACTCCGCGCTCTTCAATTCCGCCGACCTGACTTTAAGCAGCTGGTTCATTTCAGAATATTTCCTCTCCAACTGCAGCTTCATGCTAGATTGATTTTTTTTTTCTTGATCCAAACTTTTTTCGAGACTGCTGATGTCAGCTCCAAGGCTCTGCTTTGTTCGAGCGTGGATTGTCGCTTCCCGATTTAATTGATCCTTATAACTGCGATTCTCGTCCTGGAGCGACTGGATTTGGCGAGACATGCCATCTATCTTGATGCGGGCTTGCTCCATAAAGCTGTCTTTTTCTTCTTCTACTCTTCGGAGGCTAGCTTCAAGTTCCATGCACCGACGAGACCAGCTATACTCGTTAGATGGCTGTGCTTTAGTAGAGTCTTCTTCAATGTTTCTCCTGGCCGCTTCCTCCACCCTTCTCAATTTCGTAACCACTCCTCGGTTTGAGTCCCTATGCTGTTTGTTGTCATCCCCCCAGGCCGTCGCCCGTACACCACGTCTAGAACTATCTCCCTTTGCGTCTTCACAAAAGCAGCGCGCTTGATCACTGTGCTGCTCCACCCGTTCCTCGGCCAGTGTTGCCACCACCTCCTCGCGCTCGGTTCTTAAAACATCGTTGTCACGATTTTCACGGCGAAGCTCCTGGTTTTGAGCCATCCTAGGAACGCTTGATTTGGGGGAACGCTTGGGGAGGAAGGAATTGAGGATGTCAATGTTAATCGGTGGAATTCGAAGGTGAATGCCAACGGCTTTTGTCCATACACTCTTATCTACATTTCACTAGATGCGGCATGGTACGACTCAGATCAAATGAAGGATTGGGCTTATTCAAGTTCTGAATCCTGGCGCTCAAATTGGGAACACAATCCGTGAGCATTCTTTGATGAAACCCAGAATAACGTCGCTCCGTGCCGGCTTGGCGTAACGGCAGTTGAACGAACCTAATTTCGCCTCCCTCACTCCGCAGCGACAATGACCCTTGTTGAGGACGCCTAGATCTGAATGCTCTGGCAGTACCCGGGCCGTAGTCTGAAGTCATGATGCTCTACAAATCGATGAGAAGAAAAGTAAGAACTTCAGAAAACCCTCACAACATAAAAGAAGGGACGGACCTCCAGGGATTGGGAACCTCAAACCGTGTTCGCGAAATTCGGAGAAAGTTAAACCAAAGGAGGGAGTCAATATAGCACAATGTACCCTTTTCTCAGTGCTAGACTTAATCAGTGCGATGCTGACCCAAGATCCTAACCCCAACAGCAGCCAAATAAGCCATCACACTGTTAACCAAGTGCTTCGATCTCTGGCGATCCTGTAACAACTGCCTTCCTGAACTATCTGGTCTCAATCCAACAACTGCTCACTTTTCAAATGCCAACTACTTTCAAGCGAAGGTCAAAATTCCTAACTGTACGCATCTTCTGTCAATATGGTTGGCGCTGAACGAATCCTTCCGTAAAAGTTCTGCCCACTCCCTCGCGCCGAAGATGGTGAATTCAATCCCTTGGTCAAGTTTGGTCACAGTCTCCCTCACTTTTAAGGGGGTGGCAAATTTACGAAAGATCTCGGCGTCTCCTGCCAGATTCTAGAATCTGTATCTCGATGTGTCATGATCTTCGGCGTCAAGATAACACCAAGCTTCCGAGCCACGCCCTCGCTCTCTTAGAGTACAGTGTACTATATAAGGGCCTATCCAGAGTCGCCTTTGGCGAGGAATCAATGATTACTCGCAAACCATACCATGGATCCATTCGCAAGCTTGTTCTCGCCTTTGATGTAGGGACAACGAACAGTGGCATTTCCTTTTGGTACCTCTCCTTCAGCTCTTGTTTTATGTAGAGATTCACGTTTCTACAGCATTTTGGATCCCGGTAGGGTTCCGGAAGTACTTTCCGTTACACGGTGAATTTTCGACATGAAAATCCTTGTGCTAGTTTGGCTGGCCATCTAACATCCTTGCAGATTTCCGGGCAATAACGGGATTTCGAAAGTTCCGACGGTGATTTACTATGATCGCAATGGGAAGGTTCAAGCAGTGGGAGCTGAAACGATGTCTGAAAGTATATATGAGACAGCGGAAGCAGATGGTTGGGTGAAATCTGAATGGTTGGCTTTTTCCTTCTGAAATGGAATGAAGCTAAGCTACGACATAGGTTTAAGTTACATCTTCGTCCCAATGTCCGGAACACCCCCGGCGACACCTTGGATATTCCGCCTCTCCCTCTGAATAAGTCAGTGATCGAAGTATTTGCAGATTTCTTCAAATATCTCTATAGAGCTGCGTCGGATTACATTAAATTTTATCGTGCAGGTCTAGGAGAAGCCGTTTGGCGCACTTTGGAGGGAGGCATTCACTTTGTGTTGTCGCATCCCAATGGATGGGAGGGGCAGCAACAGGCCAAGATGAAGAAGGCTGCTGTGCTTGCGCAGCTCATTCCAGACACGGCTCATGGGTACTCACGTATCTCTTTCGTAACGGAAGGGGAAGCAAGCCTTCACTTTGCTATTGAGCATGGACTCCCTCGTGGAGTAATCGAAGTGATTTACTCTTGTATCTCATTTGGGTTGTGATTTTAACTTACTCAATGACCAGGACGGTGAAGGTGTTATTATTGTTGATGCGGGAGGAGGTACCATCGACCTGAGCGCCTATTGCCGAAGTACGGAGAATGGCACTGCATACGAAGAAATAGCAGCTACCCAATGTATGTGCGTCCTCATTATCAAGATTACTTTCAGTTTATCCAGTATTTCAAAGGCCTTTTCAAGGGTTCCGTTTTTGTCACAATCAATGCCAAACGACATCTTCGAAGTTCGTTCAATCTCTTTACCCAAGCCACCTCATTTCCATTAAATGCCACCTTCATAGCGCAACTAGCAAACTCACCATACCTCAGCCAACTTGAATACATCTGTCAGGAGTTTGACCGTAAAACAAAACTGGGTTTTATGACAACAGCAGAAGATCAACGCATTAGGTTTGGACATCCGTCAGATCGTGATGACGCTTGTGGAATCCGCAGTGGGCAGATAAAGTTGGCAGGGTGCCAAATGTTCCAAATAACTTGGCCTTATCACCATTAATACTGACCTTCAGATCCGTCGTCGCGTCCTTTTTTGAGCCCTCTATAAGCGCTATATTTACCGCCATTCTGGATCAGCGAGCCCACGCCATGAAGCCTATCACGGTGGGTGCAAAGCTCAATTCTTGCGAGGGACTCACGATGACCACGCACCCAGCACGTCATCATGGTAGGCGGGTTCTCATCGAGTGACTGGCTTATGCAGAGAGTTCGGGGGGCTTTAACTCCGCACGGTTTTACAATTTTTTGCCCCGAGGGCAACTTGTTTGTTCTTTTCTTTTCAATCCTTTCACTTCTGATATTTATTCATAGAAGTAAGGCAGTCTCCGACGGCGCAGTTTCATTCCATCTTGATCATTTTGTGTCAACTCGGGTGGCAAGATTTGGTTACGGAACTAGTTGTCGTATTTCATACAACCCCGGGAATCCTGAACACCTCAAGCGGTCATCTCTTGTGAGAACGCGCTTAAATGATGGCAAAATGTACATCGCAGACCTCTTCAAAGTCATTCTGCCGAAGGTATTTATTTGTTGTGTTGAAGTCAGTCAGTTCAATTTATTCCTTTCTATTCGACAGCACACGGCGGTATCTGAAGAGAAAGAATTCCGAGCCAGGTTTCAGGTGGAATTTGATACGTTATTGCAATTCAAGAAAACAACTTGCAAAATAGAGTGTTATAAAGGACTCCGTAAAGAGGAACTTTTGTGGAAGGATGCAGAACCTGGTAAGCTGTTTCCGAAATCTACGTCAGACCTGAAATGGAGGGTCAGTAGAGATGTTTACTCTACCCTGCCACGTTGAAGCAGATCTTAGCAGTGGAGCTATACGTTGTTGGCAAAAATCAGATGGAAGCGGGGTGTACTACAGTGCTAATTTTGACGTAGTGTTGTTGTTCGGCCTCACAGAATTGAAGGCGCAGATTGCTTGGGATGAGGACGTAAGTCATTTAATATATTCGCCGAGCGGCTCAGCTTATGCTGAATGCTTCTGACAATCACAGGGAGAGGACAAACGGTAATATATTATATTTTTTCATCTTCCCCGCCATTTTATGAAGCTAAATCTCAGCGACAGGTCCCATGCTGAGGTTGTGTATGACCTAGATGGTAGTACCTGAATATTAACTCTGTGCACCTTGGATGGGACCAAGTTTCTTGTGCGGTGTGGTGCAATTTCTGGCTGGATGACGATGTCTGTGGAGAATAGCGGATAGTAGGGATACTGAGTTTGAAAAATGTATTATATAATCATCACATGATCGATGCACAGATATTTCGCGTTGCTTGAACTATCGTCGCTATCGTCCCTCTCGGCCACGACAGACTCAGATTTTGAATCGGTACACGTCAACAAGCTGGGGGAACATCCTCAAACTTGTTTGGAAGCACCCAGGAATTTACAAGGTATGTAAGTCCCCAAATACTTTCTTCGGGCTGTTGCTGATGCAACCAACATATGAACAGATTGCAGTTTGTACACGAATTCATGCTGGCCATGGAGAACGGTTTCGGAAACCGTGCGTAATCTATCTTTTGTGATCATTGAACATACATACTCACATTCTTCCAATCAAATTTAGGTTCTTGTGGAATTCCCCCATTTCCGGTTCCACTAATCATTTCAACCCCCCCTGCCGACCGTTGCACGCATTCAGCAGCGAATGCCGTACCCTCTGGCTCACCTTCCACTTCACACACACCTCCTATGACTTATCCAATCCCTCCACCCCATCCGCCGCTTCACATACACCGCAAACAGCCCATCTCGGACCTCCCGAGGTTGTTGTTTCATATGCCACCTCATCAACCACTTTATACGCACTCACTATGCACCCTCCAACCTCAAATACGATGCCTCCCCTTCCCGAACGTAAACGTGGTCGCCCGGAAGGGAGCATGAAAGTCAAAGTCAAGCCAGTGACACCCACCTCCGAGACTCTGACGGTCTCCTGGAACTGGGTACAAGCAGTGGATGAGGGCATTGTTGGGTGAAGATGCAGTCCAGGCAGCAAAGAGATTAAGGGGACGACCCTGGAAATAGGTTTCATCACCAGTTTATGTTAGAAATGGTACGTTCAATACATCAATATTACTTTTCGTTTGCTAATCTACTCTTACCTGAATACCTTCACGAGATGAAGGTCCTTCTGCAGGCACCCTGGGTCTCGTTGCATGTCCCAGGTTCATCCGTTCCACCCACTCTGTCTCCGCTTAGTGATGGTAATGTTACTGCCCTTTCGCTTTCCTCTCAAACTGCAAGTAGGACTGCGATACAGCCCCCTAATGCATGGCTCAGCACCCCTGCACCAGACCTTCATCTATTAGAGTCCCGTTGCACCATCATCCCATGTCGTACCTTCTGTAGTTATCTAAGGTATCAACTACTTAAACCGTCGAAAGTCCTGTGCAGTTGGAACTTTCCTGATGCAAGAATTCAACACCCCAGTCCTTCGGACGCGCCGAACAATCACTCTTCCCTTCCTTATGCGGCTTTTGAAGGAGTAGAGGAGGTTTAAGCCACCTTTGCTTGTCCCGTATATCGGTTCGGGTTCCTTTTCAGAAGGGCGAAGGCTCTCCTCAGCCAGGCAGTGCGGGTGAGGGGCGGGTCGGTGCCGCTCTTCCGGAGCCCGTCGACAAGTCGCGATCGGGTCTTCATATTACTCCTCGGGGCATTGGCGTGTCCCAGCTCAGGTCAACTTTCATGATCTGAAAAGGGTCCGCCCACTTGACGTTGAATCGTTTAAGTATCCACCTGACTCAATGCGCTAAGGCGATGATGACGAGGATAGATGACGACTTGAGCGATTCTTCGTTCGTTGATGATCACACGTCTTCTGATTGGCTAAGGGTGAAAGGCCCGGACAAACAAATACAAATTTAAACACGTAAATCGGTATCAGGGATTTTCCTAAACGCGCTATAACTGAATGGATACTGCTCCTCCTCCTTAGAAAACTGAGAATTAGGTGGGGATTGATAGCGTTTACAATAATATGAGCAAAAAATTGGGGTTTTATTGTGGTTATTACGATTATTCTAGAGGACAGAAACTGGGCAGTAAACCAACAGTAAACACCGTGACACTGTGCAACATCGCATCGATAGTTATGCATGTATGTACTTCTGATATTGTGTAGTACGTAGACTACAGTATCGGCTTATCTCTGTAAAACTGTGTTACAACTGCCACACAACTCGGATGGCGAAGCGAGCCCCCCGCAGAGACAAGGGGGCACCGGCAATAGAATGCCGGACCTATAGCCGGTTAGTTAGTTCAGGTCTGGGCCCCGAAAAAAAAAATGGAGGGCTTCGCAAATAGCCTTCGGAATGACTGTGGGGCGTTGTACTGACTCATAGAAAGTGGTTATTAAGCCTAAATCGTACAAGTGGGAATGGCTGAACATACTTTCTGACTGTCCTTGCATTCACTCAAACTAGCAATCTGATCTTGAATGAGTCACATGCTGCACTTGTTGAAAAAAAAACCTGTTCAGGTGTTTACAATATCATGTTTTATTTTATTCACTTAAAATCCAGCACCACTCTTAGCAGATATCTCTTAAATAGAGAACTTGGTTGCACTTGTACAGAATGACGA
>Ga0307507_10010261_pt1 | contig 12168 bp, 17 predicted proteins | sample 7_EM_MG_FD_207223 | JGI IMG/M metagenome (GOLD analysis project Ga0307507, IMG submission 207223) | Populus trichocarpa ectomycorrhiza microbial communities from riparian zone in the Pacific Northwest, United States - 7_EM | ecosystem: Host-associated > Plants > Roots > Unclassified | place... | reverse complement strand
CCCATTGGCCGGTCCAGCCCCCCCCCCACCCCAGGAAAGAATCCACCCCTCCATCCACTGCCCCTTCTACGACACCAAGCTCAAGACAATGTTCGGCAACCCCGAGCTGTATGCCAAGTCCATCCCACATTCTTGGGAGACGGAACAGTTCCGAACCAACCAGTAGAACTGGTGTATTTTTACCCCGGCCACCCTCCACCCGGACTATGCTCCGAGGACCACAACCACCCCCACCTATTCACAAGCGGCCGGCTCCAGCCCAGGAAAGGGAAAAAAGAAGAGAAAGGGAGCCTCGGCTACAGAGGTAGTGAGAGATGAGAATAAAGAGTCAAAAATCCCATCGTCCCTCCCCTAGGCCTTAAGACGCTTCTTCGCCCGTACATCAAACCTCGCCCCCCACGCCCTTGCCCAATGCATAGCCACCTCATTTCCAGACATTGCCGCCACCACCCTCACAGATTCCAACAGCCTCCTCCCGAAGGGCTTCCTCGCAAAGGTCAACAACCGAGGCGCTGTTTCCCTTACGGGTACTAACACCAACACCCCCGCCGAATCATACGCTCCGTACTTCGATGCCCTCACCCGCCGCCTTAACCAATCCTTCCCTGTCGGTGATAACCCCTGGCTTACGTTTACCCAGGCGCCAACCGCTATACGGTTGGCAATTCACTCAATCCCAACAGAAGTCCTCCCTGACCACGACGAACAACTCTTCACCTGCATCAAAAACTCCATCCACAACGCCAAGGCGGTTACGATTGGCTCGGCCAGGTACCTTAACAAGGACCGAACTGCGAGGCTTTCCAAACAGGCCACTTCGGTGGTTGTCTCTGTTAAGCCCAACGACGGTCCCATTCTCCTCCCCGCCCTGTTCCTCTTCTCAAAACGGGTCAAGGTCGTAAAAACGATGCAAGCCAACCGCTACACACAATGCCATAACTGCTACCGCTTCGGTCACGCCCACCCCTGATGCACCCAGAAGCACCCAACTTGTCCCTATTGCGCACTACAGTATACTCGATCAGCACACCGCTGTCAGAACCCCACCTGCCCTAAAGGCGGAGACACCAAAGCTGTTTCAGGCTGCTGCCCTACCTCCCCTCCCCCCTGCCCAAACTGTGGCGACGACCACGATGCATTCTCCAGGGAATGCAGAGCTAGACCCGTCCCCCCACCTCAACCTGAGGCCCCCCCACCCTCCGATGAAGAACTATCCGACGCCTCCTCCCATAGCGAGGAAGCCATGGATGTGGGCGACGATGGCCGCCCAGCACCCACTACTCTCGATGCCACTTCAACCCGCCCCATCGACCTTTCCACCCCGAGACCCCTCCAACAATCCTGAGATGCCCCCGCTCCCCCCAGCGGGTCCCAGCCAGTACCCACTGGCCGGGGCTTGCCGCCAGTAACTCCCTCTAATTCATCAGGCCCCGCTCGGCAATGATCAACAACCCTTGCTCCACCTCGCGCCAACGGCTGGATCTGGCTTCTTACCTCACCCTCAATCAACACAACAGCCTTGGTAGCTGGGACGTGTTTTTTTCCTTAATTTCTTCCCTGACAGAAGGCCTCCCCCCCCGACATTGTTCTCCTCCAAGACCCCCCTCCTCCAAAGGATTTCTCCCTAGTTTTTCAGGTTTCAAATCCTTTGTTCCTCCCGTTGTACGGCCCAGAGTGGCCTGCTACATATCATACGACTTCCTGCACAGGTTCGCGGTACTACCTTCCTTCCCCCCCGAGACAGACGACTTTATGACGTTGGAAGTCTCCACCCCCCAAGGCTGCTGCGGGACAAATTTCCCCCGCTTCACGATTGGCAACGCCTATGCCAGACCCCTCCCTCCATGCCCTCACTCAGTTTCCCCCTAGTCTTCCCTTTTGGACCTAGAACACCCGGACCTAGTTGCTGGCGATTTCAACATTCACAACGCAGCAACCGCCCCCTGCAGGCTCCTCTCCTCGAAAGACGAGAGGGAATCCGCCCTCTACTTTGACCGAGCCTCATATCTGGGCTTCACCCTCCTCAACACCCCAGGGGTCTATACTCGGTTCCCCTTTGCGGGTACCCATAGACCCAGCACTATCGACCTCGCCTTCGCCAACACACACAGGTTCTCCGCATTCCACTCCTGGGACGCATTGTCCCTCCCCTCGAAGGGATCAGATCACACCCCCATCATAGTCACCCTACGCCCCCCCTCCCTCTACAACGACAGACCCAGACCGCGCTGGCAGGAAGCTGACTCGCCGGGCCTGACAGATAGACTTAAGAACTGGCTCGTCCCTCCCTCCCCGGAAAACCCCTCCCCTAACCAACTTGCTCAATGGTTCTCCTTGGCCCTCTCCACACTCACAGCGGTGATTGAAAACACCGCGCCTCGATCACGCCGGTACCCAAGATCTAAAGCTCGGTGACCCTGCTTCTGACCACTCTGCAGGAGGAATTAACCCAAGCCTCCCGCAGGGCCAAAAAAACCCAGACCCTCGTCTCCTATAGCATAGAGAGGCGATCTAAGCTCGGCTACTTCAAGGCTATTAAAAGAGCAAAAGCCTCTTACAGGGCCGATTTCCTCGCAACAACCGCTGTAAATAACATCTGGACGGCCAAACAGCTGGTCGCCCCAAGAAAACTCCTAGATTTCCCTCCCTCCCCGACGCCTCGAACCCAGTCACAATCAACAACGCACTTCTGGACCACTTCTTCCCCCCCAAGGACCCCCTAGCCGGCAGGGGTCGCCTAAAGAGAAACCCCTCTGCCACCCCCCTTACTGAGGAAGAGATCAAACTCGCCCTCTCCAAGTCCTCCCCCTCCTCGGCCCCAGGCTCTGACGGTATCCCCTACTCCGTATGGAAAAAGGTTACCCTTGTCAACCCTGGGATCCTACTCGACCTCCTCTCCCCCTTGGTACTTTTCAGATACCTCCCTCCCTCCCTCAAAACCGCCAACGGGGTGGTCCTGGCCAAGCCCGGCAAAGCCTCCTACGACTCCCCCGCCTCCTTCCGTATCATCGTCCTCCTCAAGACCATCTCAAAGATCGTCGAACGAATAATGACGGTCAGGCTGTCCGCCATCACCAGGTCGAAAGGCCTCCTCCACCCCAACCAGTGCGGCTCCCTGCCAGGACTCAGCTCCTTCGACGCCTGCCTCACTCTCATGCACGAAGTAAAAACCCTCCAGAGACCCAGACTGGAAGTGTCCACCCTATTCCTAGACATTAAAGCCGCCTTCGACAATGTCAACACCTCCACCGTTTGAGCCAGACTCCTGGCCTCCCGTATCCCCTCTTACATGGTCGACTGGGTGTCCTCCTTCCTCTCGGAAAGGACCAGCACCCTGGTGTTCCAAGGCTCCCCCAACATTTCCGCCCCGGTCTGGGTGGGAACCCCTCAGGGATCCCCTATCACCCCCCTTCTCTTGCTGCTCTACGTCACCCCTTTGCATATGTCCATACCCAGAGGCCTTATGGTCTCCTATGTTGACGACTTCTCAATCACGGTGGCCTCCCCATCCTACAGAGGCAACATACGCCGCTTGCAGAACCTCTTCTGCACCATAGCAGCTAAAGGCCGGGATATTGGGGTGTCCTTCTCGGTCCCCCAAACCGAACTCATCCAATGGCGAACCCCAAGCCAGAGGACACCCCCCTCACATGCCCCAATTGAACTAGAGAACCACCTATTCCGACCCTCTCAAGTGGTCAGATGGCTGGGATATTGGTTCACCCCCTCCTTCAACATGGCCCACCACTACAGGCAGAGGCTCTCCCTAGCCTAGGCAATCTTTTCCTTCGTCAAGCGCCTCTCCTCCCCACGGGCTGGCGTCTGACCATTCCTCTGCCATCGCATTGCCAATTGCCTCCTCCTTCCCATACTCACTTACAGTGCAGACCTCCTCACCCCAAACTACGCCGCGCTCAGAGGCATGAATGGCTTCTGGCACAGGGTCCAAAGATGGACCACGAACAACTTCTTCTCCACCCGCACCTCCATCCTATCCGGTGAGGCCTGCCTCCCCCCCATCGTTTCCTATTGCAGATACAAGAGGCGCCTTGCCGCCCTCAGAATTGCCTGTGCCCCCCCAAATGGCAACTGGGCTTCGGCCAGACTCCCAAGATCCTTCCCGTCCCTCTCCTCCTTTAGGGCCCAAGACGCCTCCAGGCACCTTACAGTGGGCCTCTCCTCCGTGTACCTCCCACTTAGCTGGCACACGGAGGTCCCCTCTCCCCCAATAAGAAAACACCTCCCTGTTGACGCCCTTGCGCACCTCACCCTCCCCCTACAGGAAGGTCTTACGTGCTTTCCACTTATATTACACGCCCCCCCCCCACCCGGAACGAACATCCCCCCACCAGATCTCATGAGGAGAACCTACGATGCCCTCCGAACTGGCGCTAGGAACATGCTCATCCAAGACTGGAGCACCGACGACCCCACGCCCCCGTACCACGAATACCCCCCCTGCCTTTCCCCACACCCCTTTATGGGTCTGGGTAAGTCTGTGGCGGGAAGAATCATTCAAATGCGGTCAGCAAAAAGCTATCTGGCCGCCCCCCCTAGTGGTCCGAGGAAAGACCAGACCCAACCTGCCCTCGCTGCGAGACAGGACCAGAGTCCTTCCAGCAGCCATCCTCACCTGCCCTGCCCGCACAAGGGTCCGAGACCTCCTGCTGAAAGATGTCTCCTCCATGGCGCACGATGCAACAACATGGTCCGACCCCCTCCTCATACGAGCTTTGGGTGAGTACATCACTGACACCAAAACCGGCTTTCCCCCAGACATGCTCCCCGACCGCTTCACCCCCGTCACCCCCCCATCCCCTTACTAGAAACATGGTTCCTCCGCGAAGGTTGTTGTTTTGATCTTTTGCTTTGTGGTTAACAGAGTGTTTTATTTTCCCTTCGTATGACTTTCCTTACAATAAGCATGCACAAATGAGATGTAGTTTTAGCACGGTAACTTGCCTATAATTTGTTTCCGCAGGGAACGACGGGCAAATGGTTTTGGCCTAAGTACTTTCAGAATACGCGGTGGAGATCAAGATGGTTTCTTTTGTTGTTTGTTTTGATTTATAGGTTTTGTTCTTTCCATAGCTAGCGCTGCACGAAGCTTCTTGTACCTAAAAACAATAAACACATGATAAATATTTAAAAAAAAAAAGAAAAAGAAAAAAAGACATGGGATTTGGGTTCTTCACGCAACCATCTAAGTTCTTTCATACTATATAATTTCAATACAAAGAGCTTTATCTATCACTCTTTCAGGAATCAAGACACGAGGGTCTTATATGAGCCTAGCTATCGACGTTGCTAGATAGGAGTCAACGGACTTAGCTATCGCAACAGGTATCGGGCTAATGAGATAGTGATCGTGAGGAAACTATCGGTTACCTGCTGCAAGTATCAACCCGAGAGGAGAGGATTGTAACATTTGGTTGCGTCAACCAGCAGCACCTAAAAACTGACAAAACTGAGACCAACGACGAAAAGGACATCGACCCGCGGCGGAAAATCTCGACCTTTCATCACTAGAAGAAGGACTTGAAAGGGCCTTAACGGAGGAGAGGGCAGCATGCCCTACAACACCAGAGCTATCATCACCAAGCGGATCAGAAGAAACAGAAGAACAAGGAAGGAGATGAAGAAATACAATGGCGGCGACAGCAGAACAAGGGGGTACGACCGCCTCGGAGACAATCCCAATCCTGAGCCCAGAACAGCGGAGACAAATCATCACATCCCTAAGCGGAGGGACCAGGAAGCCCAAGGCCAAGGAACCTGAGGTCTGCCGAGGAGAAAGAGACAAACCACGAGGATGGTTAGCCCAACTCATAGTGTACTACAGGACAGGAGGATGGCAAAACGGGCATGATGAGGAGAAAATCCTGTATGCAACCAGCCTCCTAAGGGATGATGCTGGGACCTGGATCACACCATACGCAGAAGAGAGAATCACCCCAACATGGGACAACTGGGCAGGATTCAAAGTAGAAATACAAATACAATTCGGAGGCATCGACACCAAGGGAGAAGCATGGATCAGACAGAAAAACATGAAACAAGGCAAACGATCTGTCACGGAATAATGGAATGAATTCCCCCTAGTGGCTAGGGAAGCCGAATTGGACGAGTCGACTGGTGGAGAACTACTCCTTGGAGGGATGATCACCGAGTTACAGAATGCTTGGGGAGTCAGTAGTGAGGAATACGAGGGCCTCGAGGCCCTAGCACAATGGGCAATTAGGAAGGAGACAAAATTGGCCACGGTCAGGCACATTCAAGGATCGTCATTTACAAAAAGCGTCCCAAGAGAAACGATCACACCACGAAGCGCAGACGGGACATACCGAACACCAAACAATAGCAATCAAACCCACGGTGACCCTATGGAACTAGAGGCGATTCGAAAACGACCAAGATTCAATATCTCATGGGAAGAATTCCAAAGGCGGATCCGAGAACAATATGCCTCAAATGAGCAAAGCCGGGACACTTGGCGAGAGACTGCTCAAGAAGGGACGAACACAAACCGTTCAACGCACAAGCCAAAAGCTGGCAACCTGCAAAGAAAACCGCCCGTGGCAAACCAGACCGAAGATGAGGGAAATCGAGGTCGAACAAGAACCCGAACAGTCTGGAAACGACGAATGTCCCCAGTAAGAGATGGTCTGAGCGACAGGCCCGAACAAAAACCCATCATCATGGAAAACTACTACGCGGCACTCAACTACACGGATACACACGAAAACGACAATGACTATATTATGGTCAAGATACAACTACACGGCGAAAAGGAGTCAGTCACTATCAATGCCATGATCGACCCAGGAGCAACAGAAGACTTCATAGACAGGGAAGTCTGCAACAAACATGGGATCAAGATGATCAAAGGAAAAAACCCAAGGGGGATTTACCTCGCGGACGGAAAACCACGCCCTATAGGACCCGTTACCCATATGACGAAAGTACCTATGGACAATAGTAGCCATAAGCAAGTGGCAACCCTCCAAGTGGCAAATGTCCAAAACCATGAGGTCATCCTCGGGATGCCATGGTTAAGAGAACACAATCCAACAATCGATTGGAACGACAAAAGGGTCACATTCAACAGCGAACGATGTACAACTTGGTGTCTCAACAGTTCGCCCGTTCCATATCCGATACCCGAAGAAAACGCCCTGGAAGAGAATCTCATTACCAGATTCTCCAAGGTCCAGGCTGAAAAATGGCCCGATGGCCAATGACCAGAGTGTCAGAGTTAAGAAGCTATCCGATGGGGCCAGAGTGCCTACGAAGGGAACAGTAAGAGCAGCAGGACACGACTTGTACGCAAAGGAAGGAATCGACGTTCCCGCCAGACGGCAAGCAGTGGTCCGGACGGGTATAGCTATGGGATTACCTCACAACACCTATGCACGAATTGCACCACAAAGCAGTCTAGCAGTCAAACACCGACTCACGACAAATGCAGGTGTGATAGACTCCGACTACAGAGGACAAGTGAAGGGGTTCCTAGCCAACCTAGGAGACGAACCATACCGAGTGGAAAAAGGGGACCGGATCGCACAACTGATCATCGAAAAAATTGACCACAGAGAAGTACAAGAAGCAACTCAGTTGGATGATACCGAGAGAGGGGATCAAGGATTCGGGAGCTCTAACACCACCATGGACCAAAGAGTCAAGGGCCTGAAGGCCAAACCAAGGATGGAAATCAACGAGATATGGGCAAAAGCTTTCGGACACTTCGACCGAACAGGAGCAACAACCGGCATTCTAAGTTGGGATGAAATCGCGGAGGAAATTCAGCTGGAAGCCATCAACATTAGCACAGAGCTGGCGATAAAGAACAAGAAGAACAACGATGACCAAGACGTCAAGGAAACGGGCCCACAAGAATATCATCAGCTGGTGGATGTATTCAAAAAAGGAGAAAAAACAACAGTACCACCTCACCGACGCAATATTGATCTGGGAACCGACCTGGAGGAAGGAAAAACACTATCCATCAAAGAGATATACACCCTCAGTTACGACCAACTGGAAGAGCTCCATCGATACATCAAACAAAACGAGGACAGAGGGTGGATTCGAAGGGTGAAGTCAGGAAGAGCTTCACCAATCAGGTTGGTAAAAAAGAAGGACGGAAAACTCAGACTATGTGCCGACTACCGAGGAATCAACGAAGTCACCAAGAAGGATCGACATCCCTTACCACTCCTTAGCGAAGTCCTGGACAGACTAGAAGGGGCCAAATACTTCACCAAGCTAGACATCAAGGATGCCTACCACAACATTCGGATCAGAGAAGGAGACGAATGGAAGACCACCTGTTCAACAAAGCTGGGGACCTACGAATATCTAGTCATGCCATTTGGACTATGCAACGCACGGGTGGCGTTCCAACGATGGATCAACGAGGTCCTTATGGAACACATCAACATGTGTTGCATTGTCTATCTGGATGACGTACTCATATATTCAAAAACCCTATAACAACACCGAAAGGACGGCAGCAATATCCTCGAAGCAATACGAAAATCAGGGATCAAGGTCAAACCATCCAAGTGCGAGTTCCACCACAGCGAGCCAGAATACCTAGGATTCATCATTGGACAAGAAGGGGTCAAGACCGACCCTGTTAAGACACAAGCAATATGGGACTGGACAACCCCCAAGACAATCAAAGAAATCCAATGCTTCCTAAGATTCTGCACTTTTTACCGACGGTTTATAGAAGGATTCAGCAGGACGGCCAGACCATTATGTGCAAAAACGAAAAAGGAATGCATCAGCAAATGGGAATTGGGAGACAGAGAACAACAAGCATTCAACGAATACAGGACAAAGCTCACCACAGCACCAGTACTGGTCAACTTCGACCCCTTCGCACCAACCAAGATTGAAACAGACGCCTCAAAATACGTCTGCTCGCGAATACTGTCACAACAAAGCCAAGACCGGAAATGGAGACCAGTGGCATATCGATCCAAGACAATGTCGGACGCCGAATGCAACTAGGACATACACGATAAGGAACTACTGGCGATAGTTCAAGCATTCCACGAGTGGAAAAGATACACGAGAGGAAATCCTAAACCGATAAGGGTCCTTACAGACCACAAGAATTTAGTCACCCTCATGACAACGAAGGAACGGAACGAACGCCAGGCACGATAGATGGAAGAATTGAGCCAATACAACTTCAAAATCGAATACCGACCAGGAAAGGTAGGAGGAAAGCCAGACGCCCTCACAAGGAGAGAAGGAGACTTACCGACCGCAGCGGATAAGAGACTCACTAGAAATGTGGGAATCTTACTGCCCAGGGAACGATACTGGGATATCCCAGAAAACAAAGAAAATTGACCTTGACATAATGGAAAAAACAGAATTTCAAGACAAGAACGAAGGAGAAATACAAAAAGCTAGCAAAAACGAGAACGAGATCCAAAAGATCAAAAGAAAGGTGGATGAAGGAAGAAAGGAAATGAAAGGAGTAGCGCTGGGGTTATGCCAATGGAAGGACAGCCTCTTATGGTACCAAGGAAAGATTTGGATACCAAACGACGAAGGGATATGAACAGTTCTTATTGCCAAACACCATGACCCCCCACAAGCAGGACACGGGGGAACAGCAAAAACTGCCGAACGCATCAACCGACGATACTATTGGCCCAAGGTAACAGAAGACATGAAACCATTGATAACAAACTGCGACACATGTCAGAGAACTAAGGTGGTCCGACATGCACCCTACGGATTACTACAGTCAAATGAGGCCCATGATCGACCATGAAAATCAAAAGCAATGGATGTCATTACGGACCTGCCAAAATCGGAAGGACATGACACCATACTGGTGGACATCGATCGACTGAGCAAAATGAGCCATTTCATTCCATGCTCGAAGGACCTAGACGCACGGCAGTTCGCCACGCTGTTCATGAAAGAGATAGTTAGGCTACACGGACTACCACACGATATCATCACCGACCGGGGGACACTATTCACCTCAGACCTGTGGAAGGAAACTTCGGGGAAATTAGGAATCGAACGAAGACTCAGCACGGCTTTCCATCCACAAACAGACAGACAGACCAAACGGACCAATGCCATATTAGAGCAATACCTACGAGCATACATCAACTATCAACAAGATGATTGGTGTGGTTACCTACCATTGGCCAAATTTGCATACAACAACGGCTATCAGGAGAGCATAAAGAACACACCCTTCTTTGCGAATTACGGGACCCAGCCCGAATACGAGATGATCGGTCATCTGATCCATGGAAAGTAAACGAAGAAGGAAGAAATGACACAGTTACATAAGTCATGAAGAAACGAGATGGTGGCGGCACAATTACGACAAAAAGAATACTACGATCGACACAGAAAACCCGATCTGAACTTACAGTCAGGAGATATATTGTGGTTGCTACCACGCAACATCAAGACCACGAAACCGTCGAAAAAACTGGACTACAAGAAAATCGGACCATTCAAAATCTTGGCAAAGATTGGAACGAGCGCATATAAGCTGGCCTTACCATCTTCAATGGCTCTACACAACACATTCCACATCTCTCTCGTCGAACATTACCAAGACAACCGATTCGCCTCACAGATCAAAGAACCCCCTCCTCCTATTCAAATAGCAGGAGAAGAGGATTACGAACTCGACGAAATCATCGACTCTCGACTCCACTACAACACACTCCAATATCGAGCCTGCTCGAAAGGCTACTCACCAGAACACGATAAAGTCTGGTACCCCGCGGAAAACTTCAACAATGCAGAAGGCGCAGTCATACGATTCCACCGGCGCTAGCCAGGAAACCCCGGAGTGGATTCACGTCACGATCAACAGATCGTGCTCCGCACCTCCCCCCGTCACCAAGCAAGGACAACAATCGCACAACCCAGAGAGCAACGCCCAGCACATCGCCTCCAACGCTATCCCCACAAGCCCAGAATACTGATGCTCCCCAAAGAGGGAGGTGCCCCACGCCTCCATGAACTGGACGGACTGCACCAATGATAAGTGCCAAATCCATCTAGGCGAAAAACAAGGGTACGGCTGGTACCCACAATTCACGCTGAGATCGAGGAAACCAAGTGTCCTTCACGACCACGATTGGCGACAGGAAATGGAAGCGAACCCCGGAGAAGACTGGGCCCCGCAACCACGAGGTCGCCAGCAAAGGGCCAGAAGAGCCCATGGAGAACTCAGGAGCTGGGAGTATTGTTGGAACGACAATTGCAAGGAACACCGTTGGGAGAAGGTGGACGCAGGGTACTACCCCAGACAAGGAGGAGAAAATGGGGAACTGTCCAAGAATGACAGAAGGAACAAAGAAAGAGAAAAGCGGTGAGCACAGGGCTGGGGGGAGAGGGGAGGGAAACAACCATGGAAACCCTGGGAGGGCAAATATCGGACCTCTGAAGCCAACTGGACCACGCAGCCCCTATCATTGGGGCAAAGGACAATGACCTGGAAGAACTCGATAAGGAAGAAGAGAAACTCCAACAAGCCTACAAGCATTGCAAACAGAGGAAGCGCTAAATCGGGGGGATGCTGTGGAAGGAAGGAGTCTAGCATCGTGGGACCGATACGAAAAGGGGAACGGAGCTAATGTCACAAACGGTGACTAAGCAAGGCAGACTCTCACATGACTAATAGTTATTAGTCATTGGTTTGTTATCTTTTACGCTATGAGATAACTTGACTGATAGGTTTCACATGACGACGCAATAGCGTGTCATTAGTTCATTGTTATTGGTTGATAATTGACATGACGCACGATTCGGCTCCTGTGGTTTATGTATTTCGCACATGACTCATAGTTATGAGACATGGGTTCTACGCATGTGACCCTGTTGGGGCACATGATTGGTTTTATGAGTTTTGATTGGTTGAAAGGTCTGGCGCAGCTGACGCGGATGGGTCAGCTGATGGATTTCACACTATGGCTCACTATGAGTTATGAGCCGCGTGACGCGGGAGAATGAGTCACGCAGGGTTAGGGTTGAGGGAAGAACCCCGATATAAGGGCACCCTCGGGACATGGGATTTGGGTCAAGCTCCTCGCCCTCTACATCCCCCCCCATACATTCTACTCAAACCTTTCTACCGCTTCGCTTACGGTACACCCTCCCGCGTCCCAA
>Ga0307507_10010260_pt1 | contig 12168 bp, 10 predicted proteins | sample 7_EM_MG_FD_207223 | JGI IMG/M metagenome (GOLD analysis project Ga0307507, IMG submission 207223) | Populus trichocarpa ectomycorrhiza microbial communities from riparian zone in the Pacific Northwest, United States - 7_EM | ecosystem: Host-associated > Plants > Roots > Unclassified | place... | reverse complement strand
ACTTTAGCCTTAAGTCCCTATTTATACTATACTATAAGCGCCCTATTATTCCACTTAACCTATATAGCTAGTGTTTAAAACTGTGTTATATACTTAATTGCTAAAGTGCGTTATACTAAGTTCTAAAGCTTTTGTTCTGCTATGGTTATAGCTTCTAGGTCTCTAAACATCTATATTAGTTGCTCTATAAACCCATTCTAACTGGCAAATATATACCGTATACCTTGGTTAGTAGTTGTTATGCCATTAGCCTATATTTCCGTAAGATACGGCTTAAATCACTTAAGTGCCCTCCCTATTAGGAATAATCCTATATAGGCTACTTAGTCTAACAATATTACTAACTTCGCTCCTTTCTATACTACCTTAAAGTATATTTGCGTAAAAAATCCCTTAAGCTTTAACTTCTCTCCTAAGAATTATTTAATTAAGGGTAGCTTAATCTTTACTACTCCAATTCCATTAATGCGTTCTTTAAGTATCCTATTATTGTCTTATAAGTAATCAACCATTTCTTATAACTAACCTTATGTAACCACTTAAGAATCCCTATTGTTTATACTAGTATCACCTAGCCCTAAGGTTGTGGCTGCTGTTAACGCTGTTATAACTAGTACTGCTCTTAGTGGTATATTATTCAATTTTGTTCTAATACTGTAACCTTAGTAGTGAATATGTAACAGAACCTTATAGCTTAGACTACAGTAGGTTCTGTTATTAGGCTAGGTATATAGGTACAATAAAATAACAACATAATAATAACTGGTGGAGTAGTTACCTAATAAATTAACTCTAATTATATTCTGAGATTCACTATAAGGAGAGAACTATCTACGGTAGGGACTAAGGTCCTTTAAATACACAACCGTACTCCTAAGAAATCCTCTTTTGTACGTAAGGTACGTGTTATATATGTTATATATAGACGTACACTGCATACACCTTATACACTGCGTATAATATTATGTGACTCGCTTACCATTTCTCGTTACATAGTTCCACTAAATCCATCCTGGACCGTGCCTATATTAACTAACTAGCTTCCTGCGACTCTTCTCCAAGTAGTCGTAACATCGTACTTAAAGCGTCCGTAACAAGGAGGAGCAGGTTAAGAAGGCTCAGTGTAAGAAGGTAAAGATTACTTAGCAGGTTAATTAATAGCTAAAAAATAATCTTAAACAGGCCAAGAAATGCAAGAAGAAGGTTATTACACCTATAGCTAGTAATTAGGAGGATGTCGATGTTAATTTATTATCTGTTAAAGATATAGGGCCTCCACTAGGTAGGACCTGGCGCAGTAGGCAAATCAACCTCCCGTAGAGGTATCGCATGTAGTTTATTGTTGCCAATAGAGTCTCTAAGTTCTCCTAATTGCTATACCAAAAAATCTAATTAATTTATTATATATATGTGGCTACAGAGCTTCAAAAGTTAATGGAGTTTTATCTGAAAATCGGGCGTCACGTGGGCCCGGGCGTTACGCGATGAAACACGGTAGCTCACGTGATCGCGTGCAACTGCATGGCGAAACCTTGTTCAGACAATAACTAAACAATTATATTTACGCAATAAGAATATAAAGCCGGTTACTAGGTTATAAAAGGTAGAATTTTAAGGCCCTTAAGGGAAAGATATATAGGGCACAGATAGTCTATATCCGCGCGACAAGTAGGGTTAATACGAGGCACTACAATATTAGGAAACGCGTCAATATAGGGCAAATAGCAGGGAAATGTCAGTTTCAACTTACTGACTAATGGCAGGGGCGTTATATCGACAGTAAGGCGCGTTTAACGTGGAAATGGGCTGGCTATCTCACGGTTTTACACGTAAGTTGGCGCAAAAATTGGGGATCTGCATGCCAAGGATTTTCATTTGTTTCGTAAACGACAAATCTCGGAAGCTTTCGTGTTGGTATATTAAATAATTAAAATTTGCGATCTCCAATCAGCATAAAACGGTCTTGTGGTCTAGTGGTATGATTCTCGGTAGGTTAATCATCATTACCATAAATGACAGTAATCATTCTAATCAATTTCACAGCTTAGGGTGAACCTGAGTTAAATGCGAGGTAAGTTCGGTACCGACCAGTTAAAGAATGTCACACTTACATGCTACAGAGGCCCCGCGTTCGAATCGCGGCAAGACCCCCTATTTTTGAGTAGATGTAAATCTTTTCTATTAATCCGCCCTGGCATGCCTGAGAGGTTTTTTTTGGCAGTTTTAGAGACTTAAAGCTTGTATTGGCATCTGCTTTTAAGCTTTTGAAAAGGCATCTTTAGAACGAATTATGACAGATATCTTGAAGGCAGTCCTAGCCACTTTTCTTAAAGCTCTATTAATCGATTAGTTTCCTATCCACATCGTTTTTAGTAGTCTTCGGAATCTTTATATGATACCAGGCTAACGGTTCCTTAGATTTAAGTCAAGTGCGTGATTGGGTCGTAACTGTCCAATATGCTAAACAGCCAACGTGTCGACCCAAATCGGACTTGCTTACTATTTTCAGGCTTACTCTCGTATATCTGACCACTCAGCTGCTTACCCTCATAAGTCTTACCACCTGTCTCAGTTGCATACATCTATCTCATGTATATATAGAGGCCCTAGAGCCACATTTAATAAACAAAGTTCTTATTCCTGATCTTCAGTTCAACACAACGTCAACCGCGTATGCACTAGCAGCTTTTCCAGTGACAAGTGCTGGAGCGTTTATATGTGCCGTGGTACCTCTGAGCATGCTAAAGGTATCTAGTGTAGCGATGGGCATTATTTTCACCGTATCTTTGATCCACCGCCTTACTTTCTATTGAACGCCCAATTGGCTCAAAAAGACCGGTCCTTCTGGCGAAGCCAAATAGGACGTATTTTATAGGTTGACACTTTCTATGAGGTATCGCTGTCCGTTAGTACTTCGATAGCTGCTAGAAATTCCGCATTTTTCACATTTTTACCATTTGCAAGTGCAACCGTATCTTCTCACTGCCTGTTGGACGGAATTACCCAATCAGGAACAACGACCTCGTGGGTAGATTGAACTACGAAGGATGACTATATATACAAAGTCGCCAAGAAACCTCTGACGATTGGGATCGGCACTCATTCAACACTGCCTCACTTCCTAAAACGAATCCGGTGCGACAGTAGGAAGACTAAACGGACGACGGTAGAGATCAAATGGCTGCTTAAGCCAAAGCGCACTCCTAACTCCCGCCGAGACAATTTCAGACAGGTGGCAAAGAATGTCAAGATTAGGACCATAAAGCAAAGGCCGACCAAATTCAACAATTCTTAGTGATTACTAGTAAAAGCATAACAAATGTTATATCAAAGGAGTTTAGGAAATGGAAAGAGATTGTGCCACTGTACACTGGAAGCGTCTCAACCTAAGAATATTACCGGAGAGAAGCCCTCACTCTGCCCACCTCACTCCCCCGGACCCCAAACGCCCTCAGAACTCCTCCACACTTGCCGAACTTGGAAATGCAGGTAAGGAAAACTCGTGTGTAGATTGATCTATGAAGGAAATGAGGCTATAAATACATGGTGTAGGTGCAGGCAACAGAAACATGGTCAGACAACTGAGACAGTAGTAAGACGGTAGTAAGCAAGTCCGATTCGGGTCGACAACACTAAATAACCTAGCCCCTAGCCCCTAGCCAAACGACGCAATCATAGATTTACATCTACTATCCCCTATAAGCCTCCAAAGAAATCCCTTAAACTACACGCCTACCTGTGCTCTCCGCACCTCCCTGCCTAACCGGGTGTAGTGGTCTGTTGAACCCGATCCGAACCCTCGGGATCCTGTTCATCTGATCTATAACCGGGGTCTCGAGCCTCAACACCGTCTCTCTGTACAGCGTGGCCGTGGTCCAATCATAGGAGCAGCCGATAGCACGCTGCATACCACCCTCCGAGCCAGCAAGAATGAAGGCGATAGGTGGACGGGCAGCGGCGAAGAGGGTCACGGTCATAGTACTTGTGTCTACTATGGTGAAAATCTGAGATATATTAGCTTGTATACTTCGTATGGGATTGAGGTGATGCCTTACCTTCTGCTCACCAGGGGGGCTTCGCTTGGCTCGTTCAATCAACGCCCTCGTCTCCGGATCACACGTCGGATCATCAGCGACATACTCACCATACTCATTCTTATGGTGTCTCGACAGTGGACTCCCAAACGCTGTCCACCGCATTCGTCCCAATCTAGCCCCAAAAATCTGCCGCTCGATAGTTCCGATGTCCATGTATCCCTCAAATCCAAAGAACCAAGCCTGCGTGCCCCAGAACTTACCCAAGTACAGCACTCTCAGCATATACGGGCTTAAACCCATCAAGATCAGGCTGTAAACTAGCAGCACGGCCCCGATCGCCATCGTATATGGTAGAGCTACCAGCACGCACGCAATAAAGAACACATAACCGCCCGTATGCAGGAAGTTCTTCGCGAAGAAGCGCTTCCAACTATTGATGCGGTTGTAGGCAACGGGCGCGAAGCTCTTCCAGCGGACGTTGGCCGCATGGCATCCGTCGAGGATGATGGTATCGTCGTGGCCGATGCCCGCGATGCTGCATGTTTGCGGGAGAATGTCCCAGAGCTTGGCGTCGTATGCGTCGTCCATACTATGCCAGGGCTGCTTCGGGTGCTTGGGAAGCACGCAGATCAGGCGTTCGAGGAGTTGGTCGCTGTCATTTGCAAGGGAGAGGCTAGGCAGCTAGTTAGCTAGAGGATGTCGAATACATGGCTAGACAGCTCACCGAGCGAACGCTTGGAACGCACTATCCGTTCCGTCGACTTTCGGCCTGATCCTCAGCAGGCCCATGAGGGCATACGAATGGTCTCCGCGGAAATACTGCGTTGTTTCTCTCTTCTGGAGGCATTCCAAAGCGAGTGTCACCAGTTCAAGCCGGTTGAGAATGAGATTTCCTTCGTAATGGTCAATCAGTTGTCGAGCGATCAACGCATCACTCCGCCACACCCTAGCAGCAAATTGGTTCTTGGCGAGTAGAAGCGGCGACATCAGGTCAGTGCCACGCGTATAGACCTTGATGTCCTTGCCAGCAGGGCTGAGGAGGACTTCGGGAAATGTCCAAACGCGCTTGCCCCACTGTTGGAGCATCTCGTCAGTTGTAGTGAGTGCACCCATTGTGTCATTTACGGGACGTGCAACGGCAATGATCATAGAGTGGGCGCCGCGGATGACGTCTCCGATGCGGTACACCTTCGGGCACGTCAGTGATAGTTTGACAAAAAGCTTCCATCGGCACCTAGGATTCAAGTGTGTAAAAGCTATGAACAGTACTTACATCCTCCTGCAGGTTCTCGGTCTCAGGCATACAGCTGCACCCAACCCAGTACGCCGGCACACCAGCATTGCGAGCAGCCGCGTCTGCGATCCGGTGCAGCTCCCGCAGGTCTTCCGCAGCACTGAACTGTTCAGCAGTATATGCCACGAACACGTACGCCAGCGTTCGCTCGGACTTGTACTGAGTAATCCATCTGTGCTAAGTCAGTGCTGGAGAGCAATACACCTCGAAAGACAACTTACTCCTCAACGTTCATAATCACGGCGGGCGTACCCGGCTCCCTCAAGAAGCAGAGATATCTCGGACGAAGGATACGTTCAGCAATCGGATTTGTCTCCTCTCCGACACGCCGAGTAATCGATGTATCGCTCTCGAGCAGGTTGCGACAGACTTTTGGGTAGCCACTGTACTTATAGGGAAACATATCGTATCTGCCGTTGTTTCTAACCTGGCCTTCGGCGGGCGTTGGCGTACCAATCTACGAAAGCATGTAAGTTGAGGCTTCATCCGGGTGCGCGAGGGAGCACTCACCACAAACGTAATTGCAACGGACGCAATGAACCACTTCACACAAATCATAGGCCAATCTTCACTCGTTGGGCCCCCATTCCTAGTATAGTCTACATGGTTCAACGGCCAATTGGCCAACCTCAAATAGAACGGACTAATGTTCCGAATGAAGGTGCGCCGCCAAGTCCCATTCTCTGTATTGTCGTAGATATCATCAGTAGCTTGCACAACCAGGCGCTTGATCTTGCCATCATATGGGCTGAGATATCGATCGTCGTATCCACCGCTATATTCGCGGTTGAAGACATCGCTATGGCGATGATTGCTTAGATGCTCGTAGCCGAACCCGGGCTTGCGGTAGAAGTGGGGGAAGTTCCATCTGATGGAGCTGTAGGGATCGAAGATGTGTCGATAGCCTCTGAGGCGCATAGGGCCTCGGCGCTTTGAAGACAATTAGCGTCACGGATAATACGCCTGGAGACTGAGCATTGTATTGAAGCATAGACTACGTACAGTAACCTCCCCGTTGTACTCATCTACGTCAGCGGTTGTATGGACTGGAAGGTTTCCACGGTACTCAGGATATTCAGCTCCATTTGAAGGACCCGGCATCTCGTATGCAGTAGCTTCGGCTTTCATTTTCGTCTATGCTTCCCCCAGTTACCAAAAGTTCAAAGACAAAAGCAACGTAGGATTTGGCCTACAAAGCCGGGCTGGGCTCCGTATTGCTGGACCGGGGCAGGCTGGATTCCGTATTGATTTGGTTGTTGGTTCATCTGGCGTGAAAGGTCAGTCACCTTTGGCCCAAATTATGGTTCGCGGCATATACTCACTGATTGCTGGTAAACTGTCTGAGGGTACGGATGTTGTACCGGAGCTGGTTGAGGGTGCGGGGCGTACTGCTGGTAAGTCGGACGTGAAGGCTGTTCACCGATATACGATTGCGAGGGATCGAAGTTACCACCGCCGCAATGCTGTTGAAGTGCCTGAACAAAACTCAATTAGCGACAAGTCACCGGAGAATGTACGTAAAGATGTGTCCTGTAGCCTTACAGGACGAGGTTGTGGAAAGCTGTTGCTTGGGACGGTGCTTGGGTCAAATCCACCGCCATGTTTCAAGGGAGGGTATGCCTACAGTAGATGTTCAGTGATCTCTTCTATGGTGTGCTGCTATGAAGAGCATACCATTAGGGACGAAGTGTGCAGACTATAGACAAGGCTGAAGACGTAACGCAAAAGTATAACTGTCCGGTCGATGCTATAGAGACAATGAGCGAGCATTGCCGACCTTTAGTATCCTCCTAAAGAGCGCCATTTGCCCTAATTTCCCTCTAGGGGTAGGGTATGCCGCCCCTGAGCGGGCTGTCGTGCTTCCATGGGCTGACATTCCTGGAAAGGTAACTGGAGGAATAAGGTCTTGGCCGACACGCTCCCATGGTGAGAGTCGATTACCATAGAAAGACAAGATGACGGCGTAGTGGACTCCTGGACGTCCACCGCCAATTGAGCTTGGCGATGCTGGCGAAAACAGCCATCTAGTTCCCACGAGACCTGTTACTCACTGAATGCGGGTTGCTTTAGGAAACATGGCGTTCAGACCCGGGAGGTAAAGTATTGCCTATCTTCAAGTTATGTAAAAGCAATCGGGCCAAGATCACATCCCACTGCATGCTAATCTTAGAAATGGAAGAGGATTAGACGGGCCATGCCTATTGCAGTCGGGTCGAACAATTACCGTCGTACAGGGCGTACATGCTCAAGTTTTTGGTAATATCGTAATGGTTGGACGCGCAAGCAAGGGTCGCATTTGGAGGCTCGGCGCAAGCCACGAAAACCCGGCTAGTGCAAACTGGCTCTGGTTCCCGTCCCCGCTTTCGTGGCTAGGCGATAAGTTATTTGCCTTGAATACGGAATTATCCGCCAGCCCTACCTAGGCAATCTGTGTAGGTTTTGTTTTTCCACGTTATTCACTGAAGCGGGGTGTTGGTTATCGTTCACAGAATCATAAAATGAGTGGGTTGCGATGCCAAAGCTCCATGACCGGTCAACTGGCAAACGTTCTTCGAGCGGCAGGGGCAATAATATATCTGATGCGAAGGTTGCGCAGGGAACACGAGATGTCTGCACACGCGCTGCCAAAATAGAGTGCTGATGTTCGATTAGGTTGACGCATCCCTCAGCCTTGCGCCACCACTTTCCACTCGTAACTGCATTCGTGAAACCCCGATTTTGGAATGTTCTCGGCCAACCAGGATTTGGTGCTGTGAGCCCACCGGCCTCTCACTAGTGGACCCCATGACTGGTCTCAGCCCCAACTTGCACTGAAGGCGCTGTGGGAGTTTATTAACTTTTGAAAGTCCGCAATCAGCATTTGCGCAAGGGTTGGCGGTAGTATCTTTGCTTGTATAACTTCTCAAGTCTTCGGCGTCGAAATCGATAGCTAGAGGGTGGAGTAAATCTTCTTCTATGGATTCGACTGCTGTGCAAGTTGAGACTAAATTTGGTCCGAACAGGACTGCGTCTACAATGAAGACTATTACTTCTAGTCCTAAGCAAGAGTGCCCAAAGGTCGTGTCAATGCGGACTCTAAGCCAGGACAGTAAACCCTTCGAGATCTTCGAGGAACATGCGGGAAACCCAGATGATGGTGGTCTGAAAATGCGAGTCTTCGAATGGAATCAAGGTACAGATCGCCGGTAGCCCGTAATCTTAAGCAACACGACTGACTGACAACCGTCGTAGGGGACCTTACTGGCCGAGACGTGATCCTAAACAACATTGATGAGCTGAATGCTCGCGAGCGCTGCAGCCTCCGTGTAATGTAAACCCCCTGAAGAAATCCGCGATCTAGTCAGTTCTGAAGGAAGTGCAGCTTTGCTCCCCTAGACGTGCCCCACCCAAAGACCATCGTCGGCCTCATGGCTCTTTTCAAGGAATACAAATTCCCAAGCAGCTTCGTGTTAGAGCGCATACAGTCGGTATCGCAGTCATTTGGGTCGCTAAACGAAGACGGAACACAGTGTGAAAGAACATCTATATACAAGTACACCTCTCGATACAAGTTGCTGACAACCACACAGACACCTGGTTCCATTTCCTGTGCAAAAATATTAACACCGAGACCGGTCTTAACGGACTGCCGAAAATCAAAAACATTGCCGCACCCATTCGCCGGACTGACGACAAGAAGTCTCCGCAGTCGCAAAGCCAAGCGGATTTTAGCTGGATCCAATCCGGCTACATGCTTCAGTCATCACAGCTCACGCAGCCCAGAAATCCGCGGAACAACTCCGGTTGGAGCAGTAGCGCCTCCACGACAATTGCGCAAGCCAGCGATGCCGTAATACTGATCTGTTTTGGGGCGCCACTTGCTCTGGTCAACCGGTTCGAAAGGCTGGCGAAAGACTTCAACTGTGACGATGTGATGCAGGATCCGTACATTCTATTTGATTTAGTACTTGAGGAACTGTTTGCGCTGATTGATCAGGTAGCGTGGCTACTAGGGGACGTATTTGGGGAGATTGAGACTGTAGGTGACCTTACTGTGGGAATTTGAGCAGATTGTGACGATGCTGACCGGGGGGCATTAGGAAACACTAGATAACACTTCAACACCAGGGCAAGCAGCTCGTGCGATTGATTTTGTTGGGTTGCATAATGTCGCCAAGCACGTCATTTACTTGCATGAATCCTCTGAAGCGGCCTTGTTCACCGCCGAGAGCTTGCGTGCGAAGCACAAGCAATTGATTGGGGAGAATCCGACCCCGTGCAATATCTCGACTCAGGACGCTTTAGAGTACCGCAAAAGTCTGCTCCAATCGACACAAAGACGGATCGTGAGTATGGACAGAAGGATGGGTAACATCATAAATCTAAGCTTCAACCTGGTGACGCAGCAGGATTCTAGAATCATGCAGCGAGACAGTAAGAGCATGAGGACGATTGCTGTCGTAACAATGGTCTTTTTGCCTGTTGCAACCGTTGCGGGCGTGTTTGGGTCCCAACTTATCACGCTTGATTCGACCGCTCAGTACCATCTAAGGGTATCACCTGATTTCTGGATCCTTTGGGCAATTGCTGTGCCGTTGACGGTGGTTGTGATGGTGGTTTGGCGATTGTGGTACATGCACACGAGAGCGAAGTTGATGAAAGGAAAGCATCCTGGTGGAGATGGAGCCACAAAATTCATGCAGTGGAGACCTTGGGGTCAGAGAATAAGAAAGTCAGAAAAGGTTGAACACATAGCTTGAAATTGAGGACCGTATGGTATGGGATCACACTGCGCAGCAAGAGAAAGCGTAGGCCTAGGTTGTTTTACATTCATGCAAATGTACTTGTATACTGAGTGGTATATGGATAAAGAAATATATAGACCGATAAGAGACCGGGACATGAACTAAAACTTATCGAACGCCACTCACTAGCCTATAAAGCCCCAATGTGCCCAGGAGAATGATAGTCAAGTCGAACACCCTTAAAATGTGCTCCCGCTCGTCCAGTAGCCAAACGCTCAAACCATGTCATCATACTGATTAAAAACGACAAGAGATATCCCTACATCATAAATAAAAGTGGAACATTATCCTCAGACCTAAGGGCTCCTTCTTCTTCTTTCTGTCCTTAGCGTCTTTGCTGCTCCGCGAAGTTTTGGCGCTCTTCGTTGACTTCGAAGCTTTGCTCTTGCTTTTAACTCTCTCCTTCTCGCGAGTTGCCCGTCGAGAAGGCGCTAAGCAGCCGGTACTTAGAGGTCTATAGACATATTCTATATCCCAACAGCATTAACTACAACTCCTTAAGTAGTATCCCGCAACCCTTAAGTACCTATAAGTGCACTATCCCCAAATTGCCAGCTACTAAGTGGGCATTTATAGATAGAGAAACCAACTTTAGAGATAACAACATTAATGTAGAGGTATAGACTAGTTGCGAAAGTGACTTTAATAATAAGGATTAAGAATAGGACGCAGAAACATTATATAGCGGAAAAAATAGTTTTAGCACTAAAGATTAAGAAATAGGCGCAGATAGCAATAAAGAGATATTAAGCGACAAGGCTATATAGGCGACGATTAAATACAGTAGCCTTAACTTTATAGTCTATAGGTATAGGATATAAATATAAAGAAGAGTTCTAATAAAAGCTAGTAAAAGGTTAAAACTTTAGCCTCTTTTTGTTTAACCTATCGCAAAACAAAATAATATTTTACTATTTCTACTAACGATCTAGGCCTTCCCTTAGATAAATTTATTTACTACCTTAAAAGTAATAATAGAAGGTAAATCTATACTAACGACCTAGGATTTTTTAAATTTCTTAGTGTTGGTTACACAAGGGGATATCACGTAGCTACGATTCGTAGATAGTATGATGGTTGTTCTTCTTATTGATAGCAAAGGATCATAAGGATCGCAGTGCCTAAGTAGGGGGCTGATTAGTCACCATAAGGATAACTAATTAAAGACACGACGACGACACGTAACCACGTAACTGCTGTCCTTATATTCCGACACTGGCAGTTCTTTCTTTGTGTGTAGAACCACCAATATATAGGCTTTATTGATATACTGAAAGTAGATATCTGAACAAGATTGACGTAATTATATAGGCTTAGGAAATCCACCAAATCCTACCTATACAATTAGAATAAAATTAATTAAGAATAAAATAAAATCAATTAAGAATATATTAAAAGGAAAAGATTATAGTGCCTTCTATCCATATATTCTAACACTGGCAGTTCTTTCTTTATGCTTGTGGCGCTGTAGGAAGGCAGCAAGGCAGTAAGGTGTTGGTTTAGCTGGAGGTAAAAGCAGTAGATATTAGTTAGCTGCAGGCGGAGCAGCAAGTAGTTAATTAGCTGCAGGCAGGGCATATTAGTTGCAACAGTTATTAGGTTTATAGCTGCCGCAGATACTGGCAGTTCTTCTTTATAGATTGCCTACGTGACTGTGCCGTTCTAACCACTCCCCCTATATCTCTCTCTTCACCTATCCTTTATAGTACCCTCTATAAGAACTTCCTGTCTGAATCACGCTGGTAGCCACCTCTGTAGCTGCTTTGGGGGCCGTAGGAGTCTTGGAATCCTCCACGCTAAATCTTCCGAAGCTTGTTAAATGTTTATGGAGGAATGGGTGACTGTTGCTGCTAATCAAAGATGCTGTTTGTAGATCTGGGCTGCTGTGGAGGCTGCTGCGGAGGCTCTTGTAGAGGCTGCTGTGGAGGCTCTTGTAGAGGTTAATGCGGAGATTGCTGCGGAGATTGCTGCGGAGATTGCTGCGGAGATTGCTGCGGAGATTGCTGCGGAGGTTGCTGCGGAGGTTCTTGTCGAGCTTGCTGCTGGTGGGTTG
>Ga0307507_10010259_pt1 | contig 12169 bp, 19 predicted proteins | sample 7_EM_MG_FD_207223 | JGI IMG/M metagenome (GOLD analysis project Ga0307507, IMG submission 207223) | Populus trichocarpa ectomycorrhiza microbial communities from riparian zone in the Pacific Northwest, United States - 7_EM | ecosystem: Host-associated > Plants > Roots > Unclassified | place... | reverse complement strand
TCTTCCCAGATGTAATTCAACATTTCCAACAATGGTTTGCAGCCCAATACTTTATTCACCCGAATTCGCCCTCGATTCGAGAGATAATGATATTAGGATAAAGTAAATCCTATTAGTATTTCTGCCCGAATCCACTGGCGGACTCGGGGGAAAATAGAGTTAGCTATCTGCATGGGTTGCCGGTTTGGGCGCCTAACCCGGAAAGAATAGAAGAAGGCCCAAAGTGTACAAGCTAGAGTAACAATTTCACTCTCTTGTTCCGTTTCCTTCGAGAACCTTTCGGATCCATCCACTCCTTCAAGTCTGAACCAGGAGATGCACATGCCGCATTGAAGAGGTTTCGGTGGACCTGTTCACAGAAGAATGATGCCTTCTCACGACTCAGGGCAGCATTTCTGAACCTTCTGGCATGGTCAGAGGAGCGCAATTCGATCCAGACGAGGCGGAAGCCACCCCCCTGAGTGCGGGTCACACTAATGATATCGTTCGCTGCGAGTGACGCTCGAAGCCTCAGGTCTAATATATTGCTGGTGGTCGTGTCCGTTGGGGTAGATCGATGCGCCAGAACCACAAATGCAGTGTCGCTTGAGCTGCTAGGCCAGACACCAAAGATCTTCGCAATGTTCGAGAGGTCAAGAGGAGTTGCTATCTTAGGACCAGGCTGCATCGCTGTCACTGTTGATGACTGTTGAGAAATATCTTCAGCCAATCCTTGCCCTGCGGTTTACAGGAGCATACCTGAGGAAGGCCTGCACCGCTTGGTATTTCTGCGCTAGCACTTGCGCTACCAGTGGAATCCCGGCCACCGTCAATAACCTCTCGGCTGGGACTTGCTTCCTTCTTCTTTTGGGATGGAGAGCCAACTTCATTGCATGCGGTAATGCTATGACTAATATCAGCTTCTTTGCGCGTTAGTTGTTCCTGCTGCGGTGCACTCGTCGTCTTGATAGCCTCGCCTTCTTTTTCGTCATTTCGCGAAACATTTTCGATGTTATTATCGTTCTCATTCCCCATCTGACACCCATCAACTCCGCCCTGCGCATTGCTATCCTCGGAACCCAGTATCAGTACATCCCTATCGAAATCCGCCAGCCTCTTGACTGATGCAGGCGATAAGATCGGTATTACCTGCCGCACATATTGTAAGGGTTGTTGAACGTAACTGTAGGACTTACTATCGAGTTGCGGTCACAAGTACTTGAAATCGGACCGCTGTCAGTTCTAGAGGTTCCGTCCTGTTCCTTCCGTTTCTTGCGCGACGGTGGACCAAACTTTGCCCCACTCATATCCATTCCTGCAACTTCCTCAATCGAGCTGCAGTCCTGTTTCGTCCGTTTCTTTCGCGACGGTCGTCCAAACTTTACTTCATTCATACCCATCTCTAGGTCTTTCTCTGAGCCCTCCTTCTCTAATCTGTTGACAACATTCGCAGGACTTCCTAGCCAACCTGACTCAGACAGTGCGTCAACGGATTTCGGTTTAATAATCTTCCCAGCTACAGAAATGCCAGCAATGGACCTTCGATTCTTGGGGAGCCGAGTTGGGGTTGAAACTGATGCAACCAGAGCACGCGGCATACAGTCAGGAGATGTGGATAGAGAGATTTCTTTAATAATCGACTGTCTTTGTTTAGCTGCACAATGCTCAACATCGCCAGGGATTTAAAAAAGGATTGACCGTACATTCCCGCGCCTTTGCCTTCTTCTTCATGTTCCAGGCATCAACGACATCGTCTGTGCAGTCCTCCTTTAGTACATGACTCTGTTCCCAAGGTCGGCCTGTGTTTGGATTTTCTCCTTCCCACATAACTCTGAACTCCAATTGCGTCTCCCCGGTGATTTTAATGACCTTGTGTAGTGTCTGATCGTCGTCGTCACGCGGAACAAAGCGTTGCGCCTTTCTTTTCGCCATTTTTGTGTGAAGGTGTAATTAGGGTTGAGAATGTGGAAACTACAGTATAGCGAACAGCAGAGATTTCGTGACCAACGATCATTCCCGGATGTCACAGCTGTGTGTCGGAGATACTATCTGTATTCTAGTTAGGCAAATTTTTGATGGATTGACAATGCTGATCGCAAAACTGTTGGAATTTCAAGGTCACTTCGTCCCTCCGTGTTTCCATATCGGGCGCGTTTCCGTGCGCCCTCGTATGTCTTTCCTATTTTGTACATTTGTTTATGTTCAGACTTGGTATATAGTTTACGGACCCTCACTCCCTTATGTGTGCAGGGTGCTCAAAATTAGGGCACGTAGAACTCCTTGTAGTATCAAAGATATCCCGGAGGCGGTGGGTGATAATCGAGTATACTTTGCTCCATTTCTGTGACTTACGTATGGAGAAGCTTCGACATCTCCGCATCGAAACAACCTCCACTTCCCGATACCGTAAGTCTAATTTCAAACACTCCTAAATTTTATTCCCTTCGTCTGACATGGTATCCCCTCTAGAAAAGCACAGCTTGTGTACTAGCATTGCTCACCGATTTGGAAACTTGTGAGTTGTGGGGTTTGCACTGTTTCCAAGACAGCAACAAACTCTGGCATTCAACACCGATAATCTCACAAAGATACAAGGCAGCACCTCAGACGGCATTCATTAGAGTGTAAATTTGTCACATATATCAGCTGATGGGATCATCCTACCTTTGTAGAATAGCAGGCTTCATCAGTTTGCAGACAAAATTTACATTATTTACTGTACGACATAGTCAAGCAGGAGGACGCGAACAATCACCAATTCGGGCCCGTTCACCTGGAGAATTACCTATTCGTCATCTCCATCGCTGTCCTGCTCATTACCAGTCTCTTCACGATCTTCCTCATCCTCCTCAGCTTCCTCATTACCGTGGTCTCCACCATCTTCCTCATCGCAGCCATGCTACATGTATTTCCTAGCGAACCCAGAAGCACACAGGAATAGCTGTAGCACGAAACAATCTTGATCCAACACCATATATTAAAGTAAGTACAGTGCATTGTAAGAATGGATACCTATTGTGATCATACTTACTTTCCATGCGACGCCGGCCACTCCTTCCCTTGCCGTTGAGCCTGTGCTGCCGCTGTTGGAGTCGAGGCAAGAAAATCGAGAGTGAACGAACAGCTACCAAAATGTGTGACATAAGAGCAAAACCACCCTCACAACCGCTTCAACATGTCCAAGTCATGTTCTCGCGTTATCAGAGCCGACGCTTTGACACCTTCTGGCCAACCAATTTCCTGCGATATCAATAGTGGGTATTTAGCTTGGCCATCAACACCAGCCCAGTTGAAATCGATTAGCCTGACTTTCATATCCCTCGTGATCATGATGTTTGGTAGGCGGAGGTCACCAAACACAAAGTTATGATCGTGCAACAATCCAATCACTTTCTTCACTTGTGATCGAACTTCCTCCATCCTTTCCTTGTCTATGACGGCCTCAGCCACAGCAAGAGTGGTACCATCAACATGCTCCATGACGACCATGGAGATGGACTCGTATGACGGTTCACCGTCTTTGAGGCATACTGGCCCGTGATACAGGAGTCTAGGTGCTAGATCCGACTTCGCAAGTAGTTCATGCGCCCCTTTCCCGTACCGGTCAACAAATTTGACAACGATATCCTGAGGGGGGGCCATCAAAGTTCGTGCATGGAGAGTGGTACAGTCGGAGCTGTTTTCCAGATAGCCAACGTATTCAAACTAAACGTGTTCATTGTTGTCAGGATAAGAAGTGATTGAGAGAAAGTAGCGTGAACCAACAGGAAGATCGTTGGTGGGGCTCAGGCCCTCGTAATATGAGCGTAGTTTCTCCAGGCTGGTCTTCAGTACGTGGAATACCCGTGCGACGCGCATAATGTGAGGTTCGTTTAAAACCGAAGTCCATCCCGACCCAAACATAGTCAGTCAGACGTTGGACGATGACACCGCCCGTGATGATGGCACCGAGAATCACGATCCATGGACCAGCGGATGCTACAAGAGAGGTGGGACAATTTGTGGCATTTCAAAATCGCTCCTACTACGGAAAAGGAGAATGAGTAACGAAAAGGCAATGAACTGCCATACCTTGGCCTGAGCCCAAGCGCGCCCTAGAATCCAGCTTGCGTCGATGGATCTGAACCACCATCTCCCATTTCATTTTTATCCTCCTGAAGAAGTATCAGAAAAGGTAACACTCCTATCATTTCCACAGTGCCGTCTGGAGTTGTTTTGTCCGTGTTCGCAACCATTTGTATGTTGACGCCAAGGATGTTGCGAAGAAGCGGAGTCAATGCTTTCCGGCGGTCCACTTCACTCTTATAGACCGCTGATGCACATTTCATGTATTCTATAGTCATTCGAATGAGGTCATCGGGAAGAGCGTGATTGCTTTTTACAGCATCCAAGAATTGCCCGAAAACAGGGTGAAACAGCTGCACTGGAGGTGCGACGCTCATCCTGGGTTTGTCTGCCTTGTAGCGACCATCGTAGATGGAGTATGCGATCTGGGATTTGATGTAGTTTGATGACTTTGCCGACTCAGCGGGAGGAACCGCGCTCAAAATATGCGAGATGACATTTTGAAACCCTACGGATGTTTATTAAAGATGGAATGGAATACTCAAACACATACTTTTGTTCAAAGCGCCGACTTGATCTCTCTTCTCTTCGTCCCCTGCATCCGAATCCGCTGCAAGACATGGGTGACTGTGAAGAATAGAACGACTGAAAGGGCTCACCGGTAGTTGGCGCTTGAACAATGACATGAAGTTGAGTTTTCTCAACGCTGGGGAACAGCTTCGACAGTGGTTCGAGGGGTTTCAGCGGCACAAGCGAAATACTTTTGAGGGTCTTGACAAGGTTGTCATCCACGCGTAGGGACACCTGAGAAACATCCAGGTCTTTGGCGTCAACGTGATCGAAAGCATGTGGATTTTCCTTCTTGATCTCGCTGACGTTGTCGGTGTTCGGAACCTTGACAGTGAAAACCTTATTATCACCAAGGACGAGGCAATTTAACGATAAAAGTTGAACGGGATAGACCACTACTAGGGAAATTAAAGAGAATCAGAAAAGAAGATAATTAATTTACATGTACGAGGGGCTTTTACCAGGATGTGCAGATCATCCTCGGAAGGATCACCATCCGACCACAACAAAGACAACCGCTTGTTGACTACCAAAGGTGGTCCACTTTGCAGCTCCTTGGAAGTGGGGCTGTCAATAGGACGGCAAACCTTCCAGAGATCGAGATCTGAGGCATCGACGTTGCTGAGGAGATGGGCCTTTTCCTCCGATCAATTTCTTGAGGATCCGACGTTGTCGTTTCTCGGAGCCTTGACAGGAAACACCCTCCCTTCATCGTCACCAAGAACAAAGCAGTAGAGCAGGAAATCCGTGGTACTCATCGTGTGTCGTGACAAGAAACGCGTTGTTGGTACCTGTTTAGCCTGTGCTCCAGAGGCCAGCCCTCCTCCTCTTCAGCTTCCTCGTCACAGGACCGTTGGGACTACAAACCACTCAGCACATATCCATTAAGAACTCTACCTGCGCGTAGTCCAATTTTGTAGATCCTCATCGTCTCGCAACTTGGCGCCCGTGCTCTCCGTTGTATCGATGCCCACCCTTCAGCCTGTAGTTGTGGAGGCTTCGAGATTCCCGCCCCAGATGTCGGATCGTCAAAAAGAAGAAAAATCCGAAGTCGAGGTCAATGAAGAGTCGAAGTTGGCCCAGGGAGAACTGATTCGGAGAAGCCCAATGGGAAATAGAAACACCAATACAAACTTGATGTTAAAATTCAAGTTTAATTCTACGGTGATCGGTTCTTCGTACGGGTATTGGGAAGAGCACCAATTTCGAGATCAGGCTTGATCTCGACGCCAATGTTCGTTGTTTTGTCAGGTCCCAGTCCTAGCGTGCCATTGTTTCCTCCAGACCATACATGTATCCGTACCCTCAAACCTCATGTTCAACATTCTTTCTGGCAGATAGATACGGTTTTGTTCGAAACCTTGTTTTTCGAGTTCTAAACAAACACCTTTTGTCATTTTGTCGAGGGGTGAAAGAAGTGAGGATTTGTTTTGAGGAGTTGGAGTCTAAGATGACTCTCGTATTTCTATACGCTAGGCTGAAATTAGGACTCATTTTCCATTCACTCACAAGAGTTCGTAACGATGTAGTAGGTACTAGATACCGCGTTTACTGAGATGGCAGACAAGAGGAAGAGCTGAGAAAGAGCCACTAAGGAGAGCGTGGCTCCGAGTCGAAGAATGGACAAATGGTAAAGTGACAAGTACCATAATCAAAAGTACTCATCCTGCTCCCGACACACAACCAGCTCAGGTCCAGTCACACTGAAGGCTTGCGAACCCGTTCCACGCATTACGGAACACCGTACTATAATTTGTTCCGCTGAGAATCTTGGCTTTGCCCAGAATAAGTGCTCGCAATGTCAGCTCCGTTATCATCAACCTTCTGTTCTGCAATGTTCACAAGGTTGAGGGGCTGTCTCGTCAAGATAGGGGGCTGAGAATATGTTTTGCTTTGAAAAGAGAGGTCAAGAGGGAGAAGCTTGACGGATGGGACAATATGAGGCAGTGGATTGTGATCAATGAATTGTAGGCATCGGGTGGCGTGCCTATGTACCTCGAAGCAGAACTCAAGCCATTCCGAGCGCTGCGTAATCCTGAACTTGTTGATCACTTCGAAAAACCTTTTCTCGGCCTGAGAAATCGATTCTTCCGTGAAATGTAAGCCGGAACGGTAGCATCCAGTCTCCCATTCATGTATGGCGGTCCAAATCTATTCAAAATGAGTGTTGTCCATGAGTATAAAATGGGGATAATCACCGTGTTGAGGGCCACCGCCACTGGCAAAACAGAGTAGCCGTCGTAGGGCATATTCTCGAGAGCTGAAGGTCGAGTTGGGCCATATAAAGTTTCAGCTGTGACTTCAATTAAAGTTCTATCTCCCAACGTCGTCCAGACTCCACGTTGCCTTGGGGTTGCGATCACTCCCATACAAGAATGGTTTTGTGGAAAGCAGGTGTAGCACCCTGTTGTGGATAGCCTGCGGATTATCTCCACACAGCTGGTATCGAGCTATGACCAAGTGTCTAGCATGTTGTAGAGCATGAATTCTGTGGTGGGTACTGGCGACATTGTCAGGCTGTAGTTTCAGGCCGAAAAGTTGATGAACAACCGCAGAAAGGGCAAGCTGTTCTTTACGTCTGAGAATAGAGTCCTTCCGGTGCTGGTGCGAGTTTGGAAAGGAGGTGTGGCTCTCTGCCACCAGAGAATATGCTTGCGAAATTTGAATGGCTTGAGGTGAAAGAAACCTCTGGACAACTGCTTTGGTGAAATGACGGTAAACGCGAGCCTCAGAGCGGAGAGGCGACTCGGGAGCACGAAGTGCTCCATTAACGTCCTTGCCATCCCAGCCTACTAGTTTTCGCTGTCCGTAGCATGAAATGACCTTGATGAATATGAAGTCCGTTCCTCCGGCAGAGTCCAACACTTCAAGGGATTCGATGTCGTAATGAAGGAGGACCGGCTCGAGAGGACGAAATATTAGACGATAGAGAATAAGTGCGAGGCCGATTCTAGTGTGAAGAAGCCAGTAAGCTTCATAATGAGGAGGGCCAGTGTGTTTCTGTTTTGCCGCTGGTTTCCCGATATAGCATTGCATATTGTCGACGTAAACATTGTGAGGGAAACCGTTGGAAGCGGTGAAGCACAATCGTGCAGCTTGAGCGGAGCGCATAGAAATGCCGTTGCATGACATGATGCCATAGAGTAGACAGGCTTGGAACTTGGGAAGGGCTACTTGGTATTGATTACGAATGACGGTCAGTGAGTGTTGTAGAATTTCCTTCAGAGCATCATGGTAGGGACGGACGCGAGTAGAGTTATCCTTGCTCAGGAATAGGCTGTCCATATTATTTGGGTCATCATGGAAAGCAGTCATCTCCAGTGTCTCTATTTCATCGATCAATGTGATTGGATAGCCGACCAGGAAAAGCTGGAGGAACGATTTCCAGATGGACTCGGGGAGTTTGAGGACTGACTGGCGAAAGTCGTCCATTTCAACATTGATCGAAGCATATGAAGATTTGAAACTGAAGGTGCGACTATCTGGCGACCATTCAACCTGCGTCACGCTGGCCTCTGCTTTCGACAAGGAATGCAATGTGCTCCACATTGTGGAACACCGACCCCATTGATACTCTGCATTTCTTGCCCTAAAAACATGTGCGTCCAACTCGAAAAACCTGTATGTGCATTAGGCATGGACCTGGCTACAGCCAATCTAGACGCACTTCAAGATATGTTCACTCTGTTGCGATTCTGTTGATTGGGTCTTTGCAAGAGCCCCTATGATGGAGAAGTCTAGTTCCATGAACTCTCGTTCACCGTCTGAGTCACTGTCGTCCAAGTCGCTATCTTCCGAATCACTGTCTTCCGAATCACTCGCATTTGGGTCCTCTTCTTCATTGCTGATGCGAGATGATGCCTTCTGGTTTCCGGTCATGCGCTCGTATCTGGGCAACAATCCGCCGAGGAAAGCGCAGTGGATAGACACGACGCGTGAAACGTTTTGCCAGGCTTTCAGTGGTCCGCTGATGATACGAGACGCCCGTTGCCAGCCATTTGTGGAGGAGAAAGATGCCAGCATAACTGTCTGCTCAACGATTGAACCAATGCCACTTCCGTCGATGAAAGGGGTGCTGAAGGACGCTACGAAGAACTTGTGGATGTATTCCATGATCAGGTTATCATATTCATCCTCATCGCTTTTGTCGTCTGGATGAGCAAGAAGGGCATCCAGGAAATCCGTTGACAACTTCAACTGGTCGCCCACCCATTTTGGTTTCCATCCCATTTCCGTGAAATGGCTCACTTTTTCTTGCCCCTGACGCTGCAGAGAAAGCCAGCGAAGGCTGAAGGCAAGGGTGCTTCTCATGACCATCCCGTACTCAGCTAAGGTGGGGTCGCTCAGGGTTCGAAATGCCCCTTTTGTGCTGGAAAGTTTGGCAATTTAGCCACAACCCGATTGGAAAAGGAGAAATCCAACTCACCCAGCAGTAACAAGCTCTCTAACGCTGCAATGTGCCGATGAGATCCGCAACTCTGCCCCCTTGAGATATTCATACACAAACTGTGGAAGAAAAAGCAGGAACTCCTCAACCAAAGAACCTTTCTCAGCCCACTGTCGCCTTTGTTTTTTTGATGTCATGTGTCCAGAGGCCAGGCTTTTGATTTCAAGAAAGGTTAACAGGCTCTCCTTCGAGTCCTTAAGTTGTTCTGACCAGCAAAGGCTGTCGACGTAGGAAGGGATTGTCAGGTGTCGGAGTGCTGGCGCTTCTGGTAGATGCGAAGGGTTTGGTTCGGTGTGGGGTGTGAAACGAGGTGTGAGCATCACCTTCAGAGATTTCTGAAGCGCCAATGGCGCCCCTGTACCACTTTTGAGGGGAAGGATGAAGTGTCGCTCTGGGCTGCCTTTGATGACTCCGCCCGGATGTGCCGGGAAGCGGCCTATCTTGACGTCGTAACGATGTCTTACGATTCTTGGAAACCAGTCGAAACACAAGCTGCATTGATAACGTAGAACGGGCTTGTCGAGAAAGGGAATTGATCTCGTGAGGAGCAAACTCCTGAACCGCAGTTTAAGGTCCTCGTCTGTCTCCGATGTGTCGAGGCGGTAAGCATCGCGCAGATGACGGACAAGGCATTCGGGGTCGACTGGTGTGCCTTCTGTGGTTTTCCTCAGGAAAGCTGGAAGGCAGCGAGCAGGGACGATGCTTCTCTGCATGGTGTCGATTACCGACTGAAGCTCTGAGCACCAGTGGAGTCTCATGGCTTCCAGAGCGACGCAAGTCTGATCCCCAGTGTGCTGACAGGCCCTGCCACTCAGAGAGTAGAGACTCGTCACAGGGTCATATTCCAGAGAGGCAGTGTGCTTCAAAAATGGGGATACTCTTGTTGTTTTTCTCGACGACCAAGGGAGAAGGAGTGCCATCATTTGTTCCTTGGTTAGCTCTGGTGGGTTTGATTAATCATCAGGGAAATCAAAAAAGAAGGCCTCACATACCGTTTCCAGGTGGATCAGGGTGCGAGTCTATGCTATTGTCATCGTCCGAGTCCGTGCTAGTGTCATCATCTCTGACGCCGACTTCTCCATCCTCTGAATGAAGGGACTTGAGCTCGATCCTGCGCTTGAGCACGTCGATACCACGTTGCTTCCAATTGTATTTTGGAAGTTCTACCCCATCAAATATGAGACCTATGTCGCATGAGATTTGGATAAACCGGGATGAGGAAAATCCGACATACGTTTTTTCTTTGCGGTGTTGCTCTTCGTGGTATGAGCTCCACTCTCGCTTCCACTCTCTCCAAAAAGTTCGGCAAAGAGCTCATCAGACATGGCTCAGCAGTAGTAGGGTGTAATTAGACCACAGGCCTTGTAGTCAAATATTTAATGTTCGTGACGCGGCTTGCAGTGGTCCATTGGGGGATGTTATAACGGCCCGCGAGGTCCGAAGGGACAACTGTTTACACGGCGGACATCACTGCTGGAGGTTGGCTGGAGGCCACAACTTTTGCGAGATGCAAAAGTGATGCAAAATGTAAATGAGAGCGTTTTTAATCTGCATAAGGCAAATTTTTATATTGCGAACGATGGTGCATTCGTTTAGACGACATAAGCTTGGGAAACACACATCCTTTGTAGAGCTACATCGATTTATGAGGATGCAATATCAAACTTAACGTCCGAGTCCGACAGCGTGACGAAGAATATTATGTAACCATGATGATGATGATGTGACTTTCCTTTTTTTTTCTTTTCTTTACGACATCAGGTTCGCTGTGGTTTGCACAGGCCACTGGAGATGTGATAGCAGTCGTGTGGCTCGCGCCTTTTCCAAGCCTAATTATGTGTTCAGCCGAGTTGAGCAAGGAGATGTGATAATGGAGCCCATTCGATCGGTGTGCTGGCGGACAGATTTGAACATGAAGGTACGTCCCTTTGTTGTTCAGCTCTCTTTTGTTATACACGCTGATGGGCTACTTTGCATAGGACCTGTACGAGTTGTCGCAATCCACCCCAGTCGCGCTCTTCAGGTCACTGGAGGGGATGACTATAAGATCAATATTTGGGGTGAGTTGGATTTTATCCGTGCGCCGTCGCCCACTGACGTTAGAATAGACATTCGGCCACAACGCCGCCGTTGTCTCTTCACTTTACCTGGGCACCTGATTACATACGCACTGTCTAGTTCCTTCATGAATGATGAAATACCCTGGATCGTAAGTCGTGACCTTCATACGCCGTGAACTTTGTTTAGGAAGTTCCAATTTTTGGCGAACGTATCCGTGCAGTAGTACGTTTGTTCTTATGCGGCGAATTGATCTGACTTTTTGTAGCAAAAAGACTAGTGTTTTATCCTTACGCCGACCATATGGAAGGTCTCGTGTCAATCACGGCTGAAGAAGAACCTGAAAACACGGGTGATGATGCACCTTCCAGAGTTCGTCCCGTTTTTTCACCATTCCTAGACTTCCCATCTCATTCCCGTCCTAGTCTGCCCTCCACATCATTGATCTCTACAAACCTGTCCCCAGGCCAGGTGTTCCCATCCCTAGCACTTTAGTCTTACAGCATTTCCAATTCACGGACCCTTCCCAGGCTGCAGTGAAGTCATGGGTTCTCGCATGGAGCAGGTCTGACCGCTCATCGAGGCTGGCATTCAGACGCGAGTGTTAGGAAAGCTAGCTGTGTCGCCGTTGGTTGTCTCTGGGAGTCGTTGGATGAACAGTGCATCTAAAATGCAGTCATTAATGTGCGTACCATTCATTCCTTTTCTTTTACTCTGACTCCTTAGTAAATCTTTTCCTGCAGGCCATCAAGGACCTTATTAATAACACTGTCACGCAACGTTCGGCTTGCGCTGCCCGATTCGAAAATTTTCAAGATTCCATTGGCCATTATCTTCCTCTCATCATGGACCGCCTTGCTAGCCTCTTGGACTTGGATATTCCCCTCTGCACACTACCCTGACGAATCCAAAGAAAAATTGAGCATTCAACTCGATCTACTCAGTCCGGACAATCGGAAGGGGAACTCAATAGGTCCTTCAAATTTGGCGGTCGACTCGACAACCTTTCATATGAACATGAATTGACATTGTCCGACATCATACCTCCTC
>Ga0307507_10010258_pt1 | contig 12170 bp, 12 predicted proteins | sample 7_EM_MG_FD_207223 | JGI IMG/M metagenome (GOLD analysis project Ga0307507, IMG submission 207223) | Populus trichocarpa ectomycorrhiza microbial communities from riparian zone in the Pacific Northwest, United States - 7_EM | ecosystem: Host-associated > Plants > Roots > Unclassified | place... | reverse complement strand
GCACCAAGGGCTAAAAACGCCGGTGACGGGGGCGCCCCAAAGGGGCGCGGGGCTGTGTCGATTTGCGGCTCCGCCGCGGGGCGCGCCCAGCCCCCACCCAGCCGCACCCAAGACTCGAGGCGGCCGTGACGTCCATCCGACCCCGCTGACTTCACGGCCGCCTCGTCACCAACTCCCCATGACCAAACCCCAGTTACGCACCAAGGACGCCATGACCCAGCAGCACTCGGCCATCGCCCCGACACCGAACCCCGCTCAAGCCAAGCGCAGCGACCGGCGCGGCGACTGGTGGCGGGACGCGGTGATCTACCAGGTCTACCCCCGCAGTTTCGCCGACAGCAACGGCGACGGAATGGGCGACCTGGAAGGCGTACGCGCCCGCCTCCCGTACCTGCGCGACCTCGGGATCGACGCCGTCTGGCTCAGCCCGTTCTACGCCTCCCCGCAGGCGGACGCAGGCTACGACGTCGCCGACTACCGTGCCGTGGACCCGATGTTCGGCAACCTCCTCGACGCCGACGCGCTGATCCGGGACGCCCACGGACTTGGCCTGCGCATCATCGTCGACCTCGTCCCGAACCACTCCTCGGACCAACACGAGTGGTTCAAGCGGGCGTTGCGCGAGGGCCCCGGCTCACCGCTGCGGGAGCGCTACCACTTCCGCCCCGGCAAGGGCGAGCACGGCGAACTCCCGCCCAACGACTGGGAGTCCATCTTCGGCGGCCCGGCCTGGACCCGGGTCACCGAACCGGACGGCTCGGCGGGGGAGTGGTACCTGCACCTCTTCGCGCCGGAGCAGCCCGACTTCAACTGGGAACACCCGGCGGTGGGCGACGAGTTCCGCTCGATCCTCCGCTTCTGGCTGGACATCGGAGTCGACGGCTTCCGCATCGACGTGGCCCACGGCCTGGTCAAGGCGGAGGGCCTGCCCGACCTCGGCTCGCACGAGCAACTCAAACTCCTGGGCAACGATGTCATGCCGTTCTTCGACCAGGACGGCGTGCACGACGTCTACCGTCAGTGGCGCACGGTCCTCGACGAGTACGCGGGCGAGCGCATCTTCGTCGCCGAGGCATGGACCCCGACCGTCGAGCGCACCGCGAACTACGTCCGCCCGGACGAGCTCCACCAGGCCTTCAACTTCCAGTACCTGTCGACCGATTGGGACGCGGCGGAACTCCGTACGGTCATCGACCGCACCCTGGAGGCGATGCGTCCGGTAGGCGCCCCCGCCACCTGGGTCCTCTCGAACCACGACGTCACCCGGCACGCCACCCGCTTCGCCAACCCGCCCGGCCTCGGCACCCAGATCCGCACGGCGGGCGACCGGGAGCTGGGCCTGCGCCGAGCCCGCGCGGCGTCGCTGCTGATGCTGGCGCTGCCCGGCTCGGCGTACATCTACCAGGGCGAGGAACTCGGCCTCCCGGATGTCGTCGACCTCCCGGACGAAGTCCGCCAGGACCCCGCGTACTTCAGGGGTGCGGGCCAGGACGGCTTCCGGGACGGCTGCCGGGTGCCGATCCCGTGGACGCGCACCGGATCGTCGTACGGCTTCGGAAACGGCGGGAGTTGGCTGCCGCAGCCGGACGGCTGGGGCGAGTTGAGCATCGAGGCGCAGACGGGCACGGCCGGCTCGACGCTGGAGCTGTACCGCGCCGCGCTGGCCGCCCGCCGTACCCAACCCGACCTCGGCGCGGGCGACTCGGTGGAGTGGCTGCGGGCGCCCGAGGGCGTACTCGCCTTCCGGCGTGGGGAGTTCGTGTGTGTCGCGAACACGAGCGGGGGGTCCGTGACGACGCCGGCGTACGGTCGTCTCCTGCTCGCGAGCGGTGAGGTGACGGAGACGGACGGCGAGGCGAAGCTGCCCGCCGATACGACGACATGGTGGACAGCCACGCCGTAACCACCCCTCAACTCCCGCTCCGCCACTGGAAGTTCTTGCATCAACTTCACACGGCCCGCTGCCCTTTTGGGCGGCGGGCCTCTAACATCTGGGCGACCGCAAGGTTTCCATGAAGTTTCAGCAAGAACCTTCAACGGAGAAGGAACCCCACATGGCCAACACCAGATCACTTGCAGGAGCTTGTGCCCTCGCCGCCGCGACGGCGCTCCTGGTGCCCGGCACCGCACACGCCTCCCCGCCCGGCACCAAGGACGTCACCGCCGTCCTCTTCGAGTGGAACTTCGCCTCGGTCGCCAAGGAGTGCACCAACACCCTCGGCCCCGCCGGTTACGGCTACGTCCAGGTCTCCCCGCCCGCCGAGCACATACAGGGCTCGCAGTGGTGGACGTCGTACCAGCCGGTGAGCTACAAGATCGCGGGCCGGCTCGGCGACGCGACCGCCTTCCAGAACATGATCAACACGTGTCACGCGGCGGGCGTGAAGGTCGTCGTCGACACGGTCATCAACCACATGTCGGCGGGCAGCGGCACCGGCACCGGCGGTTCGTCGTACACGAAGTACAACTACCCCGGCCTGTACTCCTCGTACGACATGGACGACTGCACGTCGACGATCAGCGACTACACGAACCGCGCCAACGTCCAGAACTGCGAACTGGTGGGCCTGGCAGACCTGGACACGGGCGAGGAGTACGTCCGCGCCACCATCGCCGGCTATATGAACACCCTCCTCGGCTACGGCGCCGACGGCTTCCGCATCGACGCGGCCAAGCACATCCCGGCGACCGACCTCGCGAACATCAAGTCCCGCCTGAGCAACCCCTCCGCGTACTGGAAGCAGGAGGTCATCTACGGCTCCGGCGAGGCCGTCCAGCCCACCGAGTACACCGGCAACGGCGACGTCCAGGAGTTCCGCTACGCCTACGACCTCAAGCGCGTCTTCAACAACGAGAACCTCGCCTACCTGAAGAACTACGGCGAGGGCTGGGGCTACATGAGCAGCTCGGTGGCGGCAGTCTTCGTCGACAACCACGACACAGAGCGCAACGGATCGACCTTGAACTACAAGGACGGCGCCAACTACACCCTGGCCAACGTCTTCATGCTCGCCTACCCCTACGGCGCCCCGGACATCAACTCCGGCTATGAATGGTCGGACGCGGACGCCGGCCCGCCCAACGGCGGTTCGGTGACGGCCTGTTGGCAGGACGGCTGGAAGTGCCAGCACGCCTGGCCGGAGATCAAGTCCATGGTCGCCTTCCGCAACGCGACGAGCGGCCAGTCCCTCACCAACTGGTGGGACGACGGCAACGACGCGATCGGCTTCGGCCGCGGCAGCAAGGGCTACGTCGCCATCAACCACGAGACGTCCTCGCTGACCCAGACGTACCAGACGTCGCTGGCCGCGGGCACGTACTGCAACGTCCAGAACAACACGTCGGTGACCGTGAACTCGAGTGGGCAGTTCACCGCGACGCTGGGCTCGAACACGGCGCTGGCGATCTACTCGGGCAAGTCGAGCTGCTGACCGAGGAGATGCCTTTTCGTCTCCGGCTACGCTGCCGCCATGATGCGTGCGGTGGTGTTCGACGTCGGTGAGTGCCTGGTGGACGAGAGCCGGGAGTACGGCACTTGGGCCGATTGGCTCGGCGTACCCCGGCACACGTTCCACGCGATGTTCGGTGCGGTCATCGCGCAGGGCCGGGACTACCGCGAGGTGTTCCAGGAGTTCCGGCCCGGCTTCGACCTGTACGAGGAGCGCGAGAAGCGGGCCGCCGCAGGCAAGCCGGAGTCCTTCGACGAGGAGGACCTGTACGAGGACGTGCGGCCCGCGCTGGCGCGGTTGCGCGCCGACGGCCTGTGGCTGGGCATCGCTGGCAACCAGACGATCCGCGCCGGGAAGATCCTCCGGGACCTGTTCACCGAGGACGTCGACCTCATCGGTACGTCGGACGACTGGGGCGCCAGCAAGCCGGACCTTGAGTTCTTCCGACGCGTGGCCGAGGCCGTCCCCTTCGCTGCCGACGAGATCCTCTACGTCGGCGACCGCGTCGACAACGATCTGCGGCCGGCCGTAGCGGCGGGCATGCACACGGCCCTGGTGCACCGAGGACCGTGGGCGACGATCCAATGGAGGACCGAGGAAGCCGAGAACCTCCCGACGTTCAGAGTCGAGAGCCTCTCGGAACTGCCCGCACTGATCGCGAACTTCAACGACTCAGCGCGCTGACCGTCGTCGACCAGCCGTACAGCCGGTCGTCGAGTTCGCGCACACAACGCTCATGCTGGTGCGGCGCCAGAGTGCGCCGCACCTCGCGCACCCGGTCCATTCCCATCGCGTACCAGGTCCGTTCCAACTGGTCGAGCGCCCGCAGCGCGTAGCGGCAGGCCTCGTCCGGGTGCCCGGCCGCTGCCTCGACGGCGGCAAGGTCTCCGAGTACGACGGTCGCCTGCTTCTCCTCACTCGGGTCGAGCGAATCGAGCACCCCGAGGAGGGTTTCCCTGGCCTGGGGCAGATGCCCGGCCTTCAACTGCGTGTTGCCTTTGAAGGCCGCGAGCCGAACAGGGCTGAACCAGTCCAACCAGTCCGGGCTTTGCTGCTCGGAGCCTGCGGCGAGCGTGTCTTCAGCGTGTCCGATGAGGTGCAGTGCCGTACGGGTGTCGCCGCACCGGGTCTCGCACTCCGCCTCGACCGCGTCCAGCCAAGCGAGCAACTCGGCCGAGGGGGCGCCCCGCCGGGCGTAGGTGCGCGCGGCGACCATCCGCTCGGCTGCCTTGTCCCGCTCGCCCTCCCACGCGGGGATGAAGGCGGTGTGCGCCAGGACGGCCGCGCCGAGCAGCGGGTCGTCGGCTTCGCCTGCGGCCTGGAGCGCGAGCAGCAGGGTGTTCCTGGCCCGGTCGGCGTCACGCATGTCGAAGAACTCGATGCGTCCGGCGAGCAAGTAGGACTCCGCGAGGGCTGCGGCTACGGCCCGCCGGGTCTGGCCTGCGGTTTCGGTGAGCAGGGCACAGCCGAGGGAGCCGTGGGCCTGCGCGGCGGGGTGCAGTGTGGCGGGCGCGACGGACCAGTACAGGCGCCGGTGAGATCGGGTGACGGCCAGGAAGTCCGTTGCGACGGTGGCGGGTTGCATGGTGATGGCCGTCGTAGGGACTGCGGCCAGCCCTACGACGGCGGCCGTGGCCGCGAGAACGGAGCGGCGGCCGCGGTCGGGTTGGGCGGTGTTCGACGAGCTGAAGCCCAACGAGTCGAGATCCTGGCCGAGTTCACGCGTGAGGGCCTGCGCCTGGTCCGGCTGAGGTGACGGCGGATTCTCGGACTCCCAGCGCCGCACCTGGCGGACTCCGACCCCGAGGGCGTCGGCGAGGGCCTGTTGCGATCCGAACCCGGCCGCCAGCCGGGCCGCCTTGAGTCGGGTGTTGCCTGCGGGCCGTGGCACTGTGCTGTACCTCCATGTCGAGCGCTGCGGACAGTGTCACCCGAAGTCCTCTATCTGGCTACCCATCACTCCGTGAGGCCAACAAAAGTCCCACTCAAGGCAGTTGAAAGACCTCTTGAAGTCCTCGTTATCGGTATCTATGAGGGCCATTCTGAAACAGACCTGATCTTCTGTGCTTCGAGGAGTCGCAATGCCGCCCACACGATTGCCGACCGCTGCGGGGTGCACGCTGCAGGACGCGGGCCTGGACTGGGACGTGATCCGGGTACCGCGCCAACTGGGTATCGCCGCCATGGCTGTTCTGGGCGCCAGCTGCGGAGCCGTACTGGAGTACCAACCCAAAGACGTCGTCTACTACTTCGTCGCTCGCGGTACCGCTGCCGGGTGGGCAGTCGAGGGGACCCATCCGATCGGCAAGGGCGGCACCCTCGCTATCCCGCCGACACGATGTACGCAGCCACCGGGCCCGCACTGGCGGATCTGTCCCGGGGAGCGCGACTGGCTCACCGATGCGCGGACTCTCCGGGCTGCCCTTGAGGGCTGCTTACGCTCCGAGAGCGGATGGGAGCGGTCGGCATGAGCAACCCCGCTTCGGGTCTGGTCCCTGGTGTCCTGGAGGTCTTGGCGTTGCCGTCGCTCGACGAACTCACCGATGAGCAGGCGCGCGGCGTGACTTGCGTCTGGGGCGGTGAGCGGTTGACGACCGAGACGGCCGTCGACCTGGGAGAGCAGCCAGAGCCCGGGCGCTGGTTTCCCAGAGCGTGCCGTCAGTGCGTGGCCGGGCGTGCGCACCAGGGACTGTTCGCTCGTGGCTCGACGTGCAAGGACTGCGCGGACGATGCCGCTGCGTGCCCGGTCGGGAGAGGCCTGTACCGCTTGGTGAGGGATTGTCGCCGGTGAATTTCTGCGGCCGTTGCGACGAGCTGATCAGGCGCGACGAGGAGTTCACGGAGCACGACAAACTGTCACCCTCGGCTGCGGGTACGACGATCTACCTGCATGTGAAGGACTGCAAAAGGGTGCCGACCCAGACGACCCAGGTATCCCTTGGTCATTGAGTCGGCCTGCTGATCCACGGTGTTGGACGGCGGCGGCGCGAGGGGGCACGTCGCCGCCGTCCGGCCCGTGGGGGATCAGGGGGTGACGGTGATGTGCTTCGCGAGGGCCGTCACCGAGAGGTCGCCGTGGTCGACCCACTGGGAGAGGGCCAGGGTCTTGTGCTGGGCGGAGGCGGGCGGGGTGATCTCCAGGTAGGCGGCGTGGACCGCGCCCGACGTGCCGGTGTTGGCGTGGGTCCAGGCGACTACGGCCTCGGCGCTCTCGCCGTCCTTGAGGGTGAGGGTCTTCTTGCCGGGGTTGTGCGCGTACCAGGTGTTGCCCCAGGTGGTGTGGGTCGTGAGCTTCTTGTGGGCGGAGTTCTCCAGGCCCAGACCCGGGTAACCGCGCAGCGCGCAGGTCTTGCCGCTGAGGTTGCGCAACCTGATGACGATGCCCGCGTGGTTCATGCCACCGCCGAGCTGCTGGCCGTAGGTCGCCTTCAGCGCGGCGGCGGAGCAGGTCGGGGTGGACTTCGCCGTGGCCGTACCACTGGAGGTCGCGGCGTTGGCGGTACCCGCCCAGGCCGCGAGGCCCAGGCCGACGACGGCGCCCAGGCCGACCATCGTGCGCCCGAGCTTGCGGTCGGCGCGCCGGTGCTTGGCGGTGCCGGGCTGGTCGGTGGTGTTCAGGTGCTCGTTCACGGTGATGATCCCCACTCCTGCTTCGCGGGCCGTGGTCTGCGGCCCGCACCGTCCTTCTGGTGCCGTACACAAGGTTCGATGCGCGGTATCGCGGATTTGTTCGCGGGCGAAGGTAAGAGAATCCGCGTGCCGCTGTGGAGCGGGGTCCGTGTGAGGTCAGTGGACGCGCGGTCGGCACCGCCGTAGTTCCGGAGCCGGTCTGCCGGTCGCGAGTTCGTCCGCGACGAGGCGTCCGGCGGTGGGCGCCAGGGTGATGGCGGAGTGCATGACGGCGACGTAGACGGAACGATCGTGAGTCGCGTATCCGATGAGGGGCCCGTGCGCCGGCATGGGGCGGCTGCTGGTGAGGTGGCCCAGCAGGCGGCATTCGGCGCTTCCTCGGAAGGCCGCCTTCAGATGGCGGAGCGCGTCTTGGGCGGCCCGCTCAGCCCCTCCCGCTGCGCCTGCAGCCTGCTGCGGTAGGACCAGCAGGAGGTTGCCGTCGCGTACCTCTCGGACCTCGAAATCGGGGCTGGCCACGATGGTCTTGACCAGGCCCGGGGGTGCTGCGACCCACGCGAGGGTGGCTGGGGAGGCGGCGATGGCCAGGTCGGCCGGTAGTCGCTCGCACAACTGGGGGATGGCGGTTCCGGCCGTGAGGACGACGGTGGTGGCGGGGTGGAGTCCGGTCGGTGTCAGGGCTCCCGTGACGTGCCCGTTGGTGATCTGCAAGGAGACGACCGTGGTTTCGTGGAGCACCGTTGCTCCGTGGGCACCGGCGGCTTCAACGAGTGCGCGGGTCAAGGCAGTTGGGTCGACGCCCGCGTCGCTCGGGGTGTGGATGGCCTGGTCGGTTGGGTGTCGGAGGTTGGGTTCCAGGGCCGTGATGTCGCTTCGCCCGATGCGGAATTGGCCCGGCTCCGGTCGTGAGTCTCCGGTTGGTACGTCGGCCCAGGACAGCGAACCGGTCCTCCGGACGGTGACCTGGGGGAGCTCGTTCTCCAGGCGCCGGTAGTCCGCCAGGACGTGCTCACGGAGATCTCGTGCGCCACCGGGCCAGTCGCCGCCCGAGCGGCCGATCCAGGCGAAGGAGTTTCCGGTGACATCGGCGGCCGGTGCCGGTCCTTGTTCGAGCAGAGTGACCGGGACGCCTCGACGGGCCAGGTGGTAGGCCACCGAGGAACCGACGATTCCCGCACCGACAACGACAACGGCTGACATGACGTCCTCCTTGGGTTTGTACGTGTACGTGTGATCGGTCCGGCCAGGCGTTTCGTGTGACGGTGGCATCCTTGGCCGGTGTACTCACCTGATCACGTAGGGGCTGTGTTCTTCGACGTCGACGGCACTTTGGTCCCGGGGACCAGTTCGTCGGTCTTCCTGGCCCAATTCCTCGGCCATCGCGACGAGTTGGCCAAGGCCGAGGACGCCTATGCCTCCGGCGCCTGGGACAATCGGCAAGTCTCCGAGCTGGATGCGGCGGGCTGGGCGGGTGTGCCAGTGGAGCGGATCTCCGGCCGGCTCGACGGGCTCCCGATGGTCATGGGCATCGCGGAGACCGTGGCCTGGTGCCGACGGAACGGGCTGGTGCCCGTGCTGGCCACCTTGGCCTGGTCCCCGGTCGGCAGCTACTTGGCCGACCGCTTCGGGTTCCACTCGTTCAGCGGGCCTCGGCTGGAGACTGCCGACGGCCGGTTCACGGGACGTGTGGCGCGGCACTTCGACGAGCATGACAAACGAGACTTCGCCCTTGCCCAGGCGCAATCGCTGGGACTGGCCCCTCACTCGTGCGCGGCTGTCGGCGACAGCCGATCCGACCTGCCGCTGTTTTCGTCCGTCGGGTTGAGCGTGGCGTTCAACGCGTCGGCGGACGCCAGGGCAGCGGCGACGGCCACTGTGGATGACGACGACCTGCGAAGTGTGCTTCCCGTCTTGAGCCGCCTGGTCACAGCCGCTCGTTGAGGGCCACAACAGGGATCGCCGCCTCGTAGATCGTCATCCCCATCGGACCGACCGAGCCGAGCGCTGCCATGGGGCGGTCAGCCGCCCGCCGCGCGGTGGTGCTGGAAGAGCCCCAGGGCCGCCACCGACGCCGCGTCCTTGAACCGGCCTCCGGCGATCAGCCGCCACACGTCCGCCTCGGAGAACCAGCGGCTGACCAAGCCGGCTTCCTCCTCGTCCAGGTCAGGTTCACCAAGGGTGAGATCGGTGGCGAGAATGACATGAAACCCCTGGTCACAGTATCCGTATGCTTCGTACAGATGCCCCAGCGGAGTGAGCGTTCCAGCGGTCAGCCCTGTCTCCTCCGCCAGTTCACCGCGGGCCAGAACCAGCGGGTCCGCATCCGGCCGGTCTTCCCACGTGCCCTGCGGGAACTCCCAGTAGCGAGCCTTGACCGGGTAGCGGTACTGCTCCACGAGGTGGAAACCACCGTCCGCATACGGAACGATCAACGAGAAGTCGGGCTTGTGCACCACGCCGTACAGGCCCTCCGCGCCGTCATGACGCAGCGTCCTGTCCTCGCGAACGGTCATCCAGCGGTTCCGGTAAACCACGGTTGAGCTGGTTGCCGTGAGCTCGTGCTCAGGTAACGGCGCATCGGAGATCATGTTCTGACGTTAGTCCAACCCAAAGAGGCGGTCGATCGCGGCTCTCTCGTAATAGTCGGTGCCGCCGACGGTGATGTGTTTGCGCGGGGCGTCCTTCCGGCCCAGCAGAGTCCTCACCCGCTCGCGTCGCCGCTCGGCCGTCCCGCCGTGGCCGGATTGTGCCAGGAGCCCCGCGATGTCGCTGCGGGCGACCAGCCCGTGACGGGGCATCAACTGCCCTGCCGCCGCGGCGAGATAGGCCCGTGCGACGGTGTGGGCGACACCCAGTTCCCAGGCGATCCGCGTCGTGGTCAGGTCCTCCGGGCCGGCCAACGCCGACTCCAGCCGGGCGACGACTGCCGGGATCCGTCCGTCCGCGCGCCGCGCCGCGTACCCCGGCCGCTCGGTGTCGTACCAGAGGAACCACTCGGCTACGGCTCCTGCGTCCCGCTTGCGCTCCACGGCCGGCGGGAACGGCCTGAGCGGGTGGTTCTCGTAGGTCTTCGCCAGGTTGCTGACGGCGCCGGGCGTCACACCGCGTCGCCTCGCGATGTCGGCCCACCCCCACTGCTCGCCGGGGGCATGGCTCAAGCGTCGGGGTTCTGCCGCCAGCCGCGGGCCGGTGCGCCGCATCGCCCTGCCGTCCCCGGGCTCGAAGAGGTTCCGCCGGACCAGGGCCAACGCCGCCTCGCGTTCGATGAGTTGGGCGTTGTGCGGGCCTGTGCGGACGCGGGACGGGTCGAGGGGGCATTCGGCCAGCCAGTTCCGGACCGTTTTCTCCGCGACTCCGGCCAGCTCCCGCAATTGCCTGCGGGTGAGCCAGGGTTCGCCCAGTGCGGCGAGCCGTTGCTCGAACTGTTCTCGCGTCGTGGTCATCCCCTTCATCGTCCCGCCCGGCCTCAACGGCACCCGCGCCGGGTCCCGTTGAGGCCGAAACGCCGTCCCCTACTCGTCGTACGGCCGCATGACCGTGAGCATGCTGAACAGGACCGAGTGCATACGGCTCACGAGTTCGGCGGGGACCTCCGTGGTCCGGGTGTTGCTGCCGTCCCGTTCGGCGATGGTGATGAGGGCGCCGCCGGGGATGTCCAACTCCTCTTGGTGGCGAGGTAGTTGGGCCAGTTCGCCGACCAGCCGAGACAGGGACCTCGCGGTGACCTCCTGCTCGGGTGCCGGTGCGGTCAGCGGGCGATGGCCGTCGTGGCGCAGGCCCGCCTCGGTGACGTAGCGGGCGACGTGCTTCGCCATCAGGGTGATGTCGGGCCCACCGGTCGCGGCCCCGGGGTCGTGGTCCTGCGAAACCGAAACCGCAGGAGGAGACGGAGCCGAGTGGTAGACGACCGTGGATCTGTCGCCGGGGCCCCTGTGCCGGACGAGCCAGCCGGTGACCTGTGACAGTTGCGGAGGGAGTGACTCGGGGGCGCCGACGATGAGTTGGGTGCCGTCGGCGAGGTAGACGCAGATCAGATGACAGCCCCCGGTGGTGGTCACGATCGCCGCGTCCAGGCCGTTGCTCCGCAGCGCGTCCAGCACCGGTCCGTACTGCGGCCCGGTCAGCCCGGGGGCGCGGGCGTAGCCGAGGATCGCCCCGACCACGGGCTCAGGGGTGGCCGCCCACTCCAGATAACCGCACTCGTTCGTACGGGTTCCGAGGAAGGTACGGCGCTGCCAGAACAGCCGGGGTTCGTTCCCGCCCCGGCTCGGCCCGAGGATCAACTGGTCCCTGCTGCTTGGCAGGTTGACGACGATCTGGCCGTCGTCGGTCAGGGCGACGTCCAGCGCCTCCGCTCTCAAGGCCTCCACCAGGTGGGATAACTCCATCAAAGGCTCCATCGACGGCTCCATCAAAGGCTTTCCTCTCGCATGCCCTTGGTTGCCTAGGTAAATCTATTGACCAAAGGTGGTGAACTGGGCGGCCCGGAGCGGATCGTGTCCTACCCGGAGGTGTGTCGCGGGCGACGGCCGCGCCGAGGGGTGAGGCCCGGGTCCGTGTTCCGCGATGTGCAACAGGTACGGCCTGTAGGACGGGTTGTCGGAGTGATCGGTTCCAGACCATTCCGGTGGGGAACTGCCGGGACCACTGCGCCCTTTCCGCAGGCGGCCGGCAGGAGCATCGCTGAAAGTTCTTTCTCCCCCTTTCGCGACTCTTGCTGCAACCCTTGCGTCGGCGATACCGTCTCGCCGGGGTCGGACCCGAACTGAGCCGTAATCGCAAGGAGTTCACGCCTGTGATGCCGAGATGGCCGGCGCCCCGCGCCGCACCGAGCGACGGAGAAGGATCACGGGCGTCATCGCCGCCGCGCTCCTCGCGGCGTTCGTCCAACCCCTCGCCGCTCACGCCACTACCCCGGCCTGTACTCCTCGTACGACATGGACGCCGGCCCGCCCAACGGCGGCTCGGTGACGGCCTGTTGGCAGGACGGCTGGAAGTGCCAGCACGCCTGGCCGGAGATCAAGTCCATGGTCGCCTTCCGCAACGCGACGAGCGGCCAGTCCCTCACCAACTGGTGGGACGACGGCAACG
>Ga0307507_10010257_pt1 | contig 12170 bp, 9 predicted proteins | sample 7_EM_MG_FD_207223 | JGI IMG/M metagenome (GOLD analysis project Ga0307507, IMG submission 207223) | Populus trichocarpa ectomycorrhiza microbial communities from riparian zone in the Pacific Northwest, United States - 7_EM | ecosystem: Host-associated > Plants > Roots > Unclassified | place... | reverse complement strand
GGGGGGCCCCCCCCCCCTTCACTCGTAATTAACGTGTGTGTACCTAATGGCACGCAAATTTAGAGTATCCATGAACATCTCCTTCAGTTAATTGTCCACAATATCTCGACCTTGTAAACGCGCGTCTTATAGCCAGTATTCTATGTAGGCTTAAGTGGCTTTAAAATATTGCGAATATTGGGCTACTAGTTGAGACCGAGACTGCGGTAGTCACTCATGGATTATCACTCCCATGCGCAGTAGCATTGTTCTTGTGGGGCACCTATCTATTGAGTCTACGAGGAATCGTACCCATGCATTAGCTTCTCTTCCCAGCATCCTAGGGTACTGCAGCAAAGGAGAATAATAGATTCATGAGGCATCTAATACTCTCGCAGGCGGCCTTTGAGGGATATGACCCGGAAGCCGTTCTGAGATGTGCGCAGGGCTCATTCGTTCTGAATAGTTTACTGACTTGCCTACTATGGATAGTGCCCAATCTGAGTTACTAATCGCACCGCCAGAAAATGGTACAGACTCATCTTCTTGGCGCATAGTGCATGGGGTTGAAATCTGAGCCTCAACCTTATCTTGCGCTGTTTCCCGCACGGCGGGATTCCATTGAGTCTTTGAGATTCGACAGTCTTCTGTTGAGCCGTGTCATCTACTCGACATTGCTCTTACTGGGCCTCGCAGGATAAAGGAGACGAACTACGGCAGGGCTGGCTTTGTCTATTACACGGTATTTTGAGTTTTTATTCTATTGTCTAAGGCCGTGATTTGAGGTGAAAGCGGTTGTTTTATTCCTTGAGCCTCACTATCATCATCACGAATAACGCGTCTCCCCACCACTTTACACGTGTTGCCCTATCGACATTGTGCCTTCAACCTCATCGTGCTACCGGTACTCCAGAAACCTCGACAAATAGAACGGCAGTTGGGAAGTCCTACGCCGAGTCACTCTTTTCAATAATGACTTGATCTGTGAAATAGCCGCCATCTTCATCTCATTACATCTCGAACATACCTCCATTGTCATCATTTCCATAAGCCATAAAGCACTCCCGATTAGGACCGAAATCGCACTATCTCAGCAATAAATATCATGTTTCGTAAACCTTCAGAGGTTTCGTCTTCTTCTGAGGATGAAGTTGATCCGTCCGCTGGCCCACCGTCCACATCTCCAAATCCCTCCTGTCGCCCAACTGCAGGAACCTCGGAACAGGAGCTTGAACCGGTGAACCCTGTGACACTCTATTCTCCAATCCCCGCGACAACTTCGGGGAGTCACCACAACGCAATCTTGTTAAACTCTTTGCTAGAGCACTTTGTGAAGACCCGAGTACCAGCTTCACAGCCGGAACTCGCTGACAGGATGTTCACCAATCTCGCTCATCGTCTTGGAGGTTTAGGTTTTGTTCCTCAGACCAGTGGGGATGTAGCGCGCGAAGGTCTTGCACCTGTTAGACAGGGCTATCTTCGTGGCCTCGATCATCTCCTGTCCCAAGAGATTGACAAGAATACTGAGGAAAGTAGGGTTGCAAAAGTGTTGCCCGGCGATATGGAGAGAAGGAAGGGAGTAGAATCTGGTATGGGGGCGAAGACAAGGCCTCCTTTTCATCGGCTTCTTACAGACCTTGCTGTTCAAAACTTGGATCCCAGTGACCGTCAGGCTATCCATCGGAGCTCTTCATTGAGTGTTCTGAGCGATGCCTACAAAAGCAATTCTTATCGTCCCAGTACAGCTCCCGGAGCCGCTGCTGAAACTGTCACCTCACCCTTTTTGCCTTCACATGTGCAAGCCTCTCCCGCGGTTATTCAACCAGCTATTCTGCTACCGCCCCCTCGCTACGTTAACGACTTTGTCGAGATCGCTTTGTTGGGCAAAGGGGGCTATGGTTCAGTTTATCATGTTCGTCACCGCCTTGATGGAGTCGAATACGCGGTGAAGAAGGTGGTTATTAAGAAAGGTGTCCTTGAGAACGAGTTAGGCGGTAAGAAGGACGGTTTGGAGAGAGTTATGAATGAAATCACGACTTTAGCGCAACTCCATCATCCTGGCATCGTCCGTTACTTCTGTAGTTGGGTTGAGGGAGTGGTTGAAGACATGTTGAATACCCCCCAGTTTATTGGAGATCACCTGGGGGTTCAAGATGTGCAGGGCCACCAGTCGCCTAAAGCAGAGGTCCTGAACGAGATTGCAGACGTTGACGCTGACATAGTATTCGCTTATTCTGGGGAAGACGAGAGGATTGAAACAGTTGAGGAGGCTACCATCGCCTCTGGTGCTAACGGTCAAACTAGCGATGGTTTGGAAGATTCCATTGAATCAATCCCCAGGTCCTATGCTAAGCGCCAGCCCAACATGCACCATGGAAAACCGAAGGTCGCGTTTGATATCCCGTCGCAGTCCGACTCAGAGTCCGAGTTCACAGGGTCGAATATCTTCTCCTCCGGTGGTGGAGTATTAATTAAGTCTACTGCTAATAGTCATGGAAGAAAATCGTCTTCCGCATCTTCTGGCTTGACTCTCTATATCCAGATGTCCCTTCACTCGTTTACTCTTACTTCGTTCATTTCGACATCTGTTCGCCTCTCTAAGCCCATCCCAAGGCATTGTTTCTGCATTAAGTCGTCGCTCGACATATTCTTAAGTCTTCTGGACGGTGTCCAGTATCTTCATTCTCAAGGGATCGCGCACCGGGATCTGAAACCTGGTAATATATTCCTAGACGTTGAACCTTCTAGGAAAGGTTGCCGTTGTGGAGAAGCTGTGGTTCGACCACATATTGGAGACTTCGGACTAGGGACTAGTATTAGCAAAGATGGTCATGACAGCACGGCGGCTGTTGGCACTGAGCTTTACAAGCCTGTGGATCTCGATCCTGCCATCCAAGGTGACGTTGTCGGAAGAGATTTATTTGCATTGGGAGTTATACTGCTAGAGTTGTTGGTGAGGTTTGGGACTCGTAAGTTGATTTGCTACTTTGATGATGTGTTTGATTCGCTGATTCCTCTTAGGTATGGAACGTGTGGAGGTCCTGTCCAAACTTTCCAAAACCCGTCAGATTCCAAAGGATGTCGAACAACTCGAAGGTCAGAGATTAGCTAGGGTTATCAAAGGCTGCTGCGGGATTGGTCAAGAGAGATGGGAGATCTCCAGGATCAAAGTCGCTGTTCGAGTAATCCTGGACGAATTGGCAGAGGTTAAGCAGGAGGTCTAGCAGAAGTCTAGATAGTTATGCCGGCGAATTCAGCGTATAATGTACTGTAGCATATATCCCTTCTCATCGCCCGTGTTTGTGGGTGAGGTTTTACACGGAGTTGCATACATTCTCGGAGAGACTTTGTGTAGGAAGCATTGTAATAGGGGGGTGTCGGCTCTAGGCGGTTATCGATAGATAGGTTAGATTCTATGGATTAGTTATGAAAACTTGTACCGTATTTGGATTTGTGTCCGCGAATCCCCGGAACCTTTGTTGACATATCATAACTGGAGAACGGACTGCTATTAGTAGTCCCCCCAACTTTTACCCCCCATGTGCATCATCTTGTTGTTTTACTGGATAGTCTAAGCATCACAATCTACAAGAGGACGCCGTATGATAGAACCGCATCTTTAGGGCTTGTGAGGAGGGGCCCCTTTGGGAAGAACGCTAAATCTCACACTTGTCTTTCTCAAACTTATAATACCTTGAAATATTGTGGAACAGGAGGAGCCCGGGTTCCTGTTCTGTTCTGCCGGGGTCACTCTAATGATTCTTAAGGTTATATTATACTTGTGTGGGATTATGATTAAACCCCAACCACCACCGATATTGTGAAGCCAAGCCAGGGCAGATAATGCAGGTGGACAGACTTTCTTTAGTACAGTACAGTACTTTAGGTGAGTTTATGGTGGTGGTGGTGGTGGGCTTGCGGTTGTGTTGCTGGGGAAAGCTATTTGAGTTATCATAGCACTATCTTTTTTGCATTCAAAAATCTACATCTTGGGAAGTACCCTCTGCTCTCAATGAAGATACGGTAGTTGGTATTAGTCTACCGTATTAACTCGTATAAGAGAGCGGTGTGCTAGGACATCTGAGTTGCCTCTCCTAGTTAGGTCGGGGGTGTTTTTCTTTTTTATTTGTCTTGGAAGGAAGGTTTTTTGGTGTGTTTTTCGCCCCCTTTTCCAGAGGAGGAAATTTTGGACTCCATAGCACACCGCTCTCTTATGCGAGTTAATACGGTATTGTGGTTAAGCGGGTGATTTGAGAGGCTCAATTTCTTGGTTCTCAGGGCAATATTTTTTTCATTGAGGCTCCAATCTTTGGTGTGGTTCAGCCTCTATCCCACAACCCAACGAATGGTACTGGTACTTGTATTTGTAACACAGGCCATGAGGCCGAGCACCATCACATAGCGTAACTCCTAGACCGTACATGCTTTTACCAGCTACCTTTGTCCCGGTATCATACCGGTATTATGCATATCTTTTCGTAAAGGATTCTCGCCTAATTGCCTTTCCCCGAAGTGTGGCGATGGGCCTTCCTGCCCTTTCACGGGGAGTGCTATTGAGGTGTTGAGTATTCCCCGCAGTGCTCTTACATCTGTAGATTACATCACTAATTAATAACAAATACTTCAAGGAGATCGTGAAAAGAAATAGTAGGAATTCCAAATTAGGACTATTTGCTTACCGGCAACTTATTACTAATTAAAGGATCAGCGGTAAAATAATGGCGCAGTCCGAGATGCCAGCTCTTGGAAGCACGATCATGATAGGTGCCTATTTCCTCATGCCTCTGTCAACTTCGGGGAAATATATCATAATTAACGGAGGAGGCGCCTGACCTCTAGTTTAACGCATTTATCAAAAGAATAATTCCTCCTGGACTCTTGTTGAGCAATGGAGGTTTACATTTCAGGACAAGCCTGTTGCGGCGCATGAGTGATCTAAATCAGCATCAACCTCGCTCCGTACTCCCTAACCCTTGTAGAGTACTTTGCTATTAAGCAAACCTAACCCACCCCACACAACAGTCTACGTATTTACTATACATCAACGTTGCTTCGCTGGCAAGCATCGAGAGAAAAAATGAGCAACAAATCGCCAACTGTTACCTCCAATCATGCGATCGTTTTCCGGCATCAACCAATGTTGAGGCTTTTCTGATTCAGAATTGTTGAAAGAAAAACCTGCCACAAGGGACTGACGTTAAGTTATTTCAACTTGACATCGCGATGGGAGGTTCGATCGTTGGAGGAGAGGACTTTTTTTAAATAATGCTAGTATGCACGCCATTGAGTGACCCTCCAATGGGTTTTTGACAACATATTTTTGCTGGCGACAACGAGGTATGCAAGGTAGTACTCGAGCACTGGGCCAAGGGTGATAGTTTCGGTTGCTTTTTTTTTTTAAAAAAAAAGGGAAGAAATGTGGGAGGGAGGGAGTAAGTTAGTATTGAGTGGAAGGGTATAACTGCCAAAGTTTTCCCCGCTCTGGGAGAAATGGGACAGATAGAATCTGGAATATTGTCATATCTCTAACTCTTCTCCTTTCTTCCCTCCCGCTTTCCCGTCCGTCCATCCGCCCTGACATCCTCATCCGAAGAGGAGCCGCCACCGTCGCCATCATGCCCCCGCAATCCCACGCCCAATCACCCTACCTCTATAGTTTCACTCATGTTCCTGGAAAGGGCATGGGGATAGTGGCAAACTACTACATCCGTCGTGGCACCCGCATAATCTCTGACGCTCCATTGTTCAAGATACCTAACTACACAAGCGACCCGGCGGCTGTAACCAGCTACGTTACCAAGGAGCTCAAGGGAAAATCAAAGGACGAGCAACGCATGTTCCTCTCCCTCTTTAATGCCTACCCAAAAGATTACATGCCATTCTACGGAATCACCAAGACGAATGCACTCCCCCTGGGGCCGGACTCGGAAGACGCAGGGCTGTTCCTGACAGTCGCGCGGTTGAATCACAGTTGTAGCCCCAATGCTAGCCATGCCTGGAACAGTAATACTGGTACGGAGACTATCCATGCAATCCGGGATATTCTCCGCGGGGAGGAGGTCACGATCTGTTACATTGGGTCGGATAAATCCTGCCGAGACCGGGAGGGTAGGAGGAAGGAGCTAGCGGCCGTGTTCAAATTTGAGTGCCACTGCACTGTCTGTGATCTGGCGCCGGAGCAATCCCTCGCGAGCGATAAGCGGAGGGCGGAAATCGAAAAGTTGGATGAGATTGTGGGGCAGGGGGATCTGCTAATGCTGCATGCCGCCATGGCGTTGAATAGCTGCAGGACGATGCTACGTCTGATGGATGAGGAGAGGATTTATGACAAGAGGGTTTCGGGGATCTATTATGATGCCTTCCAGATTTGTATCGCCAATGGGGACGTGGCGAGGGCGAGTGTGTTTGCTAGAAAGACGGTGGAGGAGAGGATGCTTTGTGAGGGACCGGATGCAGTGGGGTTGGAGGATCAGAAGGCTCTCATTGACAACCCGCAGAAGCATAAACTTGCTGGGTTATCCAACGTCTGGAAGACGGGTCTCGACGACATTCGGGAATATGACGACCAGGAGGAGTTCAACGTATGGCTGTGGAAGAGGGCGGATAGTTGAGCTGCTGTTGGGCGGGAGGAGGAGAGGGTCGGTTTCCGTAGATAGAAGAGAGCACCTGATAAGAGTATACGAGGATATTTTTTTGTAGGGGTGGCACATTGCTATAGAGGAGCCGGTGTATATTTGAAGATTTTTTTGATTGGTTTGGGAGTTCTTTTTCTTTTTATTTTCGTGTTATTTTTTCAAGATAGTCCGGGAGGTGCCTATGATGAGAGTAAATGTCAGTCGTGTACACTCGTGATGTGCTCTATGGGAACTTGGCTAAGCGCTGAATTTCTAACTGGCGTGGCGGGGTAAATTGCGCGCGCTGCAATTCTTCTGGCCCGAAGATCCATGAAGGTCCACACAACAGAGAAATCTCCTGCCACTGACGGTAGAGCTCCTGTGAACTCTATGAATACGCACGAAGAACCTCATAAAAAGCTAGGTGAAGTACTCGAATTACCAGGACCACGCCATCCTTATAGTAGGGTGGGTGATCCCGGTGAGTATCACCCTATCCTCAAGTGTGTCCTAAGAGTACTGTAGAATAAGGTTTTCCAAAGGAACTGACGTAAAAGCCGCATTCAGAAAGTCGGAAAACTCGGCAGGTTGGCTCTAATAAGAGTTTTCTAAAGCTCAAGAGAGCAAATCTGCGATAGCATACCTTGGCCCTAGCGGCTAAGCCTCCGCATTCCCTCTATTATCTCCCGTGAAATCAGCGGTAGCTCTTAATGGGGGCCTTTAATTTTCATGGCTTATCGTGGGGACTCTGGGAGAAGAAACCTGTGGTATTAGGGGGGGCAAAACCGTGCTTCGCTAATGGCTTCCATAAGTCGGTTTGGTGTGCTGAGCAATGTCCCTACCCGGAGTAAAGCGGGCCTCTCGTTCCGAATACCTCGAGTGACGACCTGTGCTTCCTTTCTGTTGTCTATCCAGTGCAAAGGGAATGATACTGATCAAAGCGAACCTAATGACTACGGTGCCTGCCAACCTACAGATAATTATTATTGTAGTGGCCCTGCATCACACTTTAACGCTTTCGAGGACTTATTTAGATCTGGTGTGCCAGTTTCCTAGCGAGGATCTCTCGCCCCCCGGATCCGCGGAAGCTAACGTTATTTCTGTACGATAGCAACCAAATTACCCGAGTAACCTTGGGGTTTTTGGTCCCCTAGGTTAAGAGGGATTCGGCTACGTCGGTATGAGTGATGAGGCCCCTGCGAATCCTCCTTTGTCATTTCCTTCATCCGAAGATATTCCGGGGAAATGATGCTAATACTATTAGGGCCCAAACAACAGACCCTTCCAATAGGCTCAGTATACCACAGGTATTTTTTACCAGGGATGTGTGCGGGTACTTTGCGATAATGGGGTCTAGCATAGCTTAACTGCAATTACTGCGCTCACCTCCAAACTCACAGTTGACGTCAATATCTCAAATTTTTCACGCGAGAATTTACTGCGACTTCTGGAGAGGGCTTGAAGGGCTTAAAGAGGCTAAATACCCTCTAAAGGCCTCGATTTCACCAGCATACAAGCATCTGTTTTCATAAGCAAGCGCGGTCGCTACTACTTCTTTAAAGGTCCAGCTTTCCAACTTTCGCTTTATCCACTCGCTTCAGATTCTAGCACCCCCGATTTCAAGCAGCCTGCCTCCTCAAAAAGTTAACATGATTGCCCATACTCTGCCGATCCTTGCTCTTGCCGTAGCCCTGGGAGTACGCGCTATACCGACGCCTGCTCCTCAGGGAGTTACTGCTCTTATCACACCAGGTAGGGTGCTGGATAGCTGCATTATCAACTATCCGGGTGTTTATGGAATTTCGATTCGGGGTGTTGGTTCCTCCGCTGCAAGCTCGGTTGCGGCACTAGGAGGAGCTGCAGCAGCTGGAAGTGGGGTTGTAAGGGGTGCAGAGGGTGCCGCATCTGCAGCATCAACTGGTAAGAGGTATATCAGCCTATGCTCGATGTTATACTAATGGTTGGCTATATTAGCTGCGGTAGAAGGGGCGGTGGGAAAACTTAGAAGGCGACAAGCTGTCACTCGGATCTCCGATGGTACATATCCTCTATTTCGGGAAGCAGTACAATCCGCGATTCTAACAACTTCACTATCACCTAGGGAAATTTCACGTAGTTCCAGCTCTAGAAACCCGGGCCCCTGAAATTCCGGCTGGCGAAATCCTTAGTAGATACCTGAAATCTTGGTGATTTGGTCACTAACGTAATTTGACTGACAATGGTGCAGCTCTCGGAAAAGCCGCTGGGCTAGGGATAGCGGTTGCGGGCTCCGCCGCGGCCTGTGGGTCAGGCGCTACTGGAGCCGCTGGTGCTGCAACCGGAATAGCTGATGGGCAGGTCCAAGCTCCTCAGAAGCGCTCTATCCTCGGAGTCCGCCAGAATGGCGACCCACTCCAGGTCACCCTTAAGGGTGGTGTCTTGACCGACATTCTCGGACGTATTGGGTATATCGCTGATAACCATCAACTCCAATTCGATGCTCCTCCTCAGGCTGGCGCAATCTACACTGCTGGTTTCTCTGCTTGTCCGGATGGAACTTTGGCCTTGGGCGATAGCAACGTTTTCTACGCTTGTGGAAGCTCTGACTGTAATCACCCTTCCCCCCAAGTTAGAGCATCTGGATTAACAGTTTTAGTCACCAACCTCTATGACATTCTAGTCTACCCGGATAACTGCCGTGAAGTCAAATTGTTCCTTGTCTAAATTTGGCGCAATTCTGAGAGTAGAGAATAGGAGGATGGAAGAGGTAGTGGAGATCAATAAAAGCAAAAAATATGAGCTGTAAATACCGGTATACGAGAAATAAAAGTCATCAAGCCCAAGAATTATTCTTTTCGTAAGGAGAAAGATCACAACTTGCGTCTCACCTATCAGCACTGTTGTAAATAAGTAGACCATCTAGAGAATACTGATTAACTATTCCTAATATATTTTTGACTGTCACGGTTCGGTATACTAGTAAAAGCGAAATCGGTTGGGATGTTTCTTTGGGATAAACAGTTGATGAGAACTCTGAGGGGGGTTGTTTCGTCGGTGACACTGATGTAATGGAGTTCATACTTAATAAGCAGCCAGCTGGTTACATATCCTTGGATTAGGCACGGATATTCCAATGGGATATTTCTGTCTGAAATAGAGCTACGTTCTTTAAAGCGTATCATAAGTCGCGGGGTAATCAAAAAAATTAAATTTATTCAGCCATGTCTTGGAAAAAAGGAATATCCATCCCAAGCAGTGGAGAACGAATGGCCAGAATATAGTAGCAGTATTATATTATTCTCATCTCTCCTCTAGGGTAGTCGGGAAGGTAAGGCAATACGGCGCCCGCATCTAGCCATTCCCGTGACCTAAACCCCGCCAGTAATCCTATGAGAAGATAAAATCTTACTTTGGAGAGCCGTATTTCACCGGCGATCACTCGGTCCCTGATTGAGATCTCTGTTGGAGCGTCCTCCCATATCCGGTATTGTTGCCCGCCGGTGGCACACTAGCCAAGAGCCTAGCGGTGCGGTGGCGGTGATGCGGTGGTGAGTGAGGCCACATGAAGCGGAGAAACTGTGACTGCCTCTTTGTTGTGTAAATAGTCGGGTTCACCACCCACCTTTCTCTTAATCAACGATCAGTCGTTCCAACAATCTCTGTTGAAAATATTTGATGCGGAGGTAATGAATTACGGTTAGGGTTTTACGTAGCGGAGAGCGGGATATATGCGTAATCTTGAAAACTAGGGCTCATACCTCAAAAAAGAGAATAATGGTTGAGGAGTAAGTGCGGCAAATATAGATACTATTCCGAATTAGCTCTCTTAAAAGAGTTAATAAGTCTGGCGAGGGCTCTTCCCCTCATAGGGGGTTAGCATCGTTCTCCTTAAGGGTGCTAAAATTGTTCTGCAGACTCTCAGTGAGGATCTAGTGGATGAGAGTAGGTTTTAGGTTTCCGGGAGGGACTATAGGGCGCGGTTCTGGGCTACAGAGAGCTGAGTGAGACAGAATGACTCAGGAAAAACGGCATCTCCATAACCCAGTCTCAAGCCCAGGAGCTTTGTAGATCTGCTCAGACCTTTTTTTCGTGCTGCACTGGCTCTATGGACTCCACCTTTCGTCAGCAATCGTCTTTCCTGAATCGGTGTCTCCCACCCAACCCCAATTTTGCCTTTTCTTTTCGTCGCTGACATGCTTAGTCTAGGGATTTTCGAGGATTTCCCCGAGGATTGCCTATTAGTGCTGGAGGCCCCTCGCCTCTCCATGCACCTGCACTCATTATGTCCAAGGCGCTTCGGGCTGTTCCGAACGTTAGGCTTGACATTGCTCGATACTACCACCTTCAAAATATTCTCTTTACTGCGTCATTGACCTTAGGCATCTACTCGCAATCGCATGACGTTTGTGAACACAACTGATATTGCATACCGCCAAAACTCAGCTTTTTTGCCCAGATTTAGGTGTCATGCAATAGCAGTTGTGCTCACAAACGTTATGCGATTGCGAGTATGCACAAATATGCGACCCATGCATGCGTGCATGCGTATATAGTTTTGTCCCTTTCCCCTCGTATCATTACCTTACATTATAGGCTAGCCGAACATACAAACTGTGGGCGGAAAGGTAGGAAGCTTCCCAAATCTCGTCCATAAGACCTTAATAGTACAGTATATTCTGCCATAAAAAAATTAAAAAAACTGCTATTAATCAGCAATCAAAGTTCACAAGCGGCCAATCTGGTTTCCAGAGCTCTCCTAACCAGTCCTGGCCGGACCGCAGATACTGCAGAGTTACGGATGATCGGCGATGACTGGTCCTACTTTGGAGAGCGGCGGAACATGTGCAGATATTGATATAGCTTGAACTGGGCCCTAGCGTATGCATCGATAGACTCTGCACATACATGACTACTCGAGTACACTGGAGTGGCATGTTATCTACACTACCCTTGTTTATGTTAAGCGGGGTGAAAGGCTTGTGGGCGCAGACCTTGGCGTAAGCCATGAACGTACACTTAGATTCCCTCCTGAGCAGCCGATCTACCCTGGAGACTAACTTAGTCAAAAATGAGAAACAGTTTGCGATGGGGAATCGGCGGTATGAAGAGTCCTCGGAGAGCCAGTTTGTGGAGAAGGGGGCATAAGGGAAAGTGTTAGGAATTTGAGGCTAGTATGATACAGAACTGGTTGGAGAAATGACTTGGTAATTAAGCAGTAATTCCGGATGTGCTAGAAATCTATCTATGTTCTTGGAATATATCAATTGATGAGAAAGTACCCAGTATTCATACTCAGTGCCTTAGATCCAGCCGGATACCCTTGGGTTCCTTTCCTATGCCCTAAGGCCAATCCAGAAGACGATATCTACTATCCACTGGCAAAATATTTGCTAACCATATGGCATAGGTGAGATGCTGCCGTCCCCACTAAGCATCTGCGGGGCGTGCGGGCTTTGGAAAAGCGGGCCCTAAAAAGCCCAGGGAAGTCTCGCTTTGACTATCTGTAGGCCTACCGGCCGCCTGCGAGCACCGCTAGCAATGGAGGCTCTAAGCACACTGGAAGGTAAAGTATATCTCTATCCTGCTTTCCCAATAGCG
>Ga0307507_10010256_pt1 | contig 12171 bp, 12 predicted proteins | sample 7_EM_MG_FD_207223 | JGI IMG/M metagenome (GOLD analysis project Ga0307507, IMG submission 207223) | Populus trichocarpa ectomycorrhiza microbial communities from riparian zone in the Pacific Northwest, United States - 7_EM | ecosystem: Host-associated > Plants > Roots > Unclassified | place... | reverse complement strand
CCCTCGAGAGTATATGTCGCGAATTGATCCGATATAGCCGGCATAACCTGCCTACAGAGCGCCAGCTTCCTGAAGATCATGCGATACTTCAATCACTCCCGGTTGAACTACCAACGCAACTCGAAATACCGGTTGTGGCGTTCCAAGAAAGCGACGTTTACGACATCCACCGTGCGCGATGCACGGGCGCCGTACACTTCAGGAACCAGGGGAGTCGCAATGATTGGGTTTGGGTCCAGGCTGGTTCTGAAGAGATGTATGGTGCGCTGAGGGGCCGTCTGCCGGCAAAGCTCGTGGCGCTCTTCAAAATCAGGGACTACACCTGAGAGAGAGCTGTGCGTCGGGTCGTGGCTGTTCGGATGTTGAGTGCAGTCAACTCAGGATTCCCCTCGGACATACATGGCCTTGTTACATTACAGATGAGGGAGGATGCTCCCAAGTTTATGATAGTTGACGTAGGGACAATTCACGGCCTGGCGCACCTGATCCCCGAGGGGGACCGGCGCTGGCTGGTTAATAGCCGGATTGATTTGAGAACGTTCAACGAAGTATATTAAGGAATCGGAATACGGGGGGGGAGGGGAGCCTGGCTGTGCGTGCGTATCCTAGTTCTCGCGCGGCTTTGCCGTAACAAAAAACGCCGTCTGGCGAATTGTGGTGAGGGTTTTCTAACTTCCTCGCCACAATTCGCCAGACCGCGTTTTGCACATCGTCAAGTTGTATATGTATGATATATAGAAGCAATTGCCTAGAAAATAAAGAGTACTAGATAGTTTACCCTATACACGTAAGATTCGGAACGGGTGCGCAGGCCGAGGTTAGAGATAGCAGGAGAAATACGTCAGGGCGCGCGGAGGAGCCAATGTGAAGCTGGCGCCATGATGAAAAGGATGTGAAGAGAACCGGAGCTAAGGTGTAGCCAGGGCGTCAGTACGACGCGACGTCGCATCAGGAGATAGAGGGTGTTGCCAGGCAACACTGGAAGCACAGGGTGTTTGCGTGCGTTGCAATGAAATTCTGGGCGCACAGGGCGTAGAGAACGCCGAAGCGACATCGCTTGCGTCAGGGCGCAATGCCAACGGATCTGACGCAAGGTATTTTTTTGCTGATGTAGCGGGTGAGCACTGTGGCTGGTATGCAGCTAGAAGAGAAACATATATAGAGGATGGGGATTTCTAGATTCCGGCAGTTTATCACCTTGTAGTGGGTGGCTGTTGTCACACCCTTTGCCAATGGGTATAGGGTATTGGTTTTCTGATTCCTTTCGCACCTGATGCCATTAGGTATATGCTAGTTTGCGCATCGTTAGGGCTGGGCTCCGCTGATTTTGGAGAATCAAGAGATATCAGGGTGGTTCCAGAATAATATAACTTGGGGTCTTATCTGTTTCCTTTGGGTTCCTCGAGTTGCGGGGGGGGTCTTTGGTTTGACGGAGATGTAAATCGCTTTTGTTTCTTCTTTTGTGCTTTCCTCGGATGTATTCTACGAAGAGTGTACTCGCTAGTTGGCTGCCTCTGGAAAGATAGTAGAAATTTTGACTCAGGCAGCTTTCCCCGATACTCTGCAACACATACATTGAGTGCATCAACGCATAGGAAGTTGCTCCGCGAAGACAAGATATCCTGTAGCATATCTATGACTAGGCGGAGTTCCAGTCGCCGGCGCCCGATGATCTCTTGGTCCTGGAAAGCCTCGACGATCTTTATTGGAATGTTTTCGAGCCTGCCAACAAGCTCTTGCGGGGTTGAACTTAAAATTGTGGTTGGCGATAGCTCTTTTTGGGCGGCACAGTTGAAGTAGCAGCACGCAGCTGTAGCAGTTCGTGCCCTTGCTTGACCGCATATCCTATCGATTACCAAGGAGGTGATGTAGGTCTTGCCCACCCCCGGATCTCCCTAGAAAAATAAGGCTGAATTATCAGATTCTCCACCGCGAATCCCGCGCAACCACTTTCGATAATCCTCTGTTCTTAAGAGCCCGTCGCCAACATGTTCGACTCGGTGTTCTCTAATACCGTGGGCGGACTGTCTAGTCTCCTAGCTGGGGAAATGCTGCAGAATATCTTGTGATAAGAAAATAGTAGAATGTCGTAATTGTAGTAAGGGTGACCTGCAGGCGGATTAGCTAATTGTGTATTCTGTGTGGGTAGCAGCGTAGTCTGTGGGGTGGGGACCGGGCACTGGGCACTGCTGTGATAGTAGGGTATTTTGAGCGTGATTCAGGGTAGGGAGCCCTTATTTTGCATAGTGTGGCCCGGAAGCAGGAAAGATAATTGAAAATGCCATTGGAGTATTCGAATGGTCTGCATGAAAGTATGAAAGGAGGTCTGCTGACCCTAGCAGTTGCTTGAAGTGTGGCCTGCAAACCAGGAAGATGATGGGGAATGCCATTGGGGTAGGAGAGTGGTCTGCTGACCTGCGAACTGCCGTGATATCAGGGTGTCTTGAGTGTGGTTCAGGGTAGAGAGCCCTTACTTTGCTTACAGTGTGGTCCGGAAGCAGGAAGGATAATTGGGTGTACCATTAAAGTATGAAAGGAGGTCTGCTGACCCGAGCATTTGCTTGGAATGTGGCCTGCAGACCAGGAAGAGGATTGGGAATGCCATTAGAGTAGGAGAGTGGTCTGCTGACCCGAGTATTCGCTTGAAGTATGGCCCACAACCGAGGAAGAAGATCGGGGATGCCATTGGGGTATAAGAGGGGTCTGCTGACCCAGAGGCTGCTGCCGAATCTGGGGAAGATAGAGAAATAGATATAGGAGAAATAGTGTGGGGGTATGAGTTAAATAGAGAGGAGGTCTGCTGACTAGGGACTAGAAGAGAGAAATATTTCTGACATAGTTTCGGGAATCTTCTTTGAAGTGTCTGCCTCCTGACTCTCATTCATGGCGTCTGAGGTTCCGTCCTCGTCTAGTCTAAGGCAAAGGTATCCCGTGATATCTTCCTTGCTGGGGCCTAGCATCATGCTTATCACTCGTTCCCCAACCCGCTTTTCAATCTCAACCCGAAGATTAGGTCTCCCAATGATGACTATTCGTGTATGCGGGAATATTTTGAGGATTTGTTGTAGCGAATTAAGAAGGTTGACTAGATGCGCAGGGTCTGTACCGGCTTTATAATACCCGGGGGTTGCGGTGCTCGTCTGCCATATCTTCTTCCCTGCCCTTGGACAACTCGTAATATTCCCCCAGGAATCTTTTCCATCCCACTAATGACCTGTTTCGGCAAAGAACTTAGCATACACGGCGCAGACTGCTCTCATGGTGCTGTGTAGTCAAAGTAAAAGCCTCTGACACCTATGCTTTGTCCTCTGGCCTAGTCGCACAACCTGTCCCTCACTAGTGTGCTGGAAAATGATTTCCCAATCCCCGGACCTCCATGGTAAAACAAAACTGCCTTATCGTCATCGCTTTCAACACTTCACTCATGCCGACGGCTGATTTCTCTGGTTTGAATGAGCCGTTTCCCTACATTGTCGACGCGACGCTTTTGGATGTCCTGAATTAACAATGTTCCAGGTGGTAGCAGGCGGTAGGGGCCTTTCGATAAAATGGTGAAATAGGCCTAAGTGGAGTAGGTTGCTGAGTAATAAGGCTTCCTCAGCAGTAACCAGTCGCGTTTCTCATAAATTTCGCGTTCAAAAACGATTCTCCTTTCCGCCCAAAATTGTCGGGTCGTGGCATTTTTGCGGTGACTCGAGGAGATCAATGCTGCGCTGCGATGACACTCGCTGTAGTGGAGAGTATTCCTTCTGGTCGGTGGCTAGTCCCGGGGCAGACTCCCCTGTGTAGATTGAATCCTGGCGGTGGATTCCTGAACAAGTGTAATGCCGTTATGCTGACTTTGTCACGAATTGGGTCGTAGTAGTTCATTGGTGAGGAATCTGAAGTGCTGTCCTTCTACTGCCAGGAGGGCCCCGAATGTCTTCGCTTCCAGCGGTGTGCCATTTCTACGTGTTGTCTCTGCACTCCGAAGCGTCATTCCCGGGGGCTGGCTCGGCAGTGAAACTCGCATCTGTGGTGAGAAAAGAATTCCTCTGCAAAATGGTTAAACAAAAATGAGGACCAGAAGGCGAGAATAAAGCGTCGTGGTGGCCCTGAGCAGGCAAAAAACGTGAGCTGTAGCGAGCTTGGAGACGAGAATGCAAGTTGGAGCGAGCATCGAGGTTATCACCTGCTGGGAGGTGATGGTTCTATATGTGCTGGAGGCTCTTCGGTCCGTGCGTAATGAGCTCTGACTCCCGAGCAACCCCATGAATGTTCCTCCATGACCTCGACACAGTTCTCCTAGGCTTTGCCCAATTGGCAATAGGTTGTTCCAACCTCACATTTTGATTCCACCGACCCGGATTGTCTGGACTCACATCGTCCTGTTTGAGTAAGATTTCAACAACTCGTTCGTGCCCATTGAGAGCAGCCCAGACGAGAGGTGTATTATCCACGCAGTCTCTTTGGTTGATATCACAACCTTCCACCTCTATCAAGCCAGCCACAATCTCAACAACCCCGAAAAGTGATGCACAATGTAGGCCACTGAATAGTGGGGGTTTATCGATATCAATAGTGTACGAATAGCCATCCCGTGCTTCCAAGAGGATCTTAGTGGATATGTGGTTATTGTAGTTATCAAATAGCTGCAATGCAAGCAGTTTTGCGCAATCCGAAAGGTCCTTTCTTGCATGTACTCCCCAATACAAGGAAGAATATTCGAGAAAAGGTGTGCCCTGGAGATCGGAAGAGGGACTCGTCGCAAGACCCTTGACCTCGTGCAAATTCAGATAACTCAAGCAGGTCTCTGCCATCGTCGAGTGAGTTGTGCCAAAAAGCTCTGGGTGAGCTCGGAGGTACTCCTGAAGAGTAAAATGGATTAACCGGGCAGTGGAGGCCTCCTTGTCTACTGTGACAAGTCCTTGACAACAGGCTAGTAATGTCCTTATTGAAGGGACATCGTCCCCATCGAGATTCGGCGACCCCACTTCGACCGCTAAGGCGTGACACAATTCATCGACCTTCAATGGCCGCTCAGAGTAGGAAATCCACATCAAAGCGGCTATGCCAACCCTCGCTCTGCTTTCACCCTGTCTCTTTATCCGGCCTAGGGTTTCATCATAAACACTCTCCAACCCCAAGCCATCGGTAATCGCGCTTAGCTTCTGTCGCCTCCGGCGGGCTGTAGTTTCTTGTAGAATCGCATCTATATTCAGGGAGACTAGTAGGAATCTAGATATGTGGCTGTCAGTGGATAACTTCAAGTAGCTTCTGGAGACTTGTTCTACATACATGTCAGAAATATCGCTAGGAATCTTCTTCAGGATATCAGCCTCCAGAGTACAATCCATCGCATCAGGGGTTGTGTCTGTGGCTAGCCTGCTATGAAGATATGCGACAATATCATTCCTCTTAGGACTTATGGATATGCTTGTCACTCTCCCAGCAAGACGCCTTCGGATTTCGGGTAGAATGTGCGGTCTTCCGGTCACAAATATTCGGGTGCCCGGAGACATTTGGAGGAGTTGACACACCGTATCGACAAGCTTGGCTCGGTGTTCTGTTGCACATTCGTCTAGGGCGTCGATACATATGAACGTGCGCTTTCTGTCAGATGTTGTCTCCAGCATTTTCAAAATCTTGGAGATTTGAGGTCCCTGCCCACCAATGGCATTTTTTCGGTCCTTGTATGCTTCGGATATCTCTTCCGGGATCTCCTCCAATCCGAAAACCAATTGCTTTAGCAGAGAGCCCAGCATGCTCGCGGGGGACTGCTCGTTTGGGGCGGCGAAATCGAAATAGAAACATGCTACTGTGGCATTTTGCCCTCTAACCCGATCGCACAAATAGTCTATTACCATGGAGCTACCCTCACCCCTTGTTAGCACTGGACCTTTCACCTCCACTCTTCGAGGTTCATAGATGTCACCTAATGTAAGTTTTCCCAACACCCGGATTTCCATAGCAAAACAGGACTGCATTATCGGATTCACCTCCCTCATTACCGGCGTACCAGCTTCCAAACTCCTCCGTTTGTAAAAGCCATCCCCCCAGATTTTCAACCCTGCGGTCCCGGATGTCCTGATGGCGTATCTTAGGGTCTAGTGGAGATAGCCAGGCTAGGATATTGGGTCGATCATCGGCAACAGTAGGATTGATGTAGGCCGTGTTGAAAGAGCCGATATTATTACTAAATAGTTGCGACATTTTCGGTTTTTTTTAGCCGATGAGGATATTGTAGGTGATGAATGATGGAGTCAGTCAGCTGTTGTAATTCTTGGGAGTGAAGGAAAGCGGGGTTTTTTGTGGGACCTGATGGATACTTGTACCTCTGGATCCTCGGATCAACCTCAACAAAACTCCGCTTTTGCTTACTGCATTGGTAGAAGGAAATCCCACACTTCTTTCAGCACTACCCTATCCTGCGATTCAACGCAAGTCTTGCGCTCCTGTGAAACACCCCCCTCGAGCGTCTGCATTGGTATTGGCCAGCTCGCGGTACTAAGCCTTATGCATGAACCAATCAATCAACACATATGTAGTTTTCACCGTAGTCGCGACGGAACTGGGTGGGCAACGAACAGGGGTGTTTGGTGAGCAAACACTGAAATCTTCAAGGTTAAGGCTACAAAAAATTACTGGCAACTGATCTCTGCTCAGTTTGGTCGCGACTCTGATGAAAACTACACGGTACATTACGATGCAGTATGGCAGCTTATAACGAATTTAACTTATCCGACATCGCTAGCGGACATAACTTAGTGCAGAAAAATACGCAATCTTAAAAGGAGGGGCTAGGCGCCTTAGGTGGACTTTATGAAGATGGGGGTGAAAAATCAATTCAGCCAGTCCCCTCCTGCATGTGATCCTTCATAGCGGTATACCGTAAAGGCTCGAAAAAGTCGGTATGCATTTAAACTTTGCTTGCGCAGTTTCGGGTGCGTCCTGCCTGTATGATACCGATAGCGTATGATTCTGAGAGCAGTTCGACACTCAAAGTAAGCGAGTATTATTTTTCTCGGCCTCTCTAGGGCTTGGTCTCCAAAATACACTGAGAGTCGCTTCACAGCATGGGGCTTAACAACCATTGCTTCCCTGCTTTTTTTTGTTCTGTGATGGCAGATGAGTGGCTCAAACGTCCAGAATCCCTGCACATGCATACCTAGTTTTTCGAAGTTTTTCCGGTAAGTTGCCGAGCCTCATAGTCTTTCATTTGATAATGGTCTAATCTCTCAAGGTTGACGATCTCAAATCAGCGTATTGATACCATTGGATTTAACTCGTCAATGTTTTCATGCCGAATCTATTTCCTTTTATCTCTTGCTTGCTGCAGGTATCGCACTTTTTAGTTATTACACTGCTCTCCTTTGCACGAGATGCAGGTTTGCTCTTTTTTTGTTTTTCCTCCATCCCCAGAATAGCCTTGCCCAAATCCCGCGATCGTTCAGGGTCCAAGATATACCACCAAATTAATGGGGTGGAACAGCTGACTAAACCTCAGGTCAACTTCGAAAGAAATTACCGCTCGTAGATAAACAAGACCCTCAGCGTACTATACCCTAAACATAAGCAAAACCACGATCCACACCCTACAGCAAGAAAAGGTTAACCCCACGTCAGTATATTCACTGGTGCTGCTACACTTGAGCGTTATTACAAGGGACAGGCAATAAAAAGTGGTACTAGTACCTCCAAGCGCTTACTCGCAGTGAGAAGAGCCCGTTTCCTATAGACGGGAGCCAAGCGGCACGAGGTGGTGCCGACCGCTAAGGGGGGGTTGACGGTTAGAGGGTTACAGGCGTAGTGGCAGATGGCTTTAAACCACCGTAACAGACCGTCTGGTGTTTGGTGAGATTTCCAAATGCACCTCCGGGGCTATTATTATTAGGGAATGAGTATCGATCGTATGTATGAAAAGTGTATCAGTAGAGAGCAGCAAGAGACTCGATATATTGGATGCGTTCTGGTTTTCTAACTTTTTTTCTATATGTGTGCGCGGACAAGACCCTTAAGTACAGAAACAAGAAAACAATGGCTTCCATAGAGATTCTAATACAATCACCCCATTCCTAGAACTTCTGGTACGATCTGCTAACGTCTCATTACCCCGCTTCTTCTCACCGCTCACCCCTCTTTTTACTGACCGCTTACCCCGCTATTCCTCACCGCTTACCCCTCATTTCTTGACCGCTAGTAATCCGCACTGGCTTTCGCACTGTTCACCGTGTTTCAGACTCACCGGTGAAAGGTGCAGATTCTTTCTAGCTTATTCTAGTGACCGAGGGAAGGTGGGCTCCGGCGATTCACAATAGGGGCAACATCGCGTTTTGGCCACCTAGCTGCAAGGATATAGGGCGTTATAAAATTAGGTAAACACCTTTCTACCGTCTATCGGAAATTTATGCTGGTTGGCACGCCACCATCTAGTTTTATCATCCAAACTTTAGAACTAGAAGGTTAGGTAAACGGGCCCTATGTCCACGGTCAACGAGCGCAACCACAGTTCTACACCCCTCAATCATCGCAATACAACCCCGATTCAAACTGATGCTATAGGGAAAATGAAAGGCTCTATTACCAGATTCTATACTACTGGAGAGAGGGAAGTGCTCAAATATATAAGGGCCTGTTCGGTTGGAACGGTTCCGTTCCGTTCGGCGACCGTTTCCATAGTAAAAAGAGGGTTCTTTCCGTTTTGAAACGGAAGGAAACGGACCACTTGCATGGGGGAACGGAACGGAACCGTTCCAACCGAACAGGCCCCAAGCCTTTTTGTACGAGTAGTTATTGTAGTTGTAGTTGCGGTTGCAATCGCAATTATGGTTCTCATAATGGGTTGAATTTTGCGGGGGATCGCGGTTGCCCCCCTGGTGTCTGAGAACTTATCCTCGCCCCGAATAGTTATGACCACTCTTTCATTACCGGTATATACCCTGTCAAACACTTTCTCGCCTAAGTCTGGGGCTCGAACACGAAGTTCACACGGTGTGTTATATGATATAGCGCTGTAGTCTGGGATAAGTTTATCAGGCGCCATTAGCTACAGTAGACTAGGATAAAAAGATTTTCACTCGCATGTAGGGATTACCCGTAGGCATTTTGGCGCTGTGGGTAGGGGTTAAGGCTCTTTTTCGCATGCACAACGACACATCATGCACGTTGATTTTCAACGGATTTGGTAAGCCGCTGGGATTGCTTTCAGGTTTCGGCGATCTCCCGCGACAATCCAGATAGGGATTTACGCCATCCAACCCTGAGCCATAGGATGGCGCCATAATGATCCTGGGTCAGCCAAACGGATAGCGGAAGCAACCCCGGAAGATAGTTTATCTAGCCTGATAGAACCGCTATACCCTCCACGGAGCCCCCATCCCAATCCCCGGGCCGCCTTCTGGCAATACCGGTACCCGAGCACCAGGTTAGCGATCTCTCTTCACCCTAGACTAAACCCCCGCCTGCCACCTGATCCTAACATACCGCTAAGCGATCTGCACCATGACGTTCTCTCTCGTCTAGATCGTCTCATTTAGTGCACTTTTTTCTCCCGTGCGGGCATCCGGATATGAACAAATCGTACCCAATGTAGGTGATCTGCACTAAAGACTATGCAGGAAGAGTTTGGCTGTAGTCTATATCGAATTTTTCATCCAGGGTGTAACTTATGCGGCTCTGGCAAAAATTGGAGTTCATTTTCCTGGTTTAAAGACTCCGTATTGTACTCGCGGCGAGAATAAGTCCTGAGACAACGAGCACAACCACAAACCCCCCCCCCCCCCAAAATTCCCCCATCAAGACAACCACAATGACTATCATAATCGCAACCACAACTATAATGTTAATTAATACTAAGGGCTCTACATTAGAGTCCCTTCCTCTCTTAAGGGGCCTAGAATTTGGTGATGAGACCTTTCATTTTGACTATGGCATCAACTTGATTCGTTGTAGAATTGAGCGAGCTGGGTGAAATGGGGAATTGTGGTTGCGCCTTTTCTTTAATAATATTATTATGTAGAACTAAAAGTGTGGATAGCCTCCCAACCGCACCTTTAAGCCCACAGCTTGGGGGCAGTAACATAGTGGTATCGTAAAAGGACAAGCTTCTTTATCCCACATCCATAACGAAAATAAATCATAATAATATACTAGTTAACCGGTTGCTTTCGCACTAGCTTTCGCACCTCAGAAAAATTTGCACCGCGTATTAATTTGCACCGCATATTTTTGTCGATTTTATTGTCCAAATAACACTTAGGTCTACTACACTCTTGTGAGGAAAAGGGAAAAATGAACAACAAATGTGCAAAGAGGATTTACTGTTGGAGCCTATAGAATGTATAAATAAGGAAAGAAGAAAAGAAGAAAAGAAGAAAAGCGTGATCGCAACAGGCTTTAAGCGCGGTGAAATGTGGAAGAACGGTAAGGGCCTGTTCGGTTGGAACGGTTCCGTTCTGTTCGGCGACCGTTCCTACTGTAAAAAGAGGGTTCTTGCCGTTTTGAAACGGAAGGAAACAGGCCATTTGTATGGGGGAACGGAACGGAACCGTTCCAACCGAACAGGCCCTAAACTGGTTGGCAACTCCCTGTGTCAGCTAAAGGACAGGCCAGAAGAGATATCTCCCCATCCAAGAACGCCGAAAAAGTCACGGAACTCAGCGAACTCTGAAGAAACACATTAAACTGATAAATCCTGATTCTTGAAAATCTCAAGCATCCAGAACCATCCCGATATTATATGATCCTCTGCGATCCCAGAAATCTATGCCCTGGCACTGTGTCAACTCCCGTATGTCTAGGGACATAGGGTATGAAAGAAACATTATAGAACCCAATACTTGATACCCAATGCCCAACGCCTAATGGATATCAACAAAACCAAAAACTAGTACCATATGCTGCTAGGCATAGGATGTGAAAACAACCCACTGCCAAGTACCTAGTCGCCGCACACTGCAAAGCCGGTTTCCCTATAACCGTATATCACCAAGCCACATATCCGCCTATGTGCGATAACTCTATGACGAAATAGCCTATAAGGAATCCAAAAATTACAATGAGAAAATAAGAGTAGAAGCGAATATTATAATGGAAATTTTGAGTCAGACAGAGGGACCCCCGGGCCGGAGAAGAGCCCTACCGCTGTGGGGCCGTGCCGGGTAGCCAGCCAGAGTGGTGTTTAACGGTACTCATTTGGTTTGCTGGGGCCGACGTCATCGCTTCCGAGGGGTTATGTCCACCACTCCCCCGTACCCATTCCCAGAAGCATACGAGAAAGGTGTTCGGGCGTTGTTATCTGGCTTGTGGTGGCTGGCCTGGCCCCGCTCGGGTAACATTTTCGCCACACCTTCGTGTCCATTGAAGGAATCAGGTGAGAGCGGCGTCCGGCAGTCCTACTGTGGCTTTTTGGGGTTGATCTCGTCCCGTTCCAGAAGAATATTCACCACTCCTGTGTGGCCTTTCCAAGCAGCAGCCCAGAGTGGTGTGTGGCCGTCGTTATGTGGCTTATTGGGGTTGGCCTCGTCCCGTTCGAGTAGCATTTTCACCACTTCCGCGTGCCCATTGTAAGCAGCTCTCCAAAGCGGTGTCCGGCCGTCGTTATCTGGCTTGTCGGGGTTGACCTCGCTCCGTTGGAGTAGCGTTTTCACCACTTCCGCGTGCCCATGGTCAGCAGCACTCCAGAGTGGTGTTCGGCCGTCGTTATCTGGCTTGTCTGGGTTGACCTCGCTCCGCCCGAGTAGCATTTTGACTACTTCCGCGTGGCCATTCGGAGCAGCGGACCAGAGCGGTGTCTGGCCGTCATTATCTGGCTTGTCAGGGTTGACCTCGCCCCGTTCAAGTAGCATTTTCACCACTTCCGATTTTCCATTGTAAGCAGCCCTCCAGAGCGGTGTCTGGCCGTCGTTATCTGGCCTGTCGGGGTCGACCTCGCTCCGTTCGAGTAGCATTTTCACAACTTCCGCGTGCCCATAGTCAGCAGCACTCCAGAGTGGTGTCCGGCCGTTGTTATGTGGCTTGTCGGGGTTGACCTCGCTTCGTTGGAGTAGCATTTTGGCCACTTTTGCGTGCCCATTGTAGGCAGCATTCCAGAGCGGTGTCCGGTCATCGTTTTCTGGCTTGTTGGGGTTGACCTCGCTTCGTTGGAGTAGCATTTTGGCCACTTTTGCGTGCCCATTATAGGCAGCATTCCCG
>Ga0307507_10010255_pt1 | contig 12172 bp, 2 predicted proteins | sample 7_EM_MG_FD_207223 | JGI IMG/M metagenome (GOLD analysis project Ga0307507, IMG submission 207223) | Populus trichocarpa ectomycorrhiza microbial communities from riparian zone in the Pacific Northwest, United States - 7_EM | ecosystem: Host-associated > Plants > Roots > Unclassified | place... | reverse complement strand
CTCCTAGGTCCTTTAATTACTTAATCCTTAACCTCTAGGTTTCTATAGTTTCTTTTCCCACCTTTAGGTTTCTTTAGTACTACTTAGGTCTATTAGCTCTGCGCCATTCTATAGTTTTTAACTCTATATCTGTCGTTATATACTCTGCGCCTTATACAACTATAAAACTCTATTTTGCCCTCTTTTAGCTTATTCCCTTTAATAGATTCTATTATTAATCTTTATTAACTAATCTATTAACTCTTTTAGAGTATCCGTATCTTCTATTAGGATAATTACGTCCTAGACTTTAGCCTTAAGTCCCTATTTATACTGTGCTATAAGCGCCCTATTATTCCACTTAACCTATATAGCTAGTGTTTAAAACTATGTTATATACTTAATTACTAAAGTACATTATACTAAGTTCTAAAGCTTTTATTTCGCTATAGTTATGGCCTCTAGGTCTTTAAATATCTATATTAATTACTCTGCCAACCCGTTCTAACTAGTAAATATATACCTTACGTCCTAGTTAGTAGTTGTTATACCATTGGCCTATATTTCCGTAAGATATAGCTTAAACCACTTAAGTGCCCTCCCTGTTAGGAATAATCCTACATAGGCTACTTAATCTAATAATATTGCTAACTTCGCTCCTTCCTATACTACCTTAAAGTACATTTGCGTAAGAAATCCCTTAAGCTTTAACTTCTCTCCTAAGAATCGTTTAATTGAAGGTAACTTAATCTTTACTGCTCTAATTTTATTAATACGTTCTTTAAGTATCCTATTATTGTCTTATAAGTGATTAACTATTTCCTATAACTAACCTCGCGTAACCACTTAAGAATCCCTATTATCTATACTGGTATCTCCTGGCCCTAAGGTTATAGCTGTTGCCAACGCCGTTATAACTGGTGCTACTCTTAGTGGTATATTATTTAATTTTATTTAATACCATAACCTTGGTAGTGAATGTGTAACAAAACCTTATAGCAGGAACTACGGTGGGTTCTATTATTAGGCTAGGTATATAGGTAAGAATAAAATAACAATATAATAATAACTGGTAGAGTGGTTGCCTAATAGATTAACTCCAATTGTATTCTAAGATTCACTATAAGGAGAGAACTATCTATAATAGGGACTGAGGTCCTTTAAATACACAACCATACGCCTAAGAAATCCTCTCTTGTACGTAAGGTACGTGTTATCTGTGTTAAACATAACATCCTTTTTATTTAACGCAGTTAACGCGTTTAACACCACGTGACCTCAGTTACCATTCCTCGTTATATAGTTCCACCGGATCTATCCTAGACCGTACCTATATCAACCAACTAGCTTCCTGCGACTCCTCTTTAAGTAGTCATAACATCGTATTTAAAGCGTCCGTAACACCTATTAGTCCTTTAGGGTAACTCTAATATCTCCACTCCTAAGGTATTAGACTGTAACGGCGTTGTAGACCTCCTTATAAATCTCTATAAGAACTTCTGTTTCTGATTGTCCCCTAAGTTCCTCTGCCTTTTCTGTATTTGGTTATATTATAATTATATACCCGGTTATTGTCTTTAGGGGGGTAGGTTCCCTATGCTATAAGAGCGCAGCTATAGCGGCCCAGGTACAGTTTGCCTATTAGGGGGGGTTTTGTTTATCTTCAATTTTGTTTAGCCATTAGAGGATTTAATTAAGGGTTTACTAAAGGGGCGCCTAAGGTTTACTAGACTGGAGCCATTCTACTAGCTATATTAGTTTATAATAGCTAATAGATACTCCCCTATAGTTCCAGATATTAGACGCGTCTAATAGGCTTTATATTTTATTAGATACCTTTTTAATTAGGGTATTTCCGCTTTCTAGTATAGTATTTGCCCGTCCTTGTTGTTGTTATAGGGGGCTATTATTGGGTATAGGTCTGGCGGTTATACGCAACTATATACCACCGTCGTTCCACCTATGCCTCCCCTATAATGTATGCATCTTAGGGGATTATTAGGGTGTTTTTCAGGGTTCTTTTAGTTAGTTTAGTCTTTTTAGGCCAGGTATAGCAAGAGCTCCAAAAGTCCAGATCAGCTATCTATATTTAAGTATAACTTTATATTACTTTAAGGGTATTATAAATAAGGAAATTGCCACAGCACTGCTTAAGAAGGAAGCTAATATTCCCCCCCTATAACTATATATTGAAGCCGATGCAATGCAAAGGGTATAAAAGGAACGCAACTTTAACGTTATAAAGTATATCAAGACACGCCTAAACAAACTATGGAGGGACCCTAGGGTGCCCTGTAGGAGAAGGAACCAACAACCCTAAAGTAGGAAAGATATATTAGGAAAACAGGTAGAGAAAGCAGAAGAAGAATAGTACGGCGCTAGGGCCCAGGCCTATATAGAGGAGGAAGGGAGACGCGTAAGAGGCCAGTAAAGACAATAGCAAGGGAAAGAAAGGAGCTAAAGTAGAGCATAAAAGAGTACTAGAAAACCATCTACCGCAATATAATACTAGTTAGACCGACGCTGGAGAGATAAATAGGAATTAAAGGTACAGAGGCAGACTTAGGTAAGGGGAACCCAAGCTATAGCATAGGTAATGCCATAGGGGGTAAATATCTAAGGGCTCCAAGAGGGCCTAATAAAGGCAGAAAATACAATAGCAACACTCTTAAGGACAGGAATAATAGGACTAAAAGATTGGCTTTACTAGGTGGGTATCCTAGTAGGTAGCCTAAGGTGCAAATATAGCTGGCTAAGACAGACACCAAAACACGTAATACTATTATGCCCCTTATATAGCTGGCTAAGACAGACACCAAAACACGTAATACTATTATGCCCCTTATATACTGGCCGAGAAGCAATGCTCTTAGTAGCTGGTATAGAAAACTATAATATACTGCTCTTAATATAGAAAGGCCTTAAGGCGGCTACCCGGTAGCTTATTGGCCAAAATGTGCTAGACCAGTTCCGGGTTGCAAAGGAAATAGTAATAAAAGGTAAAGGGGCGAGTAATAGGCGCCCCCTAATAACTCTACAGAAGTAGAGTATAGTGTGTAATACTAGCGCGTCCGTAGGTTTGTTACAGCAGTAGTGGTTTCCAAGGAGGTCAAAAAGTAAGGTAGTAGAGCACCACTAGTGACTCGCAGGCGACTTATAAGCGAGCCCTAAAAGGCGGGGAGATGGATCGCGGGGTTTTCTCAAATAGAGTTTTCTCCCTATATGTATATAAGGAGTAGTCCGCGTGGGCCCAACAGGGATCTGAATTAGATGTTAAGCAATGAATAATAATAAATAAGGAAATATATTTAAGGTATTTGCCTATTCGCATTTTTACTAGAGCGTAGTGCGTTAGTTTACTATATATTAAGGGTTTACCATTAAAGCCTTATAGACCTTAGGGCTTATTAAGTTTCTTTAAATTTAGGCGTTAAGTTTTTATATAGTTTGTATTAATAAAGCCTATACTAGTAGCTTCGCTATCTATTAGGATTTATACTTCCTTCTATTTTCTATGTATTTAAATTTTACTAAGTATATTAAGGGAGTTATATTATATATTAGCGCTAAAAGAGCCTAGATACTTATACTCTTCCACCTTTTATCCTAAGGCGCGACTTGGCCTTAGGATAATTTATTTTCCAAGCTAACTAAAGGTGAGATGCTTTATAGCAACTAAGTATAATTTAAGGATTGGGAGGAACTATAGCGGACCTTTTTAAAAGGGTAGGTTTAATAATTCCTTTAAATATATCCCTTTTTACCGCATCTAAAGCATTCTTTATTTATAGCTTAAGTTCTTTATTTATTGGTTCCCAAAGGTATATAGGATTAAGTAGTATTAAGGTCCATAGGGCTATATATAGGGCTTTTAGGTTTTAGAGACGGATTGCGCTTTAGGGTATATACTAGTTTTATAGAGTTCTAAATATAAGGTATAGTTAGCTTTAGAGAACGAGTCTGTTTATTATATTAAAGGTCCTTATTAATTTATTAATATATTATAGTAAATTCGGATAGGTCATTTAGCAGTTCTCTACCTACTAACTAGGCTCTAATCTTATCTAAAATAGCTTATTAGAGGGCAGCGACTCTAGCGGCTTTATTCCAATCTAGCTCGCTAATAAGGCCTAAAAATTCCAAAAAGAAGCTAGTAAAGTCTCGGTTCCGTTATTATAGGTTTTTAAGTTTAGTAACAGCTATATACTTACGGCTGGCGTTTTTATATATTTATTCTAGTAGAGAGATAAAGATTTTAAAATTAATAAAGGTGCTGTTATAGAAGAATAGATCTATAGTATATATAGCGTCTTTACTTAAATAAGATATTCCGTAGCTAACCTTGCTAGCTTTAGTAGGGTATTAGTTATAGTTTATTAAAAGTTTAAGATAGAGCTTGGTTATAAAGGGACATAGGTTATTTTAATTTCTATTAAATATTAGAGAATTAGGGAGCTTTTTAGATTTTATAATAAGTATCGAATTTATTATAGATATAGGTTAAGTTACTATTACTAGTTTAAAGTTCGCGTTTAAGGGGCTAGGCTTAGATATAGTTATATTAATTTTGTTTATAGGCGGTATTAGGGTCTTTAATATAAGTACTTTAATATTACGGAGTTCCTTACAAAGTGCTTCCATTAATTATTAATGCTAGGCTTTCAGTGCAGCCCGCTACTAAGCTAAGGCATTTATAAAGGACTATTGCATTATGATTAACTATTCCCTAACTAGGGATATAATACTTATAGTTATTAAAGGGGATTTAGGTTCGTTTGCCATTTTAATAATAGTTATTTTAACGTAATATAGTGTAAGGGCACGAAGAGGCTTTAAGGAAGATTTAAAGGAACAATATAGATTTTATCTAAATTTAAGGGTATATAGCTCTTGCAGAGAACAAGACGTTGCGTAAAGAAGAGAAAGGAATAATAAGAGAATTATATAATTAAATAGTTAGGGGTCTTAACGATTAATATATGCGCATATACGTACGCGGTCTTTAACGGATTTTAGTAGAATTTAATTAATCTAGCAGAACTTGGTAGAAGTTGATTAAGCTAGCAGAATTTAGCAGAATTTAGTTAAAGCTTTGAAATTTATCTATTAAGTATTTCACCAAGACATTCCTACTATAACTGGGCTAGTCCCATTATAAGGCCCTAAAGAGTAAGAAATAGATTAAATTGGATATAGAATGGATAAGCTCTGGAAACTATAAGGATTAATAAGGGCTACGGCCTAAGGTAGAATAGGTTCTCAGCCTTTTTATATATATAGTATAGAATTAATAGGGTATTTTACTAGAATTGCATTTCTATTTATTAGTCTATATTAGGAATAGCGTTCCTATACCTTTTTTAATGCCTTATAAGGCCTTCCTAAGCACTAGTTAAGATCCTTAATTGCTATTATATATAAGAACAATCCTAAATGCCTAAATTAAAAGCCACTATGCCTTATCCTTAAGTATAGGATTAGTATTTATTAGCCTACTAAGTAATAGCTAGCGGGAATAAGATCTCAATCCCTTAATAGGAGTATAGGTAGGTATAAAAATAGGGGTAGGCTATAAGGTATAAAAGGAGCAAAGACTTTTAAATACTTAGCACTAATATTAGGTCTAAACTAGTACTAATAAAGCTTCTAAGGTGTAAGCTTATAGTTAATAAAGATACGCTTAAGCCTAAAATAAACAGAGATATTAGCTGGCTGGTAAAGTCTAGAACTACTAAGATCTTACTATAGTAACTATTAGTTACCTATTTACTAGGTACCTAAAGGGTAACCTACCTAATACCGTATTATATTATACTCTTTTAAAACTTAACGCGTATACGTAAACTTCTTTTATTACCCCTATCCTTTACCCTATCCTTAATATACCAACCTTACTCCCTTATTAGGCGTTACTAGCTAGCTTATTAGAAATTATAGGCAGTATAGATAGCTATAGTATAGTCTTAAATTTAACTTAGATATTTAGTATTAGCGCTAAAATAAGAGAGAGCCCGGGCGATATAGTAGTTAAAAATATTAAAGGAACGTCGCTACTTAGGCCTAGGCTATTAAAGCTTAAAGTTGTCACGGGACTGCCCGCGACACGCGCTACGCTAGACGCGTAGCTTTCCTTTCCTTGTTTGATATCGCTTGGTAGATGGTTTATACGCCCCGATTGCTCCTATATAGATTTAGCCGCAGTTGCATTCCTATCAAACTCTCTAGCAATCCTCTTAAGCCTCCACGACAGTCGTATATAGCTATCAATTCTACAAATCTGATGCTTATTTATCTAGCGCCGGCATATAATATATCGTTATTGTAACAAAAGTTAACAATAGAAACCTATTAAGAATAGAAAAGCTTACCTTAACGCAACTGCCGCTTTTAATATATATGCATTAATTATAAGGACTAAAGGTATTAGACCTTATATAATAAGTCTTATTATAAGTATCTATAATCTTTTTATTGGACTTTTGGTCTTTTAAGGATGTATAGGTAAAGTTATTTAAGTAGAACTAGTACTAGTTATAGGTTAGTAGAGGTTAAGGTTCTATATATAACGGGACTAGCCCAGTTACAGTAGGAATGTCTCGGTGAAACACTCGACAGATAACTATCGGAAACTGTCTGTAACTGTCTACAACTGTCTGCGATTGTCCGCCACAATCCACCGTTTTCCACCAGCGCCGTAACACCGAAGTCCGTCGAAGTCCGCGTGCGTATGTGCGCACGCATTGACCACCAAGTCCCCTAACTGTTTAATTATATAATTCTCTCATTATTCCTTTCTCTTCTTTACACAATGTCTTGTACTCTGCAAGAGCTATATACCCTTAGATTTAGATAGAATTTATATGTCAGGAAAACGGGAAGTGGTGTAGGAAATTTAGTTTCGCTAAAAGTGTTTTTAGGGCCCAGGGCTAGCTTTCCATTATATTAGCCAACCCCCTAGGGCCTAAGGCCAGCTTTTAGCCATATTAGTCAACCTCCTAGGGCCTAGGGCCAGCTTTTGGCCATATTAGCCAACCCCCTAGAGTAATACGCTAGCTTTCCGCCATATTAGCAAAGCCTTAGAGCTATACGCTAGCATTACGCCAGCTTATAGCTATAAAATAAATATTGTTAGTATTATTGTATTTATTGCTATTAGGGTATTAAAATCCTAAAGGCCTCCTAGAGGCTCCTAGCAGGCTTTTTAGCAGGCTCTTAGCAGGACTTTAATTTTCCTAGTTATCTAAATTATCCTAATAGTACTATTGGGTCACCATTCCTAATAGCCTCTATACGTGCCTTTGTATACCCCTTATATACCTAAATACCACCTTATTTTTTTTAACCTTTCTTTACTCTTCCTACTTAAGGAGGCACTAGAACGGCAGCTAGTAGAGGACTATAACTAGAACTAGATAACGGTCGTTAGAACTAGACGACGGTCGTTAAAACTAGACAATAGTCGTTAGAACCAGATGATAACTATTTAAACGACCAGCTAGCGAACACCACAATTGATTTGATTAATCAATTGAATCGAACTAGAGCCTTAATATTAACCCATTACCAAATTAAATTAAATTAAGGCCTCCTAAGGAGGCACTTTAGATAACTACTGTTTAAATATATAGCTGGCAAACGCCTATAGAGAACAATTTAAATTAATTAGAGCCTTTAATTGGGCCAACCCCTTCCCTAAATTAAATTAGGTACTAATATAGAAGGTAGGCAGGTAAGTAGGTAGGCACTAGGCCTAGTTAGGAAATTAGTATATAGCTGGCGGATTATTAGGAACGCCACTAATTAATAATTTAGAGCCTTTATAAGAGCCTTCCCCCTTACCTCCTTAATTGATTGCTTAATGCCTAAGCGGTAGTTACCCTAAAAAGATATAAAGCTCCTATAATAAATATAGACATAGACAGGTAGGTAGATAGGCAGGCAGGTAGGTAGGTAGGTAGGTAGGTAGGTAAGTAGGTAGGCAGGTAGGTAAGTAGGTAGGTAGGTAGATAGGCAGACAGGCAGGCAGGCAGGCAGGTAGGTAGGTAGGTAGGTAGATAGTAGGACTATTGCTAGAACTATAACCGTTGCCAGAGCCAGATAATAATCGTTTAAATAACTAGCCAGTAAACACCACGATTAATTTAATTGGTCGATTAAATTAAACTAGAGCCTTAATATTACCCTATTACTAAATTAAATTAAATTAAGGCCTTTTAGGGAGGTACCCTAGACAACTACTGTTTAAATATATAGCCAGCAAACGCCTATAGAGAACGATTTAAATTAATATAATTAATCGCAACTAAATTAAGCAGAGCCTTTAATTGGGCTAACCTCTATCCTAAATTATAGATATAGACAGGTAGGTATAGATAAGTAGGCATAATAGGTAGGCATAGATAGGTAGGTAGATAGGCAGGCAGTAAATTATTAGGAACACCGCCAATTAAGGAAGCAGTATTATAATATAGATTAAACCTTTATAGCTTCTGTAATATATACCTCTTATAGCTACTATTAATTTTAAATTTTAAATTTTGAATTTTGAATTTTGAATTTTATTATTTAGTTTATAATTATAAATATTACAGCTATAGGAAATATTATATAAAATGTACGAAATGTACGAAACGTATAAAACGTACAAAATGTATAAAATGTGCTAATGTTGCTAATATTACTAATATGGCCCCGGGCTAGCGTAAAGAAGTATATATAAGCAGATTAGTAGATCTAGCTAAAATGACCCCAGGCTAGCCCCTATTACTCTCCCGTTTTCCTAATATATTATTTCTTTAGATTTTCCCCAAAGTCTCTTCGCGCCCTTATACTATATATAGCGGTAGGGCTAAAATATATTAAGGAATTAGCTTAGAAAAGTAGTTAATAGAAGAATAAAGAGGTATATTAAATTAATGATTGAAAAAAAAGAAAATCTTAATAATATATTAAAGATAACGTACTTTATAAGCAAGTCGCCTAACCAATTTCCCACCAAAATCCACGAAATTTATAACGAGATATCTTAGTAACCACTTGGTATTATATACTGAAAATTTAATAGGATATATTTCTAGCCTAATTAAATAACTTTTAAGAATTTTGTTAAATAAAAATGTATAGTTATAGAGATATTATATTTTAGTACTTAAATCTATACCGAACTTATATATCTCTATAACCATCTATTTTTATTTAATAAAATTCTTTAAAGTTATTTAACTAGACCAGAAATATATCCTATTAAATTTTTAGTATATAATATTAAGTGGTTGCTAAGATATCTCGTTATAAATTTCGTGGATTTTGGTGGTGGGCGACTCACTTATGTGGGCGACTCGCTTGTGTGGGCGACTCGCTTATGAAGTACGTTATGTCTAAAATTGGATAAAGGTTAATAATAGGAAGTAAGGTATTAAGAAAAACGGGCAGCTTAATAAGCAAGGTATCTCTATGCTTTACCTTTTAATACCCTTTTAGTAAATAGCCACAACCTTGCAAATATAACTCCGTTATAATAGCGTAATTTAGAAGAAAGGAAATACGCGTATAAGCTATTTAGCTATTACTTCCTTATAAAAACTAATTACGCGGCTGGGGGAAGGTAATTAAGATATTAATAAAAGATATATATAGGTTAAATTTATACCTAAATAATACTATGGTATTTGTTGGTTACATAAGGTGATATTACATAGCTACGGTTCGTAGATAGTATAATGGTTGTTCTTCTTCTTTAATTCTTGAAGAAAGGGGTAAGGAACTTAAGGTTCCTCACCACGCTAGTGCCGCGGCGGCACGTGACGGCAACTTGCCGCACGTAATGGCAACTTGCTATATGTGGTGGCAATATGCCTTATATAGTGACCACTTGCCTTTATTCCCAACACTGGTAACTCTTCTTTTGTAGTTGCCATCTATATATATATACCGCTTGGCTAGCGTAACAAATATCAATCCTCCTTACTTACTATTGCCATTGTAATATAAGTCTCGCTATCCCAAAATTTGCCTCTTAGCACGTGGTGCTTTCTTACTTAGGAGTTATAGGTAGATATTATATTCGGAGGGCCGCTAAGGCGCTAGTAGTAAGCGAGCTAATAGCGATTTTCTATCCCGGGGATGGAAAATCCTAATTGGCTGGATTAAGTCAGGCTTCCCCTCTAAAAAAAATCTTGGCAAGAGAATCTAACCAATTAGATAACTTTAACCGCCGGTTAAAGTTCCTGGACATCTTAAGACCTTATGTGACTAAGAAATTTCTAGGGACTCCCTTTTAACCCAACCTTTAACTCGTACACGTAGAGTATTTGTGTTAACGAACGTCTCTAGTGCCTTGTTTGGGTTCGCCTTTGTTATCGCATCTACCGGGTTATCTTGGCCATTAATCCATCAAATCTTAAAGAGTTCTTGACACTCGTAGGATTGCCGAAGTGCTATAATATCGATCATAAGGCGCTTCTCTTTTGTAGTACCAAGCTTGACTAAATACTCGTAGAGGGAATATAAGTCGGTGCACACGATTGTAGGGATAATAGAAAGTTCAAGTTGATCTATAATCATCTTTAGGGTAGTTCCAATTGCAATTGCTATATTAACTCCGTTAACTATTCCATATATCTCTAACGCCAAAACACTTTAGGTAACGCGCTTGCTCTTAGTTAAGCTCTAATAGATAAAATTGCTATAGATTATAAAGTTATTCTCTCTAGTAAATTTGTTTGCAATAATAATCTTATATCCTAACTGGGAGCTAAAATCTTTGTTATTTACGAACAATCTATTAACAAATACAAAGAGCTTGGCGGTAGGAAGATTAATAGGCACATAGAGTAGTCCCTAATTAAGATAGTTCATTTGCCAGGAAAGACGTTTATTTAGGGCAAGAACGTCGTCCTTGGTTAGTTCCTGGTGTTAGGCGGCAATAGAGAGATTAAATAAAGCCTTAGGTTAATAGATAGAAGTAATATAAGCTCCACAAGCGCGTTACTCCACGTATCCTTGCTTTAGGGAATTAATATTAATAATGTTAATCTTCTTACCTTAACCCTTCTGGCGCAAAGCAATAGAATCCTTATTTAGGGAGAGGATGCATCTATTAAAGAGTAATGGTGTTATTAAATCAAGCTTTTCTTTTAGCTTTATTATAAGATTTGCTTTTACTAGCTCATCTTCTTTAAGAGCTAAGAATTGGTCGTCCCCTAAGATAATTATATTATTAGTTTGCATGCCGACGATTCCAAATAGAGTTCCTATAGTTGTGATAAGAAAGCAGGGATTAAATATAGAAGTAGTTATTAAAAGCTTCTCTTTATAGTGCTTGCTGTAGGTAGCCCACCAGTAAGTTCCTACCTCTGCAATTCTATATAATGGCTTAAGCACAACCATAATCGTATCTTTAGGATACTAGTGGCGAATTTGCTCCAGAAGGTATGCCAATATTAAGCGCTAAAGGTGCGTCTCTAATTGGGTGTAGGCTTAAGTAATATCTTATAAATAAACCGCCATTCTATTCTTTATTAAGGAGGGAGCTAGCGTAATAATAACTCGCTAACTAGCTTATTAAATTATAGGAGATTGCGTAAGAATCACCTCCTTACCATTATTATTGTAACCTTAGATAACAAGCCTTAATTTCTTAAATAGGGCATTAGTAGCTTTACCTTTAATCTTATTAACCATTCTTGACTTAAAGATGCAAACTTCATTAAACTTAGTAGGGTTATACTTCTCGAATTTAAAGACTCCTCTTATAATAAGACCGTTAATCTCCTACTTGTTAGATGCTTAGAAAGGAGCTCCTAGGGTTATAATACAACCTTCCTTTTAGAGCTGTTTTGCGAGCTTAAAGTCAGCCTTCTTTTTAGCTGTTATAAAGGCCATTAATAACTTAACTCTATTCTTAATAGCGGCAACAAATTGTTCTTCAAAATTAATAAGATATTGGTAATTTCGTAATCCCTTTAGGCGACCTCTACTGCGTCATAGTTATAGCGCATCTACTATAATTATATTGGGATTGTAGTCGTCTTCTGGAGTATATTAATCGTAGTTCTCTTCTAGGGTATCTTCTAGGGCATCCTATAAAGGCTTAGAATTGTTATCTTTATAGTAAGGCTTAATAACAGTTAAACGGAATTAAGTGGGTCCGTAAGGCATCTAAATAGTACAAGTTTAACCATTAATTGCAATA
>Ga0307507_10010254_pt1 | contig 12175 bp, 12 predicted proteins | sample 7_EM_MG_FD_207223 | JGI IMG/M metagenome (GOLD analysis project Ga0307507, IMG submission 207223) | Populus trichocarpa ectomycorrhiza microbial communities from riparian zone in the Pacific Northwest, United States - 7_EM | ecosystem: Host-associated > Plants > Roots > Unclassified | place... | reverse complement strand
GAACCCGAATTCTTTGTTAGAGAAATGAATAGTGGGGGGAGAGGTGAGCACTCACCTCGGCTCTTGTCGTCTGCTTCCGTTCGTGAGCCGTGGGGATGGTGCTGGTGGGTTTTGGCTGGTGGTGGTTTGTGTTCGCTTATGGGCAGTTGTGGGTTGGTGTTTGGATGTCGTTCGCGGCCTCGTTGGGTGTGGCATGATGTGGCATTGCCACGTTTGGGCCCTGTTTCTTGAGTAAAAAAAAAGGAGCAGGGGAGGGGAGTGATGGTGCTCACCTGGACGTCGTCAGGTCATCATCGTCCCATGCCTGCCCTCGTCATCGCATGGTTGTCATCCTGTCCCCCTTGTTGGCCCACATGGTTGTTCCATCGCCATCCTGTGTTTCAGCGAGATGGGTTGGGACGAACATGGGATGGGGGTACTCACCGTGGCATCCTAAATTACACAATGACGACGAACAACGGATGTCCCTCGTTGTTCGTCATTTGGTTGCCACCTGGATGCTGTGTTAGAAAGGTCAGTGGTGGGGGCAAGTGAGCTTGCTCACCTGGTCTCCTTGTTGTACATCATTTGTCGTGTAGCGCCGTGGTCGTTTGTCTGTCGTTGGTTGCCATGTCGCCGCTGCCTGCTTCTTGTGTGAGAAATAGAGAGGGGGAGGGAGATTGCTCACCTGGGGGTTGTCCGTCTTCGTTGTCATTCGTTCGCCATCGTCGCGAGTCGTTGTCGATCGTGTGTTGTCGGTTGCTATGTTGCCTGCTTCTTGTGAGAACAAATCAACGGGGAAGGGGATGGACACTTAGCTGGATGAATGTGAACGATGATGACGACTTGCGTCATCATCGTCTGGACATGGCACATCCGTTGACATGGCACGTCCGTTGACATGGCACGTCCGTTGACATGGCACGTCATGTTTGACACAGGCCGTTGAAACGGCATGCACACATGGGCCGGTGACGTGTTGTTGCGACGTTGTTAGGGTTGTTGGGGTGTGCAGTGGTGGTCGTGGGTGGTCGAATGATGGTTGCGAGGTGGTGGTGGTGGTGGCGAAGGTGACAGAGGGGATGTGGTCGCGATGATGGTGGTGGTTGAGAAGAAGGTTTGTTTGTCGATGGTATTTGTTTCTGCTGTTTCCGGCAAATGCCGCTTACGCAGCTCTGTATAAAGAGAGAGTTGCTTAGTAATATTAGCTAATCTTACAAATCTTACAAATCTTAGTCATCATCCTCCCTTTATGTACTCCTTTGTCAGCATACTCCCTTTACATATTAGATACTCAGCCACACTAATAATATACCCCTCTGTGTCTATAGTGCAGATTGTTATGTACAGCTGAATTGAACTGGATGACCTCAGAGCTAAACATGGTGGGCAGGGAGTAAGTTGAAAGGGCGAAGGGGTAGCTGACCTTGCAGCAAGGCTTTCTTTCCCCTTGTAGTCTTGTGACTTTACCAGCTGTGATGGAGTTGACAGGGAACATGAGGTGTGCAAAAAGAATGCACCAAACCAAGTTTGTTAATACTGTGAATTTCCATGAGTGAGTCTCAACCAATACTCAACTGATCTTGCCCAAAATTTGTTTTTGAATGCACATCTATGTAGTCTACTTCAGATAAAATTTCAAGAAAATCAAAGTCTGCCTTGACTTATTTCAGGAGCATACATTCTACTGGCTTCTTTATTCAATTTTGGCAAAACAAATGACAATTTCATTTTACAGTGTGAAGAGTAAATGACCTACTGTTAATCTCAGATGAAGCTCCCATGCATGGTACACCTCCTTCTAAAGTTTTATAGCCATACTCACATTTGCTACATCATAAGGGCAGAATATTTTCAGTACATTTCTTCAAACCTCAAATTCTGTTGCCCTTTGATATATACATAGAACTTGAATCCTTTGGGCTTCCATCCCAGAGGCATTTGAAGACCTTGTAGTAACTTTTATTTCATAAACACTGAGAAATAACCAATTTCTTTATCTAAATTTGGCCAGTAAATATTGTATTGGAACCTGTACTGTAACTCAGAAACAGGATATCCATCATAGAAATGCTGTAAATGTGTAAAGGAAATATAAAACTAAGCTTGACTGAAATTTCAAGTGGAATAAATGATTTCCTAGGAAATGAGTGACTTTCAGAGGTAGATACTGGATTTTTTAAAATATATAGCTTGACAATGCCTTAATAAATCACCCTAAAAGTGTTCAAAAATTCTAACAATTGGTGAGAGGCATTTCTGATACCCCTTTGACCATTCGAAAAAAATTCAGGCCAATTGAGTCAGAATCTATCTAATAATTAAAGAATCACATTTTATGCAACTTTAGAAGTAGATGAGATGGCTGATATTTTTGTGCATTCATCAACAAGGGATAACATTATGAGGTGTAAGAAACATAGAGAAGAGAGCCTTGGGAACACTATAGCAAAATTCTGTCTTTCTTGGGTTTATTCTCCCTAAGATATAGTAAGACTTTGGTAGAGAAATTTTGCAATTTTGGCTACTGAGGGAGAGTACCCAAGATATGGTCAAGCTGGTATCATATCTATTTGCAAGCCCAGCTGAAAAGACTAATTGTTACCTTCTTCAAACCCATTGATTTTTTTTCTGACTCTCCCCAATAGTTGTGAAGAGGTGAAGTGATAGTTATATTTTACATGAAGATCCATTGCCCAACTTGCTGCCACCTTATACCATGAGGAAATATTCTCATCCTCTCAACCTTTCAAATAATGGTACATGAGCTATGGGGCCTTCATTGGAAATCAATATTATTTTAATTACTTCTCAAAATGCAAAATGACACTGTGATCTCTCCAGTCAAATTTCATAAAAAAAACAGACAATAAAATAAGTTGCTGTAAAAGGATTAGAAAGTTCTCTGATTCCTATCAATTTTTTATTTTAAGTTCAATGGATGAATGAGCTCTCAAATATAAGTTTTGGGCAAGATCAATCAAATGCTGGTTGAGATGGGCTGATGGCAATTCAGGGTATTACCAAATCTGGCTTTGTGCATTCTTTTTGCATGCCACTGTAGCTTGAGGAGAAGCTGGCAGGTTGACACTAGCTCTCCCCAGATAATTTCCATCTATGCCTTCTCGCATTTCCAACAACTCAACATGATCAGAGTCCAAAGATTGACAGTAAGCTGACATCGAAGTCCTAGCTCTCCCTCAGTGACTTCTGAGCACAGGCTTCTTCTTGCAAAGGAGAATTAGTTGACATTGGAAACCAGGTGACTCCCAAGGGGACACTATCCCAGATGATGTCCAGATCCTCAGTTACTTTGATGTGGTATTGGATGGATCTGAATTGAAGCACAATGCATGATCCAATAGGTGGGTTGGAGTTTTGACGGTGGGGAATTGTTTGGTGGGACTCGAGATTTTGGTATCACTGTCGAACTCCCTTCTCCTCAAAAGAGACAAATGCGAGCTGACTATGGGAGACTAAGATTTTAGATATGAAATCAGATGCATATCAAATTCTTGTTGAAACTTTGTGGTCACAGATGACAAGCAAACCAAGAGCAAACTCAATTGGGCGACACCCCTTGATAGTTCTAATTTACAATTTATGCCCATCTACATGAACGATCCTCAGCTCCAAACACCAAACTCGAGTTTGATCATGGAGATTTCAATTTATCTTCAGTGAATTAAATCAGTGCTTCAGTCAACAGAAACAGTATGCTTTTCGATTGTGTAGGAACTACAACTTGAATGAAATACTATTGTCTGGATTCACATCCCAACCTATTCACAACAACTTGTGTCAGTCCCCCAAAAGTCCATTATTGGCAAAGGCCCTTGATAAAAGTGAAGGTGATGTCAATTATCATGCATCAAGGTTTACTGTTTTCAGTGATTAATAGCAGGGCACTTACCAGAGGGTGAATCCCCTGATCAATGATTCCACAGTGTCCCGAACAACAATCACTATTCAAAAGGCAAAAGTCACCCTTTGCACCACATTCCAAAGAGTTGGGTTTGAGCATTGAACCACCAGTTTTGTCAGTGGCTGAGGTGGCTGCTGGCAAATGGGTCACAATTGTGTCCTTGATAATGGTACCATCAGGGACATTGCCCACCACCTGAACAACAGTGGTGCCTGAATCTGGTTCTGTGTGAATGTCTGAGGTGGGCACTGTGATCATGAGACAGACAATTGCAAGGATGAGAGCAAAGGGAAAAACTATTCAGAAACCCAGGGTTTCCAAGGGTGGTTTGAGAAACCCCTGGCATATGGTCAAATTGAGTTCTTGGTGACCAGTGATGGTTGCTGAGTATTAGTCAACTAGTCACATGTTGTTTGCTGTCAAACAATCACCAAATGTTGTTCTGCCAAACAAACTTGTTGATACCTGCAACACTCTTCATCATTCCATGCTCTCAACTATGAATCAAAGTTAACTTTCCCTCCAATTGCATGCCCAGGATGTTTGTATTACTTATGGTTCAGACACCAGCTGATGTGAGGATTGTGATGGATGGTTCAAGGTGACTCTAGGTGAGCACTCTATGTCTTGAAGATAAACCACTACTAAATGCATGGATTGATGTTCAGATTATGCTCTTGGATACCTGTCATGTTCTGTATCCACACTAGAAAGTTCAGAGGACTCTGCAGTTTTGCAGAGACTATCCCCCATCATGTGCTTGTCTTTCACCCAATATGCAACACCAGCAAGTTTTATTGCCTTCTCAGCTTCATATTTCTCCTCCATGACCTTTGAATGAGCTGCTTATCTTGTGTATCCAAAAATTATTGCCCTGAATTCCATGAAATCTTGGTGTTACAGTGAAAATGTCCCTACCAATGCTGCAGACACCATTATCACTCCAAGTGATACTGTTCCACATGTGACTGACCTCCTTCCCATTCTCTGTGATATGGAAGGTGCCTTTGGTAATGGAATGAGGTCTGTTGTTATGACAATCATGTTGGCTGAAGGAGAGTCTCAAAATGCTTATGAGTATCATTTCACAAAGGTAAGTCAACTACAAATCACTGTGGCGGCACACTGACTTACACTCATAAAAAGTTACAGTTGTTTATTCTAATTAACAACAATGAGGTCACTGTTTCCTCTGCATGCAAATTAGTCCAGCGCCTTGAATTACCACAGTTCGAACTCAGAGCTATTTTTGAAGACCTAAAGAAGCAACCAATCAACTCTGCTATTTGCAGCTTGTATGGGACTAACTTTCCCCTTTGGAAACTCAGAGAGCGCTTGGATGAGACCTGGGTTGGTGAGGATGTACTGAATGGTCTTGCTGAGCTGCTTTATTTCTGCCAAGCAGCTGAAAGCACCAGCATGAATCCACCATTTCTATACCTACAGACTTTTTTTTTCACTGGTGCACACTGTTTACACAAACAACATCCCTGTTTATACAGTCAAGAGCTCTTGGATCTCCGTCAACGTCTCTTCAATACCAACATCCTTAAGATTAGTATTCAGGTCTGTGATGGTGATCACTACACATCATATGTAACCAGTGCCAATGCTGTCAAGTTCAATCATGGAGACTTGATGTGCAATCCACCCCTCACAGATGCTCTACAGGTCTTTCAATGGGCATTTAGTGACATCCCTGGCTTCAGCCAAGACAGGATTGATTCAGAACAAGTTGCACACCAAGGTCATGGCAATGGCAGCTGTGGGCTTGGTGCCTTCAATTTTGTGGAACAACATATAGACCTCAGCATTCCTTTGTGGTCTGGACAACACTCTCAGACATGGTATTGCACTCTGCATGACTTGGTACTCTACCATATGACTGCAAAAGAGGCAAGTGGTTGCGTCTTGAGCTGGGTGTTGAGATTTGTCCCAATAACAAAACATGATATACTAGTCAACAATACTGATGGATTCTGTGGCTACAATGACTATAATCTCTATTCACCAAAGGTACATGACTCGTGTTCCTACTGTGGTCACTGTTGACTCACTTATGAAAATGTTTTGCCTCCAGAATGACCATCCCATTTACCAATTCCTAGACAGGCCGAGGAAGTTGACACCTCTCCTACCTTTAAGCAGTTGAACCCAACCTCTGCTTCCCCTCATTTGCACTCTGGTGGGACAACATCCTGATGTTGGCCACTCAGTTCAACACAGCTGTTCAACGGTTCATAGATTGCCATCAAAGCTGAAGGTTGAGATTCTGGACTTAGCTAGGTGTTCACAATGTGTTGAGAAAACCTCTGGAACTTAGCAAATGCCCAAATCAAAAACCAGTCTGAGTCATTCGTGGTCACAGTGCTTGCCTTCTGTAATTGTTATGTCTCTGCCACCTATGCAACATTGTGCTGCATGCATATGACAGATCAATTCCATCACACACATGTCCATCCCCAAAAGATCATGCTGATGAAAGAGGAGAAAATCAAGAACATTGATTGCCTATCACTATCTGACAGCAGTGATGATGTCAAACCCATCCCATACAGCAGTCACCATATCAAGCTGCCCCCAAGACCTACAAAACCTCAAGCCCCCCTCATAATTGACCTCTGTTCACCTGAGACAAAGCCTGCTGTTATGTGTGGTTCTGTGGTTGAGGCACCTGGGGTCGTCTGGGTGGGCAGTGTGTACCTGTCATTGGAGGAAGCACAAGAGGCAATTTAGGCACAAGAAAACCATCTGGGCCATGTATGGTGAAGAAGTAAGGGGACTAAATGTAATAATGGTTCTCAAAAGAAAATGACTTTTCACTGTAATCATTACCATCATCCAACCCCAACACATTCTGCTTGGATCAACCCTTCTGATCATCATCAGGGAAATCATCAAGACCAATTGTATGGCTCATGTTAATGTTAATCAGATACAACACTCAACATTATGGCATGTTACCCTTGCCAACTGGGATCATAACCATGAACAGGAAGTCACTGTGGGTGGCACAATCTGTTGCCCTGCAATGCTTGAGCAACAAATGGTTGTTGCGGTACTTCCAACTGTGTTCTTCATCTAACTTTTTCTGGAGGCTTGCAATGATGGCAGCTACATCCCCACCAAGCAACACTACAGCTTCCCTTGCCTCCTGTCATGCCTTAGTGATGATGTTGCCAATTTGCTGGGGCTCTAGGGTCTCAGAAAACTGGCTGGCAAGGACACTCAATATCTGTTTCTGACTGAATTTTCACCTCAAGCTGAATGATTCACAGACTGTCACTGGCATATGGTGGCAGTCTCTGCTTCAAGCTGAGTTGACAAAATGATTTGGTGACATTCTTGTCAATGACAACACCTACAATTGGAACAACAGTGGCTATCCTCTTAACATAGGGGTAGTTATTGACAATACTGGGACATCATGTAATGCCTGGTATGCTTTACATGCAACAGAAGATCTTGCACATCACAATTGGGTACTGCAATGCCATCTTGATAGCACAGGTGGTATACACCCTGAAGTTTTTGCTAGTGATTGAAGCCAAACCCTTATTTCTTCCATTGAGGCAACTCTACCACTTACCAACCACATCTACTGCCTCCATCACCTTGATGGCAATGTAACCACCAATCTACAAGGCAGTCTTGGGACTGAGTGGAGCAACTTCCAGCATGATTTTTGGGTGGCATACCATGCTGTCTTGCCTGAAGAATTTGATTGCTTATGGAAGCACCTCGTTACAAGATATCACTCAACCCAAGCTTACCTCAATGCTGAACTATTTCCTTCCCATGAATGATGGGCTTGGGCATGGGTATCCTTCAAATTTACTGCAGGGGTACAGACCAATGGGTGGGTTGAGGCTGAGAACAGTGAATAAGTTGATAGGTGGACCAAAGACCAGCCTGAAGCAACTGTTCAATAGGCTCAATGAACGCACAAATGGCCAATGTGTTAACAAAATGATTTGGGTTCAAGAGGTTTGTAAGGTTGTTTAATCTGGTTGCCAGCAAAATTAACATGTATTCTGCAGTCATCACACTGACAGCACAACCACAACATAGAATCTGTCTTCATAGGACCCCTCAAAATTCTTTGAGACCATGTAGGACTGTTTGCATTACAAACATGCTTCAAGCAAATGAAGTTATTGATGTACTACAAAATGGAAGTCTTGCAGCTACCTGAGGGTATGTGTGACTGGGTGAGCACTGCCTTTTTGATTTATTTCCAACTTGTTTGTGGATGCTGTGCATAGATGGAGTATGTGATTCAAATTGATCAAGAAATGGGCTATGATTGGATAGGAGGGGAGAAGGTCAGTCACAACAGCAAATTCACACCAAAAGTGTGGCTGATAAAATTGTATGTGTACAGTGCATGCTTTCCCAATTCAAGAACAACAAAGTGTATATCTCCACCAAATGGCTTCTCCATCTTATCAATGGACAAGGCCTTAAAGTCATCTATCTTCTCCAGATTACTCACCTCAGGACCAGCACTACACATTACCTGGCTGTTCTACCCGACAATTGATATGTCTGCAACTGCTGCATGGGCATGAATCTTGGCATACCCTGTTGCCATTACCCCCAGGCTCTCACCATTGTATTACATTCTAATGGTACATCTTCTCTAGGTGGTATCAGGATCCTCATCTAGATATAACTACCATCTCTACAGTCCCTTTAGACAATGTTGCAGTTGCCCAAGCCATCCCAAAATCAATCATGACTTTACCTGTATCTCTCCTCTCGAACCCATTGAGCCCTAGCAAACACTCCACTACTCCCACCAAAGGTTTCTCTACAGCAACCCAGACTGTTTCAGCATGCACAGTTTTCCACAAAGCTCAGGCGGCAATCTGGCCACTCCTATCAGTGGTGCAAACACAAGAGCAACTTGATGCTCTCATCGACAGCCTTTGTGACCTACAGTGGGTATTTCCTCAATTGGTTGTGAATATTTAACTGTTATTGGTCCCAGAGAAGATGCATTGGATGAAACACACCGAGGAACACTTCATGACCCCCCTGTGTTGAATCCCAAGGGAAGGCCACATATGCAGTGCCTAACAGGTGCATTAGAGGGCCACATGCAAGGTGGAGGGGGTCGGAAACAATCTTCTACAAGTGCCGGTGGGAGTGAGCAAGCCACGAAATGAGGGTAGCCAAACTGATGTGGTGCCTGCCAACAGGAGGGGCATAATCACTCCAACTGTCCCCTGTTACCTCACCTGAATGTTTGATAGATGGATGATGGTGACTGATAAACTGGGGGAAAACATCAGTGTCGATGTGTGAGACAAATCAAAGATGTGGAGAAGAGATAAATAAGATAAAAATACAATACAGGTGATCGTTTTGGGACATATACAATGTCGAGTGCTGTTACTGTCTTCTGCTTAGTGTGCTCTGTGAATGTTACTGAGTCATGAATAACCTTGGAATGAAGGGTCAGAGACATGATGAAGGCAACAAGCAAGGTGACCCATGTTTTCAAGGAATATTTTCAAACCATGTGTCTCCATGTAGATGAGACCAGAGATATGCTTCACACCTCAATGGCAGGGAAAACAACAAATAGTGGGTTTTGTTATACCTATGGTGGCCAGCGAATATATGGGAGCATAACAGTGATGAAAACCCTGGATGTTATCATGAAGAATTTTTTGGTGGCTCTTAGCTCCACCCTTTCTGAGTCCCTAGTGTGCAATTATGTTGAACAACAGTCAAATGGTTGAAAGCATCAAGTTCACCTTTCCATTCCATGACCAGACATGTTAATAGTGGGTTGAGGAGGTTGAGTGTGAGTCATAAGTGCATGGTGAAGGCAGTAGTTGGGGTTAACAAGCTGACCCAGCTCTCCCCCACACTGACTTTGCCAAAAAAGAAATAAAGTGCACATGAAGCCTCCTAAGCCCCTTTTATTTTATTAATTGCATATGTTTACATTGGCCAGGTGCTCTAATGGTTAGTATGTCCTTTGGATTGGACGGATTCTCACAAGTTGTCATGATCTTTGTGTTCAGTTCCTGTTGTATGTATTATTTTTGTGGGGCTCCAACCTCTGTTTCACAACTTTTCTATGTGTTTTTGGTTGCTTTTTGATTACTATTGGTATTTTATTTTGTCTTATGTTCTTCTTCTATTTTTACTTGACATTAAGCCTTCTGGATGATTAAAAATAGCATTAGTCAGTCATTAAATTCAGAAAAAATCAGTAAAATATTATTATTTTAGCTTTATCACTGACTTAAAACAGCTTAATTCACTCCTGATTTTTTAAAGAGGTTTAGATTGATTTTATTGAGTTTTAGCAAAGAATTGGGCTGAAGATCTTGCCCTGGACTGTAAAAATCAGTGTTAAATTCGTTTATTTTCTTCAAAATTCTGGTATATATTCATTTTAAGGTAATGTAAACTAATTTACATTTTTATAGCACTGAAAACCTTTAAATTTGATGACTATCTTCTAAGTTGATGAGCCCACACTGACTTCGAGTCAGTGTGGTGTCAATGTGGCTGTGTTCATTACCTTAAAAGGGTTTCAGTGTGGGAATGAGAATGATTTATTAGCTAACTATGCTGCATAAGCAACTCAGGTAACTACTGAAATAGCAACCTTGCTAGCTACTGGTAATGAGATTGGTACAAGGTGCTACAAGGGGAATGTTGGCTGGACTAGCACTCCCCAAATGCAAAAGCTACCACCAGTGGCATAACACCAGGTTGAAAGGAAAAGGTCTGTGGAATAAGGAAAGGGAAAAAAGGGGATAAAGCCAAGAAAGAAAAACCACCCTGCGGAACATCATGACTAAAGCAAATGTTGATCCAAACTTCACAACTATCCATGTATGCCGATGAGAGAATATTTTTGAATGTTGCCAACGTATTGAGAAGGCAGTGATGATGGATGGATGAAATAAAAAACTTGGCATGTGTGTGAAGTCTGCAACAGTGAGGTAAGTGATGGTGTTGTCAATGAGTGATGATGTTGTCAATGAGTAATGGAGGCTGCCAATCCAAGGAGTCTTGTGATGAGGAGGGCAGCTTCCTTTGGTGCTCTGCAGGTTGAAGAGGAATGTCTTAGATGTGAGACATTCATGAGCATGAAGGGACCCAATGACAGTCAATTTTGAGGGCCTCACACATTGGGGTCTGCAATATACAGAACCAGTATTCACAGAGACTCAGAGAGTGAGCAGTGCAAAGAATAGTGCAAATTGAGGTATAAAATTGTTGTGGTTGTGGTTGTCGTGGTGGTGGTAGAGCAAGGGAACTTGGGTGAACGTTGGTGTGACATCACATGATGCTGGCAAAACCATCAAATTTTTGGGGAGAGTTTGTAGGGTTTCTGGATAAGGTTATAACTTATGCCAGAAACAGGGGTTTCTACTAGAAAGGGGGGTTTCTGAATAGTTTTACCCTGAGAGCAGGTGACAACGTCCTTGTGCACCCTTTTTCCCCATTCTCCCTGCCTCAAGGGGGTGGCAGAATGTGGAATTTACATATACAGTCAAAAAAAAATTAAGGCCCCAGTCCTCAACCCCCCCAAATCCAGTATGTTCTTCCCACCCTCCTATGTTTTTCTTAGAATGAACCATCAGCTATTGGCAGCCATCACCTCTGAACGTCCTTTACCATTGACAGTGACAATGGTGGGTTCTCTGTGTCAACAGCACCTTCTCCCACGTTCCATGGTTCTCCCTGGTTCTCCATGCTCATCAAGCTTGTTGACTGGCCTGGTGCCATGCCAACCACCCATGCACCCAATGTTGACCTTGTCATCGCCTTCAGGGCATCATGCCAAGGAAACATCTCTAAACGCCACACATGTCAGGATGTGCACAAGGCTGAGCAGCAGTACATGTGGCTCATCGAGACTCTCACTTACAGCTCAGTTTCTCTCATACAGGTGCTATTGCTATATTATGACTTGTACTTCATATTTGCCATGGCCTATCCCCAACTCTGGCAAGATATGCAAACAGGGGCAAAACAGGGTGGTATATAATTATGCAAAGTACACAGTGATAACTTAGTATTGTATTTGTCCAATGTGTATACTGACCCATAAAGTTATACTATCTATGTTCTTCCATCTGACTTTGAGATTTTATTGAAAATTACTGACTGAATATGTGTGCAACTTACCAAATCAAGTTTCAAGGGTGCTCTGGTAGTGTTGCAGACCATTTGAATGATTTTTATCAGACAAGGTCACAAAAAATTTTAAGGCCTCTGGCAGGGCCCCGGGCCGCC
>Ga0307507_10010253_pt1 | contig 12177 bp, 14 predicted proteins | sample 7_EM_MG_FD_207223 | JGI IMG/M metagenome (GOLD analysis project Ga0307507, IMG submission 207223) | Populus trichocarpa ectomycorrhiza microbial communities from riparian zone in the Pacific Northwest, United States - 7_EM | ecosystem: Host-associated > Plants > Roots > Unclassified | place... | reverse complement strand
TCCCTCCCGCTTGTTAGCCTTTCTATCTCTCTATACTCCCGTCTCCTGAAGCCTCCCTTAGAGCTAGCGCTAGCTGGTCTATCGTTAGTCCTATTGAATACCTCGAACAGGAATAAACCTGTTACATAAACCCACCAAATCACCCTTAAAGCCTTAGAGCTTTTTATAGAAAGCTTGATTCATATAGTTGAAATTGTTTATTGTATTTATAGAAAGATATTATATCAGAATATAAAAATAGGCTTCTTCTCCTCAAGTTGAAGGCTTTGAAATTATATTATAACTACTATAATTGATACTATAATCCCCCAACTTCACATCCCTGACTTTTTTGGAGGAAAGAGAAAAAATTGCTATTTGGGTTAATTGGTATAAGCAATGTCAATAAGAAAAGACTTCAACATTGTACTTTGAAATTGTCTCATCATTTGTTTCAATCAGTGCTCTCTGAGGCTTTCTTCATAAATTTCTTTATAAGATAGTTGTTCACAATATTAATTGCTACGTTCTCAAGTGAATAAAGGGAAAAGATTACTCACACTAGTACTTTCTCTCAGTTAACTATAAGCTTCTGATATGAGAAGCTCAACCTTATTAACTGTATATTATGTCTCCGATCAAAAATATTATTTTCAACTTGAGAGAATAATATTCTAGAGAAGGTGTTCCGAAATTCAGAGTAGCCAATGCATTCAATACCCATAATGGTTTTAAACTAATGCTTGTTGAAGCATAGTGTGAATGCAGTTATCCAATCATAATCTCCTATTATATATGCTAGTAGTACTTATGTAACATACTACTGTTTTCTAAATATAAAGGAACCACTTATCAACTAAGGCAGCCAATATTTTTGTAGGTTATATCTGTCATATATTCAAGTTTGGTTCTCTTTAATTCAGAAGTTTGTCTTGACAAAACAAATAGCATCTTGTCAATACTATCACTATTTTCTTAACTAAAAACTTTGTTAGCAATACTAAAATCTATAGAAATACTATTTGAGAAAATTAGGGAATTGTTTGAGTAAGAAAACAATATATGAAGGAACAGTAGAATACTAATATATTCTAGAAGGACAGTTTCCAGAATCATGCCTTTGGTGAAATAGTTTAAGAATGCCTAAAGAGAAGAGAGTGTTAGAATATTGCCCTTGTAAGAAAAAAAAAGTAATAAGTGAGATAAAGAGGGCATAGGTAGTATTAAAATGTAATGAGAATATAGAATAAAAGAGTTGTAATGATTGCAAGAGTTTCCTTTTCAAAATGTAATTGTATGAAGAAGTGTGAAGAAGGATTTTCATAGCAGAAGAAATAAGGAAGTGGTAGAGAGCCTTTATGATATATAATAGACTTTGGAGAATGGAGGATAAGATGTATGTGTGGGTGTGTGTGGTTCTTGCAAATTGTACAGTTCCACAATAGGGCCATCATACGCTTATCAGATAATCAAAACAATCCATTTTGATAACGGTAAAGGTTTTCAATACCACACACTTTTATTTTTTTTTCCTCCCGTACCACCCTTTTGTTACATAATATTAAGCCAATTAGATAACCAAGACAATTAATTAATCAGTTTTCTTTTATTACAATAATCTGTAGTAATTGACAACTCTCTCTTCAAGTTGCACTTCTACCATCCAGTTTCTATCCTGTTTTTCATCCTACCAACACTTCTACTCCAGCTCTTATTCCTCCTCCAGGTCTCTCCCTCTCCCTGGGCCTGCTCTCTCCCTCCTGGCCTTTGTTCTGGCTTAGCAGATAGTTTGAATTCTACAAAGTAGATAGATTAAGTGCCTCTAATGTATTCTTGCTTCATAGTTTATACTAGCATATTTTTTGATTTCAACAATATCAAATCTGTCTTAGCTTTTCTCTTACTATACTTGTAATTATAAAACAGCATTTTTACTATTTATATGATTCAATAATATTGCCTTGAATTAAATTATAGTATACAATGAAATTACACATTTAACTGTTCACAGTTAATACCTATTTATCATAATATTGGACATATTAAATTATTACAAGCTTATCTAATTGACTTAAGATTATATAACAAAATGGTGGTATGGGAGGGATGGGTGGTACAGGAGGGAAAAAACATAGAAGTGGGTGGTATGGGAGACCTTTACCATTTTGATAATTGTACAAGCACAATATAGACCATAAGGGCAAGACATCTAGGGAGCCTATCTCGGCTTAGGAGTGCTATCGTATTTGCCCTTTTCCTTTTACCGTTCATTTCGGTTCGGTGGGGGTGTGGCTGGCGATCTATGATTGGTGTTTCCGGGGCGCTTTGGCTTCCCCAGGTATTTTCTAGAGAACTGGTATGAGCCTCAGGTTCAGGCTTGGTATCATAGGTATTAAAGCCTTGATTCTATGATAGCGGATAAATTACGATATCGTCGAAGTATAACTTTAATAATACAAATATCAAAGAGTTATGATGATGATATTACTATGATACTCTCGGAGTTGGAAGCGAACCAAAATAAATTGATAATCTACGAACAATAAAGAAAGGAATAGAAGCCCGCCCTATCTACTGTTCATTTCTCCTCACTTGCAGCCCTCATTCTCCCCTGCCTAGCGATCATACCCCATCACTCGATGACATAGTCCGGCCCTACTTACCCACCGTACTGCCGCTCACACACCGGTTAACCACAACTCACCGTTCTGTCCACCGGGGTGGATTGATATGATAATAAAAGGGCTTGTTTTTTTCATTTTATTTGCTCTACCGGAAGTGAAGGTAGGGAAGGGAAGAGAAGGGGGAAGAGGGGCGTACGCGGTAAAATTAAATAGCTAGAACTCAAAAATGATGGTTTTTGGGCCAGGTTGCAGATGGGTTGAAGGGAAGGAAGTGATGATGGTGCGGGGACGGGGCAGCAGTGTGTATATGGACTATTGCAAGGGGATTTAAGATTCGTGTCGTTGGAGTTTTTTCTTCTCTTCTCTTTTCTCTAGGGCTGTTTCACGGTCTAGAAGACGACAGGTGTATACGAGCGAAGGGGATGGAAGCGAAGGGTGCTTTTATGTTTTTTTTGTTTTTTTGTTTTGAATAGCTTTATTTCTTCTTTCTATATGCCATGTACGAATTTCGGGAATAGGTAGGTGATATATTCACCGCCCGTGCCTGCTGTGGCCGCTGAGGGGGCTCCTCCTGTGTTCTCGGCCGCGTGTATGATTGAGCTTGAGATTTCTCCTGCTTGGCGTGGAGCTGAGTCCGGATCTGCTTGATCTGTGTACTGTAATCGACGCACTTGATCGGTTTCCCATCTTCATCCCACATGACCTCCCTAGCCTTCTCCCAAAGCACCATGATGTCCACAAACATATCTTTGTTGAAACCGATCTTGCGACAAGCTGGAGTGTAAAGGTACTGTAGTGGGATGTCTATTCCGTCCCGGAACTTATTTTCCAGGTTTAAGGAGCCCTTGAGGACTCGAATGGGCATCGGAGGGGGCATCCAAACTGATGGTGGTAAGTCGGTGTAGCGTTTTTCACTGGCGGCTTTCGCGAGAGACTGGTAGATTTGCTCCATATCTATCATTTTTCCGCCCTTAGTGCCGCCGACGGTTTGCATTGGGGTTTTGGAGTTTGGGCGGCCACCGTATACGACGGCTCGGACGCCGTGTTCTTCGAGGCCTTCGACGAAGGATGCACAGGCAGAGGCGCAGATTCCGTTGCTTATCTATGGACTTTTAGCAGATTTCTTTTGTGCATTTGGTTAGACAAGCACTTGCCACAATGATATTTTTTGTTTCAAATGGTTGAGGACCAGTATGATTTAGGTCAATACTAGAGGCCTCTTGGGCATACTGTTCAAAGTCCTGTTTCCACTTCGGGGAGTACCATCCTCCGTCACGATATATCGGGCCCAACCACTGCTCCTTGCTCTTGAAGTCTTGCATGTTCTCGTCCCTATAATAATCCATATATTTCCCGTCGTCCATGTTCTGAACGAGTGCCCAAGTAGTCGGTGACCAGCGGATGTTCATGCTGCTAAATTTCTGCTTTTCGGGAAATAACTGGTTTAGGACATCGTATGGAAGGACCGCCTGTCCTCCGCCGTTGTGGGATACATCGACCATGAGTCGTTTAACCCCATCCTTCTTGAGCGAAACGAGCTCTTCTGCGATAAAGTTTTGGAAATCTTTGCTGAATTCTTTGAACGTGTTCTGGTTTTGTTCCTTGAATGTACCGAAACGGATAATTGCTGTCTCAGGGTCACTTCGTAGGATGAACGACTCCACGGCGAACTCTGGACCACTGATCCTGGCAGGTGGATAACCGTTAGGCCTTTCTACCACAACCGGCTCTTGTCTCTTTCGAATGTCTATCGATCGTCTCTCGAGCACGGGCGTGGATTTGTCTATCAAAATCTCTCCCAACCTGGTAACTTCGGATCTTCTTCGGGCCCTTGGGGGTGGTTGCGGTAGAATCAGCTTCTCCATCTCGGTCGTGTTGAGGAAGCAAAGCTTTTCCAAACTCTCCACATTATTGAACCTAAATTTTCCATCCGTAACCATCTGGCTCGTAAACTGGATCGTCCAGGGAACATTCCTCCTCGTGCCATTCGCCCACTGAATAGACAACTCCTCTCCATCCCACATCTGCCTCTTCGCAAACATTCCACGGGATAGGCCCGTTGGAACTGTGAACTCCATCTGCTTCATCCTGGAATCCGGATCAACGTATGCGAACGACTCCATCGACATCCGTGTGTACTGAGCAAGCCATTCCAGGGCCGGCTGGTCGTTGATCATGACGAGCTTATCCCCCAACTTGGCTGCCTGCCAATTCTTCGCATTCCAGTCCTTTTCAACAGTCCATGCTTCCCACACTTTCTTACCTTTCACCTTCTCCTCGAAGAGAACGATAGGGTAAGCGTGAACCCAGTAGTATCCATGCATACACATTGTGTTGAGCGATGTGTGGCCGTCACGATACCTGTTGAAGAGTACCATGAGGTCATACTCAAATGACCAATGATTTTGGTACGCTTTGCTATTGATCTTTTCTTCTATCATGTCGAACGTAGCGTTGAGGCTAAACGGTGGGAGTTCGAGTTCCGGTGGCGGGTTCTCATGATATCCTGTTGATGACTCGAGATCGAAAATTACTCGGAAAGCATTGATTGTTTGTCGGGCGAATGGCTCGTTGAAGGGAACCGCTAGGATACATTTTCGCCAATCTTCACCAGTTATACCTATTCGCATAATAGTCTTTTAGCATAATTTAATAAAAACTAGTGTTGAGGAAGAAGGGAGAGAAAGAGATACTCACGTCCGTAGTTCTGAGTAAAGTAAGTACAAGGGTCTTGATCCTGTGTAGTTCTCTTTTCAAGAGGTAATATTGGAGCGGGTTCGATGTAAACACCACCCTCACCATCCACCTCAGGCCAAGTAGTAAGGCCACTGACTACCGTTGAGAAAATCCAAGTGACCGCCGCCGCAGAAACAGCCATAGACGAGATCCACATTCTTTCAACTTCAAACTTCTTTTCTTCTTGGAACTAGTCCCCCTAAATAAATAACAAGGGAAAGGGAAAAAAAGACAGACACTAACAATCACACCTAAATAGAAAGAAAATGCACTCGTAAGAATTAAAAGAGTGTCGTATCATATATATAAAAGGAAAGGACGGTGGGGGGCAGGAGAAGGAAGTACACCCTCATCCAAAATATGCAAGTATCAAACAAACACAAGAACTCCAGATGCGCGAAGGCGGAAGCAAGGATCCTTATAAATGGGCTCGACCTGACCTCCCACTGCTCCTGATCCATTCCAACCCGGTAGACCTTATATATCCACCGAAGCCAAGTACAGTGCATCCGGTTCTTTATTCCCTTTCACTCTGTAACCTTTCTCCCTTTTCTTCTAGACCACCCCCAATTTGGAATGCGCAGATTCGACACCGTTTATAGACAGCCATCACCGACCCCATCAGAGTGAAAGGGAAAAAGCAGTGATACCCGCAGGATTAAAAGCAACTTAGTAGGTATTCGCAGTATGCTGACCACTACTGTATTGTTACTCCAAGTGAGGGATCTCCAAGCTGAATGGTATCGCGCGACCTTCTTTTCCTGCGGTATTTGCCATTCCCACCGGACATGTTGCTGTAGTGCCGGTATAATACACCGGTAAAGTAACCAGCTAACTTAACCTAATGTACCGGCATTATGCGATGGCCAAATGGCGGGAGAAGGTGTCAGCGTAGGAATGTGCTGCTGCTGCGAATACTTGGGAATTCATTTCCCGGAGGATCAGGTAACAATATTATTATGATAACACTATTGTATAGTATCGAAATTATATCACCGGTAGCAGCGAGTGAGTTTAGTACGGTAGTGGTCGACGTTGCAGTGGTCTTCTCTTTTGGGGGACTAGGTTTAGTAATACCGTGCCGGTAACACTCGAACACATTTCTGGAGTAAACTGGGCTAGACCTAATCTGGCCAAGGTCGTCCACAAACATCCAAGCACAAGTAACCATCATCCAACCAGCGCCACACAAAAAGCTCCCTGCTACCTATGATACCTGCATACAGCACTCGAGTACAATACCTCCAGCTCTACCCATTACTAATAACCACCCCAACAACCACAACCACAACCACAAAAACACAACAATGTCCTCCCCCCCCTCCATATCCTCCCCACCATTCTACCCCTCAGGCTTCCACAAGCGCAGAATCTCGATATCTGGTTCCTCCTTACCACCACCTGCCGCGAAAAAGCCCAAGATCCCTCCTCCCCGCAAGCTCTCGACCTTCGCGCCGCCCTCATCGCACCCACTCCGCCAGACCTCCTTCCCACCGGACCCGCCACCACCCGGCGCGACGAAAGAGGACGAGGAGGACGACGACGCGCGGGAGGATGATTACGGAACTTCTACCGTTCTAGCGGAGGGCGCTGGAACTGGGAATTTTGGAGGGGAGGATGATGAAAAGATTAAGCTTTCGTGAGAAGACCCTTACTTAATAAGTCCCGTTGGATGGATGGATGGATCGCGCGTTTTGGGGAGTAAGAAGCGGTTTTTAATGCGTGTGTACGATAGCGTCCTCTTAGACTCCTTTGACAGCCAGCAGACACAGCGCTACGAAGCCTTTCGTCGTGCGAATCTCAATAAGGCTGCCGTCAAAAAACTCGCCAATCAGGTCCTCTCGCAAAGTGTCACGGCTGGAGTCGGCACGGCGATCTGCGGGTTTTCAAAGGTTTTTACGGGAGAGATTGTGGAGCTTGCGTTGAAGGTTCAAAAGGAGTGGGCGGATGCGGACGTTGAAGGGGAAGGGGTTGAGAATATTCGGAAAAGGACAAAGTCAGATGGTAGTCTTGGCCCTCTGCTTCCTGACCACTTGAGGGAAGCTGCGAGAAGGTACAGGCTTGAACTTCGTGGAGCTGTTGGTTTTAGAGGGTCTATCGGGGGTGGATGCGGGAATGCCCTTGGCGCTGGTCCGGGCGTTGGCGGTGAGGGTGCTATCGGGGGTGTGGGTAGATTGTTTAGATAGATTTCTTACAGCATTACATTTTCCTTTGGGAGTTGGGTTTGCTTTCTATATCTCTTTTCTCTTGGGATTACCTTACACAAGTAGACGTGTTGCGGTACTCTTAATATTCGTACTTAGTACTATACTACATGTTCACAAATTGCACGAGCTCTTTTGATAACAAATTGAACGTGAAACTATGAAACTTATCCCATTCGGCTTCTACAGTAGAGTTGCCAACAACTCCCACCTCCCATTCCCATTTAAACCGATAATAATGTGTAGGACTAGGGACTAATAAGATGGAAAGAAAGCCAAAGCGCTACTTTATGGCCAATGATCCTAAAAACTTAAAGAGCGAAACAGGAAACACGAGCAAGGGGTCGTGAGAACATTACAGAGTTCATTTAATTCGCCAGTGTTTTTTTACCCCTGTAAAAAGAACTAGGAAATCTATGCCCACTTTTGCACAACAACTGCATTAATCAAACCCGCATCCTTAATTGTCTGCTCCATATCCTTCAACTCCTTAGTGGGGAAGGTTGTCTGCAAGAGGTAACTCCTGGTTCTGCTCTCTGGGCTTGCGCTATTGACAAAACCATAGACATCTCCGACAGTGTGGCTATGATTGAATCTGCTCCGCAGCCTCGTTCCATCGCCCAACCGAACCTGCAAGGTAGTATGAGGCGCAGAATCGTCCACATTAACAGTGGGTGCCGGAGCCGAAGCGGAAGTTGGGGGAGCAGCAGGAGGAGTGACAGGAGGGGGCGCTGTGGGAGAAGACAATGTTCCGGGAGTAGGAGAGCCAAGCCTCTGTCCAGCACCACTGAAAGGAGCCAGCTTCTTCTTTGTTGGGACATAGTCCTCATCAGTACGTCTGAAAACGTTGACATCTGCTGGCTGGCCCGGTTCAACATTCATCAAACTTAATGGAGCACGTCCTCTCTGGATTGCACGGAGAACATCCTGATTTGCAGGATCATCATACCGCATCAACGGCCCATCTTCAACACTGAAACCGTCACGCCAGAAAGTAAGGGAGCGGGTAACGGTAGGAATTTGGGTACGGCGTCTTTCAGCATCGGGATCGGGAATTTCGATGGATTCAGTGTCATCACTTCCTAAAGTGCGGCCAGTGCCACTGAAACGCGGGCGAGACGGGCCAGCTTCCTCTTCCTGCGGACGTTGCGGGCCTCCTCTATTCATAATTAGCACCACAGCCAGAGAGAAATTCACATATGATGGGAAGCTAGAGATACATACTCCGCTGCACGCTTGAGAATATCCTGAATGAGATGCCCCTTGCTGCGAGGATCACCAGGGTTCTGGACAGCTAGGCCACTGTGGTTACACAAGAATTCACATTAGTTAATGTAGTGGGGCAACGAGCAGAAGGGAGATGAGCTTCTTTCTCTCCAGCACTTACGATTTCTCGCCTCCAGCAAATAAGTCCTGCTTCTCATCTTCGGAATCTCCATCCTCTTCGCCATCCTTGCCTTTCAGATCCCCGAGAGTAGCAAACCTAGGAGGCCCCATTAGATTAGAATGGAAGTCCCCCACACCCCCGTGACAGCTCAAACTACCTCGGAGAAAGTGCAGACACCCTCCCTATTCCCACATGGAAGGAAAGTGGATTAAGCTTCACATACTTGGATTTAGAGCTCGAAGCAGCAGCACCTCCCGGTGCTTGTCTGGGCGGATCGTACAGAGCCTCGCTTCCGTCGGAGTCAGAGTCGAGATGATGGTGGGAAGCTCCAGCATCAGCAAGAGGCTCGTCAGCTTCGAAAAACTGCTCGGTCGCAGACTGTACTCCTTGTTAGATCATCTACCCCTAAAAATCGGATTTAACTCGGGAAGGAAAAAGGCAATGTTTACCTCAATATTCCAATTTGAAGCTTCGAGAAAATGGCGAGCCTAACAAATCGAGCCAGTTAGCAAACACGGGGTCTGAAGCATAATTAAAAGGTTTATAAAGTAAAGTAGCAAACCTGTTGGGGATCAGAACCCGTAACAGCGCAGAAGTTCTGAATTAAAGAGTCTTGATCTTGATCAGACATGGTGGGTGAATGAGCTTTGAAAAATGGATAGTTCGAAGGAAACTCTATTGAACGTCTATTCCCCGGGCCAAGCAGTGATGGGACTGTTTGATGGAACTTGATGGGGGGTTGTGGAAGGTGAAGGCTAGTTGCTTATGTGTTGATGCAGATGGATGCAGGACGGAGGGGATGGAGGGCACGAAGGAGGGGTTGAGTTACTATTAGAAAACAGAATCTGATGAGGGTGCCTAGTAAATATGGTAAGTGGGAGGAGGCACAACCCCGTTGCAGCCAACAAATCAGAGGAGGTCTTGGTGAAAGATCTATGGCGGGGCTACCACTGCCGGTACCGATATATTATGATAATATTATTAGAACTATTCGAACATTAAAGTAATCTACTTCTTAGCCCTGCCCATCCACTTTGGTATACTTAAACGCAGTGAGGCGGATAATTCTTTGTGTTTACAAAATAGTTTAGAAGGTGAAACTGGTCCAGGTTTCTGGGGAGAAGCGGACGGGTTAATACCGTAGGCGTTGGTACTCGTAGGCAGATAGTCTAAACCCTCTAATCATTCATTTCAGAGACACACTGCTTGCTGTGAAGAACGCATAGGAAGTGGCGGATGACGACGTGGGAGGGAAGGACCATGGTCCATGGCTGAACAAGCAGGGGTGCCATGCGTCGCGGAGGATTTCTCACGTCTTGGCAATTCCTTACCGGTCTGGTGAATCCGCAAGATAACGGTGCAACCCCGCACACTTTGTTTACTGTAACACAATCTAAGCAAGGAAATTTTTTAGTTTCTTTGAGGCTCCGGATAGGCCCTGTCAATAATCATAATACTCAACACCAATCATCGTGGGAAAATACGCGGCATAACTCTGTGATATATACACTACCGGCTACCGCCCGCCTTGTGAGAGAATGTTGGCCTCGAGGTTACTATTGAGATCCTCTTCCTCCTCCTCCCCGGTGGCCTCAATTGCTCTCCGCCGAATTCCACAATCTATATCTTCGAGAAAGGCATGATGCATACCCCCTCCATTTCTAACCCCAATTGTACCGATTCGGCGTGAACGGACATACAACTAATATTTCACAGTTCTCCTCCTTCGTATCCCCAAGAACCTCCGGCTTCTCCCAACCGCTCACTCGAAAGACCTTCCCAAAACTCACCCCATTCACTACCCTCCGTTTCAATTCAACCTCCAGCACGACCCCACCACCCTCCGAACCTACCTTCCTTCCGGACTACATACCGACAACCCAGTCCGTCTCAGCGCCGCTCCCAACCTCCGAGCATATCGGTTTTCTCAAAGAGTTCGGCCTGGACTATGGCTACGGCTTCTCAACCCTCGTTCAATCCCTCATCGAGCATGTCCACGTTTACACCGGCACGCCCTGGTTCGCCACGATAATCCTTAGCGTGGGGGTACTCCGTCTGCTACAATTCCCCTTCTACCTAAAAATGTCCGACACAGCCGCCAAGATGAAGGAATTAAACCCCTACGCCGTTCCCCTCACCAAGCAAATGCAAGATGCCCAGAGCGCGGGCGACACTCTAGGCATGATGACAGCTAGGACCGAGCTCGCGCAATTGTACAGCCGCTCGGGGGTCAAGCGCCGCTGGCTGTTTTTCCCAATCTCACAGATCCCGGTGTTCTACGGGTTCTACAAGAACCTCCGCGGCATGTCCGAGATTCCCATTCCGGGGCTGACGGAGGGCGGATTGAGCTGGTTCACGGATTTGTCTGTTGCGGATCCATTCTACCTCCTTCCTATGGCTACCAGCGCTGCGCTGTTCACGCAGTTGTCCTTGGGAGGTGAGGCGGGAGCGAGCTTGCAAACGGAGAAGATGAGGAAGACTATCCTGATTGTTTTGCCGTTGGTTACGTTTGCCTTTACTAGCCAGTGGCCGGCTGTCCTCACTTTTTATTTTCTGTGCAATTCTTTGTTCTCGTTAGTTCAGACGATTGTGCTGAAGAATGCGTGGGTTAGGCAGCAGTTTGGGTTATATCCTATGCCGAAGCAAGCCCTACCGAATCCGCTCCAGACATTGCCTTTCAAGACTATACCGACTCCTGCCTCGGCTCCCTCAGAGGAGGTTAGACAAATTGGTGGAAAGGGTAGCTGGATGGACCGCATTACCGGCGGTGCTGGTGGCAGTAACGCTGGTGCAACAAAATCCGACAAAGCCGACGATGGCAGTTTCTTAGGAGGGATGTTCGGTGGGGTATATACAACAACTTCCCCCCATCCCTTCTCCCCTCTTCAATGCATTACAAGAGCTAACGAAAAAAAATTCTAGAGCGGGGACAAAGCGGCCCACAAGGAATACGAAGCAAAGAGGGAGGCAAGATTAGCCAAAGAGGAAGCTACCAAGCGGGAACGTCGGTTAAGGAAAAAGCGGGTGCAGGAACACGAGCAAAACCAAGACTAGATAGAATAATCCCCCCCCAGACAATGCATAAATTCCCAATCCACTCACCCATCTCCCACATTTCACCCCGCTGTCAACGTTTAATGTCCGCTCCATTCCGCAAAGTGTATATAACCTCCACTACACAAAAGCAAACAAACGGACAGCAAATAATAATAAAAAAGCTAAATTCCCACTCCCACCCGTATTTACA
>Ga0307507_10010252_pt1 | contig 12177 bp, 14 predicted proteins | sample 7_EM_MG_FD_207223 | JGI IMG/M metagenome (GOLD analysis project Ga0307507, IMG submission 207223) | Populus trichocarpa ectomycorrhiza microbial communities from riparian zone in the Pacific Northwest, United States - 7_EM | ecosystem: Host-associated > Plants > Roots > Unclassified | place... | reverse complement strand
ACATGGATGTCATTTTAAAAAAATTGCCGCCCAGTTGGGCTGTCAAATCCGCTATTCGCGGACAAACCTGGGGTCAAAATCGCCTGAAATCCGCTATTCTGGGACAAGGATCGGCTTATTTTTGGGCTCTCAAATCCGCTATTTTAGGACAAGAAATGGCGTGAGCTTCCCGGGGCCTCCTGTGACAGTGCGCCCAGAGGAGGCAACACACTCGGAAGACCCAAGATTGACTGGGCCATATCTTTTTTGAACTGTTGAGTGAATTAACAAGCTCTGGGACATCTATTCTATGGGTAATATATTCTGATTATCCACTGGCAAGCCTAGACAATCTATTTTCTTTGAGATGGCCTGTTGACACATGCGCGTGAACATCCAAAGTCCATTTACGGCGTTTTCCGAAACCACGTGTTACCGACAAACCTGGTGGGTCAACAGCTTTCACTATGCAATGTGCGATGCAATAGTCGTCGCGGGCTTCAAGATGGCCCGTAAAAATGTAATGCACAATATGTATTATAGGTATATGGCGTATTATGGTAATTGTGAGTAAGATGTGGAAGTTTTCCGGACCTGACTGTCATTGTAGTTGACGCGTCCAGGTTTTGTACGGTGTACTGTCGCCTTTGGCATACCAGAGAGTGATGAGGCTGAATGCTGCTGGCTACCGTGCTGGGCTTTCTCTGCTCAGCTCTCTCTCCTGTCGGAATTCAAATACACCCAGCCCAAAATCACATCTGTCACGCTCAGCAGACAAAGAATCAAAATTCATTGACTTGTAATTGAAGTTCTTCACCTTTCTGCTCGATTTTTTGTATTTGAAGTCGCATCGTTTACTAGTATATGCCTGTAAATTTTTAGACAGCCTAATGCAAAGGATCAGATTATATCTTGAAAAACATTTGCCTACATCATGTGTTTTGATGGGCCAAAACCACCTTTTAAAATCCTGGGCTTGTCAGACTCAGTTGTTGCACAAAAAAGGTTGATATTCATATTTGTGAGAGTCATAATTAGTCCATAAAAAAATCCCAGAAAGCCTGTATCAATATTGAGAGAGGAAATCAGGGATTTCAAACTCCTCCTAGTCACTGATAGTATTCATAGGTTTTAAATTACCTGGTAATTGAGTTCATTTTTGAGTCACATAAATATTGATGAAAAATAAATCAGTAAACATATTTTTACATCACCACATGAGCAGTGCCATTTGAGTTGAGAATCCCCTGCCATCATTAGTGTTTGGAAGTCCAGTCACAGGACTGGAAAAAGACCATGACCAGACCGGACCGTGACCGAAAAAGACTGCAAATTATCAGGACCGACAAAGACCGTAACCGCAGTCCGGTCTATGGTCCTCTACAGATTCCAAACTTTCAAGACCAAGCAAAAACCGGTTTTAACCGGTTAAAGACTGGTCTTTCGAGCCTTCAAACTCTGGTGGGGCCAAGCTTAGAACTTAGAATATAATTACTACATTTTTGATGAGAACCTCAGAAAATGTGTTGCCAAAGTTGGATATGGAATTTGTAGTCTAACTCAAGTCGCATACGCTAACCCCTCATTCATTAAACTACTTAGAATATTGTTTTATGGCTACGAAAACCGGTCTAGACCACTCACAAACTGGTCAAGACCAGAACCGGTCAAAACCAGTCTTGTACCTGCAAAAGACCGGTCTCTCGCAGTTCAGTCCAGTTCTTTGAGGTTTCTCGATTTGGAAGGACCGGTTACAGTTACGGTCTAAGGTACTGGGCACCAAAAGACTGGACCGGACCGGACTTTCAAACACTAGCCATCATCATTCATGTTTGCTGAGGGCCTCAGGCAAGACTGTAGGTTCAAGAACAAAGCATACAATTGAATTAAAAGTAAAAAAGATGTGGAGTTAAACATTGTATCACCTGATGACTCCACTGTCACTTGGCAACAAAGAAAAACATACTAACCCTCTTTCTTCCTGACACCACCACCAATGAGCTCTCCTTCCATCACCTTGCTGCTTCCCTCAACAATCATGGGAAAAACAAAGAAGAATACCACAAATGCAGCCACTCCTAGCATCCCAAATTCAGCTCAAACTGCACCTTCAGCTAACCCTGTCACCAAGTGAGGCCACCCATGCAATGGGAACTGTAAGCGCAAGCACTGATGAAGTCATGGCAGCAGGCTGACACACTACCATGAAGACCACAGTCCCATCAACTCCTGTCAATGTGTGACTCACCACACTTGCCATCACAGAGTCTCACAAGAGTCTAATGCCATAGTATTAAGGATTTCCAGCCTCCCCAGAATGATGGTTGTTGAGAAAGGGGTAACTGGATTGCAAAAAAACATCACTGTCAAGGATGATGGATTGTGTGAGTGGAGTTTTGGCCTCTCCTCCTGGACTCCTCACACTTTAACCAATCCATGGACAGATCTGACAGTGACAAAAAAGGTGCAAGCAACAGTGGGCTTTCACCCTCATCTATTCCTTTCTTATTCTTACTGATCATGTGATTACAGATGAGCACCTGTTAGCAGCTGTGTGAACAGACAATGAAGAGCTCTTACTTGAGGTTCTGCAGCAGAAATGGATGTTTGATATCAATTGCCAAGATGGGTGAGTTCTCTATGTATCTCTGCTGTATGCAAGGATGGAAACCTGATGAGAATCAGCCTAGGAAATACCCATGTGTTGTCATTCATTCCTCTCCCCACACACTCATGATAATGATTGGCAATTGTTGTTGGATTAGCTCTACATAACACATATGTCTTCCTATTCTGTTCTTTCTTTCGGTCAACTAACACCTACCTCAATTTTTCAACAACAGCATGATAAATGGCTGAACAGACATCCTTGAACACATCCTTAAACAGAAGGATGCAATATTGACCCTATAAACCATATCGAGGGCACCACACCCACCTTGCTGTTCAACTGGACCACCCCAGACTGCACAAACATGTTGCTTAGAGCTTGTTAGATGCCAGTGCTGATACTTCCTGTGTTTCCCTGTCTCTCTTTACTTCCCTCCATATCCATCCCCATCTCATCCCTGCTCCCCCTCCATGATCTGATGTCCTGTGATATTGTTTTCTCCTCTCCCTCCCCTACTCATCCTCTTCCTTCCTTCCATCCCCCCACTCTGCTCCCCTTCCATGACCTTCCTCATCACCAATAAACTCCAATTACAGGATAAAAGACAAGAATGGATTCATAGTCCTCAACCTCATCCCATCAGACAACACAGAGATGCATGTGCTGATATGGAGGTCACAGGCAGAGTAGTATTTCAAAGGATGGTATTGCGAGTGGTGCATATTTACTTTCATTTCTTCTCTCCTTCTCCATTTCATTCATTCATTCTTTGTTGCACAGTTGAGCCTTTCCCTGCCAACTGGGCAATTGCCAAAATGGTCAAATTGTATCTTTGTTGCCAACATTGCACTGTGAACAAGAAGTGCAAGGCTGACAAAGACAGTGACTTAGAGGGCAGCTAGATGATGAGGATGAGGATGAGGATGAGAGTCATCATGAGAGCACAAGAAAACATTGTCACATTGCAGCAGAAGCAGAAGAAGAGTAGGATCAGTTTGGGGCTATTGAGCAACATACTTACAATATGTATTCGCTTACCAAATTAATTTCTGAGTTGAGTTTACATGGTCAACAAATATTAATGCAAAGCTGAATGGGCCCAAATCCATAGTCTCTCCTTGAGTAAAATCATCAGCTTCTCAGGTTATTCAACCTAGTCTGTATTACCCATGAAACATGTTAATCCAACACAGGAAACTTGCTCCAATACCAGATCATTTCAGTCATAAAGCAGATTAATTTAACTAGTTAATAACTTGATGTTTCTAATAGCCAGGTAATCCATATCAGGCTAACAATTTGTTCTAACCCCTTTACCCATGTATCTGCCAGATAATTTTAATCCAGTTTGAAGTTCTCAGTGGGTGACTTCAGGACCCCCAGCAATAGCAGAAAAGGCCTGATCTAGTGTTGCCAATGACTAAGCCAATCAATTTCATAAAGATGAGTTGTAGCATTGAATAAAACAGATAAAATTCTGAGAATATTTGAGCATATAGATATCCCTAAAAGCCGGTGTGTCCTCTGCCAACACTAAGCGCAAGAGCTAGGTTGTCCAGAGATAATCAACTGGTTAAAAAACAGCTCAATTTTGAGCTGTTTTTGTAGCCGATTGAATATATCTTCACCAACAACACAGATTGCTTAGTGTTGGCAGAAGACCCACTGGCGTTTAGGGATATATATATGCTCAAATATTCTCAGAATTTTATCTGTTTTATTCAACACTACATCTCATTTTTATGAAATTGATCGGCTTAGTCATTGGCAACACTAGCCTGATCCCTCCAATCCAGACAAAAAGGGACAAAAATGGCTCACCAAAAAAACCTTTTCATTGCGCAATGGTCTGAAACATCCAAATCCGATGTGGAAGAATGATTGTTCAACAACAGGAGACAGAAACCAGTTGTCTACCTCAAAATGATGGGGAAAGAAAGGAATGAGTGAATTTGGACAAAGAATCAATGGAAGAGGTACTTAGTGTAGACAACATGAGAGAACACATTGTTAGAATGCCTGATCACACAACTGTGATAGCAAGCGCCTAGTCGAATATATGCATCATGTTGATGATCTTTTACGTGTAAAAAGTTGTCTTGAGAGTCATGGTACATGTTGTGCATGTCAATAAAAAAGAGACTGGAGGTCGAGGGGGAGAGAGGAACATTGTGTGTAAAGGATTCTTTAAAACTTAAAATTCTTAGAAGACTTTGGAAAAATGAGGGAAGGAAAAATATATATATGCGAGGTGAAAGAACACCTTATATACTTTACAAACAATCATGGGACAAATGCATGTACTCACATGCTGCCCAACCAAAATAAAAGTAAGATACTAAAAATAGAAATGAAACTGAAAATAGAAGAATTTAACTTCACCTCAACCTTTTCTCAACAAATCCTTCAGACCAGGAATGACTCAGGGAACTTATGACACAGGGAGAGGTCTATTGATGTGTGTCACTGCCTCCTTCAGTGCAGACATCCCATGTGTCGACACTCAACCCTACCATCTAGTCATCAAGAAAAGCTTTGATCTGGGGAAGATTCAGTTGTAAGTAAAAATAAAATAAAAATAAAAGACAATAATAATAATAAAAGCGTACAAGCCAAGATAAAATCCCTGAGCTGTTTTCCTTCAAAGCCACTTGGTTTGGGTGATGTGGCGATGTATGATGTCATAAATTTCTTCCATTTGCAGCAAGTAACCAATTGGAACACAGCCACCAGCATTCTTGATATGATAGCCTCTGTATGAAGAACACCTAATGCACTGTCTTGCATACTCTCAACTTTTAGTCAAGGAATTCAGATAGGATAAAAAGAAAGGTAGAAAAATATAAATCATAAATCAAAAGTCCGTTCTTGAAACATGGCATCTGTGTGATTAGTTCCCAGCATGCACATGATGAGCTCTACCAGTCAAGCTCATCACACATGTGACACACAAATGCTCCACCAAATAGAATAAAAAAAGAAAAGAAAAATAATGTCCAAACTCAAAATAAGGAAGGCATCATGAATGGAACCTATATGGAATCCATGGAATCCACCCATTCCATATGGAACATGGTGGGGAGTGTAAAGTACACTGCAGTATCAAGGGGTTTTGTTACTTTCTTCAACCATGAAGTATGTCATCTCTCCTTAAGGGTGTACCCAAAACAGGCCCCATCATCATCATCAATGCCCACCCAACCCGGTGTGACGCCATCGCACTTCTCCCTGGTGTTGAAAGTGCCATCCACATTCCACTCCATAACCTCTCTTACACCAGAGCAAATGATTGGAAGGGCCTCCTGAATCAAACTCATAAAACTCGTTCGTGAGAGGATGAGGAAGTGGAGCTTCGTAAGGTACAACTAGTACAGTCCCCCAGGCATGAAATCCTTTGTAAAATCCTGAGTGAATTGTGGTTGCACATGACTAAACCTGTTCTTACCAAACTCACCATTTCAGTACATGGAAATCACACATTTCCAATAAGGGATACTCACTATCCAATATCCATTCCTTCAATAAAGTCTCATACCACACCTCCTTCCTGCATTTGGTGGTGCTCAACTGGTCCGCTTGCCTTCCTGCCTATCCATGCTGCTGGAATCTATGGCCAGGATAAAGAGCACAGAGAATGCCTTTCTGACATCATCGTCTCATCCTATACCCCAACAACCACCACACTTATTGAGCAAGTAATCAAGAAACCCACCATGGAAATCGCAACACCCAACAGCTTCTTGGTCATCGGTCAACCCAATGTGCAAGCTCCTCTTCATCTGATTCCTGGAACCACAGCCAAAGTAGAAGCAATCTGGAAAGTACTGAGCAGCCATGGAGTGCATGCTATTCAGGTGGAGAATGAAGCAGCAATGGTTGTCAGAGTGAGAGATGAGATGGGGATCCACAACTCAATTCACCTTGCATGCCACAGGATCCAGCATACCAGCCAGCCCCTGGAGAGTGCATTTGCTATGTGTGATGGGTGGCTCAAGCTCTCTGATATTATCAAAATCCAAAATGTGCATGCTGATCTGGTGTTCTTGTCAGCCTGTCAAACAAGTACTGGCGATGAAGAACTGCCAGAGGAGGTGGTTCATCTGGCTGGGGGAATGTTGGTGGCAGGATATTGAGGTGTGGTTGCTACAATGTGGGTGATAAACAATGAGAAGGCTGGGGGTATTGCAAAAGATTTCCACAGTAATTTTTTGAGCCACAGCCCAGAATCTGGAAAATGGGAGGGACCAATGAGTGCTCACACAGCATATGCACTTCATCACGCATCTGAATGTATGCAAGAGAGGCTTGGCGATTCAGAGCATGCTCTCCATGTGGCCTATGCCTGGGTACCATATGGTCACTTTGGAATATGATTCCCTGTCCTGTTGATCTGCGTAGACAAACCATGTTGTAGTTGTGGTACAGGTTGAGCACCTTCTGCATGCACACTGGCAATGCAGTGGCAATGGTATTAATGATCACACCGCTGACAGCTGTTTGCTCCCACCTGATCCTGGCAGGCTGATATATCACAGGTATGTAATTAGGCACATAGGGTACCTTGCATGTAGTATACTGAAAAAGTGATACCTCAAGTTCTGCTCAAATTGATACCAGCCAGCAGGTATCAGTCACTACCATTTTTATGCAGATGACTATAATTTTAATGCCCAAGGTGGAAACCTACTGTCCACTTCAAATTCACAATGGACTGTGGATATGCACCATGCTTGTTTATCTAGTGTTCTGTTAAACTTTACAGTTGGCTGTGGATAACCACCACAGTGCCAATTTTTAAATATGCAGTGGATACCCACTGTCTCGCCAATTTTGACTAAACGGCAGATACCCACTGTCTCACCAATTTTGACTAAACAACAGATACCCACCATCTCGCCAATTTTAAATAAACAGTGGATACCCACCATATTTCCTATTTTTGAATATGCAGTGGATACTAACTGTCTCACCAATTTTTTCACTATGTGGTGGATACCAGCCATCTCACCAATTTTGAGTAAATAGCAGATACCCACCATATTGCCCATTTTTGGATACCCAGTGGATACCCACCATATCTTCTAATTTTAAATGTTTGGTGAATACTCGCTGTATCTTCAATTTTTTAATATGCAGTGGACACCCACCATATCACCAAATTTTGACTATATGGTGGATACACACTGTATCTCCCATTTTTGCATAAATGGTGGATATATACTGTCCAATTTGAATTTGGGATGGACTGTGGATACCTGCCATGTCCCTTAGTTTTGGAGAAGTGGTGGACATTTACCAACCAACTCAGAATGAAAATAGATTATGTACTTTTTACATACTACCCCTTCCTCTCCATATTTCTATAATCCCCTGCATGCTCCAGTGCTTTGATCTGTAGTCTATTCCAAATTGAAAGGAATACCTTTGTAAAAGTGATGGCATGATCTTGGCTCATGTACCTCACTGACTTGTGTATCCTCTTGATCCCACTATTTCCACACTCCGCTGCACTTGAATTGATGTTCTTCAAGTGGGGGTCTGCATTACAGTATGAGCTGAGAAATGCTGCTGATGAACATTTTGTGTGATCCTTTGCATGGAAGTCATTGATAGCAAAAAGTGTATCTGCAAAAGAAAAAAGAGGTTTGTGGGTCATGCAATATGGACCAAGGGCACATGCAGAGTCATAGATGATTCTTTTCAGTGCCTTTTGCCAGCATGTGATGATGGGAGAAAATACATCATTGCATCCTTCCCCATTCAGGATGCAGTGAAAGCCATAACAAATGCTGTGGGTGCACCAGATGCACATAAGCCCACCTGTTAGATCTCGCTTTCCAAAAAGTGACCAATATTTTGAACATTTTGTGCCTCGCTTTCCATTGTCACCTCTCAACCGGTGGCAAGCTATAGTGGCAACCAGTCTTATTGGACAGTAAGTTTAAAGAAAGCCATTGATCAATTGAGAAATTACTCACCTCAATCCACTCATCCTCTGTCGAAATCAATTCCAAATTCACTGATGGAAGCTGGTTGTTATGTTGGACAAGACTCAAGAAAACATCCCTTCCCCAATCATACAGCCATCCACAGATGCACAGCAAGGCATCTGACACAGATTTCAAAGTCATATACTCATGAAGGAGGGTGGTGCACAGAGCTGGGATACATGTCAGAACAGATGCATTTTTCATGGTTGGATTCTTGATAAAAATTGCAAGCTCTTGCAAGGCCAACTGGTTTGCCATCTGAAAGACCAACTCTTCTGCAGCCAACTTGATTCACCACTTGGTAAGAACATAATTCTTAAAATTGTATCTCTGGACTCACATTTAAGAAGAGCCATCGATAAGTGATGTTTGGCTCAATGCCTTCTTCCAGTGTCGACACTCCAAACTCCCTCTCAAATAAATCCTCTAATCCAGAACATACTTTTGACAATCCATTGAGAACCAATGGGATGGCCCCTACCCACTCTTGAAATTCCTCTACCTTTTAGCCACCTGTTTCACTTACTTTGCCAATCTCCTTTGCTCTATCTCACTGACATCATCCTCTTCTTCTTCACTGTCCAGCCTCTCTATCTTGCATTTATCAGCTGCCATGGGAGTAAGACCATTGATACTTTGCTGACAAATTTTTCGAATTGCCTCATGTAATGTAAGATTAGGAATGGCTTGCTGGTTGGGGATATAGCAGCTGTCCTTTTGTGGGGCATCCTTGGAGACTGGTCAGGGGGCAAAGGGATGGGAGAAGATATTTCTCACCATATGCTAGTGTGATGCCATCCCAGATAGTATCCTCAGGTGTTGGGCCACAGATGGGGCATAACATATCCCCATCAAATTTCTGGAGCTTTACAAAAGAGAACCAAGCAAGAGAGAACATTTCTTCACTTGCAAATGGTAGGGTGGACTGCATGACTTGGTAATGGCATCATCTTGAAGTGACCCATGCTGTAATTGGAGTTTCTGAGATCATATAATTATTGGTGAAGTCATTGAGGAGGGCATGGGTGAAGAGGACCCTATTGTTGTAATTAAAAATGCCAAGATCACCGCAATCAGGACTGATCTGCCTTCGGGAACAGACCCTGCATTGTTGAACCTCGATGATTGTCTGCATTGCTCCATTCTTGGTGTAGACAATACAACATTGTGTCCTTGTAGGTCTGGCCAGATTGATTATTGGGCAGGGAGAAGAGCAACAGCATGTTCCTCCACTGGCAAGAGGTAAGAGGGTTGGTATACCTTGCAAGTCCAATGGAGGTCCTGCTACTGGAAATGCAGGGTCTGTCGAAATCTGGGCCCAGATTGGTGGTGGGATTGGTAAGTATGAAACAGAATTTTCACCTCAGTCCCTGTGCTGTGGTCATTTGGCTTTCTCAACAAGGTAAGAAATCTAATTTTGGGAAGATCATGTGACTCACTGGCATTCCGTATCTTTCCGTGACCTGTCCCATCATCCAGGGTGAGCAACAAGTTGCATGCAGCTGTGTGGGCACAATGTTGTCCTGAATCTCTGCTGCACCACCATTCTCCAACTCCATCATCTTTCCCCACATACCAAACAACCACATGAGATTTCAACAATGTCTGGTTCTTGTCACTCAATGGAACACTAAAGTAATTGATCCACTCAGGTGAGGTACCAATCTCCTTGTGATGTGAGAATAGGATAAGTTTGTGCTCATTATCTAGATTTAATTAAGCTGCCTTCCCCTGAACTCATTTTGACACCACTTACAAATGGGGTCAAGGTTCTCTCCAGGAGGAAACTTGATGTTGATAAAATCCAGAATGAATTGCGTATGAACACAATCCAATCCTATGCCATCAATTTTGGCCTTTGCTGTAGGACACATGCAAACTACTGTCAATGATTCCAGTCACTTGTAAGTGATACCAGTGATTCTAAAAAATCAGTCAGGAACATTACTTTCTAATCAGGGATGACTTACGTTACACATCAGTGTTCACTCATTCCACCCAGCAACCACAAATATGGCCGAGGTGAGAGGGTTGAAGGTGAATTCACCATCAAAGACACCACTAATATAAGCAGAATAAGTTTCTTCAGTATTGTTGGTATTGGAGTTAGGCCAATCAGGATTTTGCAGAATTTGTGCATTGAAGGAGGGTTCTAAGGTCAGTTCTGGATTCTTGACTCTTGACTTGTTGAGACATTCCATTTGATCCATGCTGATATCTTGCCCATCAATGACCTCTGATGTATTGATCTCATGCATCTTTGAAATGACCATTGCCCCAATGTCTGACACTGTTGCTCCAAGAGAATTGTCTCTCTTGGTTTGTTTTTTTTGCAAAATCCACTTGTTCAATCCTCAGTTTACCATCGGGACCCTGCCTTCTATGTCTGGGAGTGCCTAAACCTCCAGTACTTGATGTGTTGATAGACAGAGAAATTCTGGGTATACATGGCCCTTCTGGTGCTTGTAGATGGATTGCTCCAACTTCGTGTGTTGGGGGAGGTAACAGCCGAATGTGTTTTTTGCTTGTTTCTTCAGACATGGTTGTTTGTTAAGACAATGTAAGTTCATCAAAGTCTGGTGGAATGTTGGTCATGAGCTTCATAAATGGTGGATATCCACAAGACACATCATTCCAGAGATTTGAATAAGTCTCAACAGTGGACATCCACCCTCCTCATCAATTCATTGTCAAGCAAAGACTTGCATGTGATGTGAGTGTATCCACATAAAGAATGATCATACTTCCCCCTTGATGCAGCCCACCATGGTCAAATCATCCAGTCAAAAAGTTGTTGCAAATAGGGCTGCATCTTCAAGGCACTCTCCTATTCAAAGGTCAAGAAAAGCTACAACAGTGACATCCCTCAGAGAGCCTTGCCATTGCTGCAAATGCCCACTCTGCCCTTTGATGTCAGAGTGTATCCACACAGTCAGTGGGTGTGCATATCTGGAATCACAGCCTGGATCAACAATAAGACAATATTCAGCCTCAAGTCATGTCAAAGTTAATCACTTCCTCTCATTTCCCTTTTAGGTTCAACAACCTACCGAAAGTATTGATATAGGCCTTCCTGCACTCTCTCCTCCAACCTCAACCATCCTGGTTTTGGTTCCCTCCCACATCAGAGGTTGTGCAGACCTGGAGCTGCAGCCAGGATCAGTGGTACAACACTTTCCCTGACTTCAGTGTATGCCAACATTAATCATCTATTCCCTGTCTAGGCGCAACAGTCTACTGAAAGTACCAATGCCAGCCTTCCTTCACTCTCTCCACTCACTTCAACTATTCTGGCTTTAGTTCCTCCCCCTCTTAACATGGAATCTGTAAGGTTCCTCTGGACTTTTTAAATATTTCTTGTTTGTTGATTTGCCAAATCCCTTTAGACTGTATCTCCTAACATTTACCTTATGAACACACTTAACAGTTGATGTGTTCAAAATCCAGTAACACCTATGCACTCTATTCTAGGCAATCACAATGTTCCTCAAGAATGTATTGCCATGATGCCCAGTTCTCCCTGGGGAAATCATTCTGTACCTGAAGTGACAACCTTTGACAGGATCAGCACAAGCCCTGCAGGATCACAAGTTCTAT